>JYMV01052906.1_pt1 | contig 11693 bp, 9 predicted proteins | sample 338911 | NCBI WGS metagenome assembly JYMV01 (sample SAMN03354496, study PRJNA234377) | hydrothermal vent metagenome | biome: Deep sea; feature: Hydrothermal plumes at the Eastern Lau Spreading Center, Western Pacific Ocean; material: Seawater | place: Tonga | collected 2009 | depth 2000 m m
TTTGGGAACTTGAAAATGGCCGCCGTCGGCCTCTGGTGCGTTCATGAGCGCGCGCTCCCTCGACAACGACGGCACAACCTGATCCTCCCGAAGCGGATGGTGCAATGACCCGCTGCTGAGCGCGGATTGCGCCTGAGTATCCATATCTTTGAGGGTATCAAAATAAGTCAGAATATGACTTAACTGCGCACTGAAGAGCTCGATTTCGGACTCATCGATGCCGAGCCGAGCTAAGCTCGCAACGTGTTGAACTTCGTCCTTCGAAATTTCCATGTGTTATTCCACCGTCACGCTTTTTGCCAAATTTCTCGGCTGATCGACGTCTGTCCCACGCAAAGTGGCAATATGATATGCCAATAACTGGAGCGGGATGGTCACGAGAAACGGGGTAAACATGGGGTCAACCTCAGGAATGCGATACACATCATCAGCCAGATCCACAATGGTATCGTCTCCCTCGGTCACAATCGCGACCACAAGCCCGTTTCGGGCCTTGACTTCACGAACAGCGGTCACCATTTTATCATATAAATGGTCTCGCGGGGCCAGCACGACTACTGGCATTTGCCTGTCGATAAGAGCAATCGGCCCATGTTTCATTTCCCCGGCTGCATACCCCTCCGCGTGAATGTACGAGATTTCCTTGAGCTTCAACGCGCCCTCAAGCGCAATCGGGAAATTGAGTCCACGTCCCAGATAGAGTGCATCGGAATCCCGATAGTACTTCCCCGCAATCCTCTCAATCTCCGGTTCAGTAGCGAGGATATGCTCGATGTGAGGCGCGATTCCCGCCAAGTGACTACACCACGCCACACCGTCTTCAGGGGTCATCGCCCCTCGCGTTCGTCCCAGCAGCAGCGCGAGAAGGTAAAACGCCGTGACCTGTCCCATAAAAGCCTTCGTTGACGCGACCCCAATCTCTGGGCCCGCATGGGTATACAGTATCCCATCAGCCTCACGCGTCATAGTGCTGCCAACCGAGTTGCACAATGCTATGACGTGCGCGCCGCGAGCGGTCGCTTCACGTGTCCCCGCCAGGGTGTCAGCCGTCTCACCGGATTGCGAAACGCCAATCACGACATCGTCTTTGTTGAGCAACGAGTCGCGATGCCTAAATTCCGATCCCAACTCGACGTGAACCGGCAGTTTCGCCATCGTCTCGATGAGGTACTTCCCGATCAGCGCGGAATGCCAGGATGTTCCACATGCCACCAACCACAGGCGTGTCAGATTACGAATAGTATCTGGATTGAGCCCAAGATCAGGAAGCACGGCGTCGCCGTGTTCCGGGTTGTAACGTCCCATGAGAGTGTGAAGAACGACTTGCGGCTGTTCGTGGATCTCCTTGAGCATGAAGTGCCGGTAGCCTTCCTTTTCAGCCATCCCCGGCGTCCAGTCAATGTGTGTTGGAGTTTTCTCACGAGTAATCCCATCCAAATCCGTGATCGTGATCTGATTGTTTGCTACCGTACATGTTTCGCCATCATCCAGAAAAATGATCTTACGCGTGTGATGCAGAATGGCTGGAATATCAGAAGCAATGAAGAAATCCCCGTCACCCAATCCGACCACAAGAGGACAACCAGCACGCGCCGCGACGAGCATCCCTGGAGCATCCTCACTCAACAGGACGATGGCGTAACTCCCCGCCAAATCCTTGAGCCCTAACCGGACGGATTCCTGAAACCCATGTCCTTTGGCCATCCATCGATGAATGAGATGCGCCACTACTTCCGAATCGGTCTCTGACTGAAACTCGTACCCATCACCAGCTAGATCATGCTTCAACTCGACATAGTTTTCTATGATCCCGTTGTGAACTAATACAAGATGGCCGGACCGATGCGGGTGGGCGTTGGCTTCGGTGGGTTCCCCATGCGTCGCCCAGCGTGTATGTCCAATACCCACGGTCCCAGGCATGGGTGCCCCAGCGATCACATTCTGGAGATTCGTCAACTTACCACTTGAACGCCATACGGTGATGTTCTCTTCGTGGAGCGTAGCGATGCCTGCGGAGTCGTACCCGCGATACTCAAGCCGCTTGAGCGAGTCCATCAGCAACGGAGAAGCCTGTTGTTCTCCGACGTAACCCACTATTCCACACATACATGCCTCAACAAGGTAGCAAGCGATCAGCTGTCAGCTACTGACCTGTTTTCTTTTCCGCTTTAAACCTTTCGCGGGTTTATTGACCTGCTTCGATCGCGCAATACCCAATTCATCTGGTGAAACATCGTTCGTGATGGTAGATCCAGCTGCGATCAGCGCGCCCGACCCAATTTTAACCGGGGCCACTAAGGCTGTATTGCTCCCAACAAACGTCCCGTCTCCAATAATTGTTTCATGCTTTTGTGTGCCATCATAGTTGCACGTGACCGTACCCGCGCCAATATTCACATCACGTCCAATGCGGGAGTCCCCGAGATAGCTGAGATGACTCGCTTTCGAGCCTCGGCCCAACACCGTTTTCTTCATCTCGACAAAATTCCCGACCTTGGACTTCTGCTCAAGAACCGACCCAGGCCTCAGATGCGCAAACGGGCCGACCACAACCTCATCTCGGATATGCGAATCTGAAATGACCGATGAGTCCAGAATGGTAACCGCACAGCCAAGCATGCTATCGGCGATCCGCACGCCAGATCGAATCACGCAACGCTCTCCAACTGTTGTGGCACCTTCGAGTGCGGTATGCGGATACACGACGGTATCCTGCCCAATCTCAACGGCATAATCGATGTAAGTGCTCTGCGGATCTACTAACGTGACTCCGCCAGCCATGATACGCTCGCGAATTCTCCAACGCATCACGCCTTCGACATTAGCAAGATCGGCTCGGCTATTGACCCCATGGGCTTCCGCAGGGTCATCTAGTAACAACGCGGCAACCCCTTTCCCTTTTGCCACTGCGATCTCAATTGTATCGGTCAAGTAGAATTCCTTTTGAGCATTTTTGGGCTGAATTGCGCCCAGTGCGGAATAGAGAAATGATGGAGTAGAAACATAAGTACCGGCGTTGATCTCTAGAATCTTGCGTTCTTCCGGCGACGCGTCCGCCTCCTCGACGATCTTCGACACACGGTTCCCCTCGCTTCGCACGACTCGCCCGTATCCTTTCGGATTGGGAATACTGGCAGTCAACATAGTGACTGACGGTTGCTCATGTTCTTGGATCGATAAGAGACGCTTAATCGTCTCATCAGTAAGCAGGGGGACGTCGCCATTGAGAATCAAGATTGTCCGAATACGATCGTCAACGGCAGATTTGGTGACCATCAAGGCGTCCCCGGTTCCACGCTGCTCCGGTTGTTCGACGATGGTCAGTGGAAGGTGTTGCTGAGTCGCCAAAAATTCTCGAACCTGCTCCCGCCCGTGGCCGATCACGGGAATAATCACATCGGGTTGAAGCCTCTGAGCAACATCAAGCACGTAACGCAACATGGGGACACCGGCTACGGGATGCAACACCTTTGGAAGCGTGGTTTTCATACGCTTCCCTTGGCCTGCAGCAAGAACAATAACGGCAAGTCCGGTCATGCTATTTCACGCCCGCTCGTCCTTCGCATATTGGCCGAACAGAACATCTTCACGATCCTCGGGTGCCGTTGGCTTATTCTGAACAGGTGGAACGTACAAGCCGCCAGATACGATCATTTTCATCGCATCGTCGACGTTAATCGAGAGCGAAACAGCCTCGTCTTCGGGAATCACCAGATAATACCCCGAGGTCGGATTCGGGGCGGTCGGGACATAGACGTTAATCAAACGTTTGGGGGAGATATGCTGCATCTCTGGGGGCACGACCCCAGTCACAAACGCAAAGCAATAACAGCCGTCCTTCGGAAACTGAATCATAACGACTTTGCGAAACTTATCCTTCTTCTGAATAGAGATAATATCGGTTACGGATTTCAGCGTGGAGTAGATGCCCTGAACAACCGGTACACTTTTCACCCACGCTTCCCATCGCTGATGCAGTTGCTGGCCCACCATGTTGGTTGTCAACACTCCCGCCAGAAGCACCACCCCAACAAGCATGACGATCCCCAGCCCGGGGATATACCACCCGGTCAAACCAGAGAAAAGACCGCCAAGTATTCCGTCCAGAAAGGCAAAGAGCGTTTGGAGAATCAGAATGGTCCCCCAGATCGGGATCACGACCAGCAGGCCAGTGAAAAAGTAGCGTTTGAGACTTGCCTTATCGAGGGTTAGCGGTAACATAGAGATCACGAATTCTCATGAAATTTCAATAAGATGGAGATAATATCAGCCTTGCCGACTGCCACGCAACGGTTTCTTGCTATTCACGGGACCATGGGCTAGTATCGGTTTTGGATTTTCGACTACCGGCCAGACAATGCCATCCTCATGGGAATAAAGCGCCGCTTCGGGATATTCATCACCCTTGAGGGAGGCGAGGGAAGCGGGAAAACAACCCAAATCCATCGTTTAGCACAGTATTTTCGGTCGGCTGGATACCCCGTCTTGGCAACCAAGGAGCCCGGCGGGACGGTATCAGGTCGATCGATGCGCTCAATTCTTCTTAAGAATACCACCGATCCAATTGATTCTAAATGTGAACTATTCCTCTATCTCGCGGATCGGGCACAGCATATCGCGGAAGTCGTAAAACCCGCATTGAAAGCGGGGAAGGTTGTCATTTGCGACCGCCATGCTGACGCGACCGTGGCCTATCAAGCCTTTGGGCGAGAGCTGAATGTGAAATTCATTGCGACCCTCAACCGCTTTGCCACTGGCGGTTTAAAGCCAGCACTCACGTTGCTACTCGATCAGCCTCCCGAAGTCGGGCTAGCGCGATGCCGAAAGCGTGCGTCGATGAATCGGCTCGATCGCGAGGAGTTGGCCTTTCACAGACGCGTGAGGCAAGGATACCGTGAACTCGCGCGTTCCGAACCCGATCGAATCCGAGTCATCAACGCCAAACTAGATCCAGACAAAGTACAGGCTGCGATTCAACGCCATGCTCAACGATTTTTGAAGCAATACTTGCATTAGCCATGCCATTCGAAGCCATCATCGGCCACGACCGACCAAAGCAGATACTGAAGGCGGCTCTCAGAAAAGAGCAACTCGCTCATGCCTATCTCTTTTTCGGAGATGCCGGCATCGGCAAGTTGCTCACAGCCAAGATGCTGGCACAAGCCGTCAATTGTGAAGAGCCAGTAAAAAGCGGGGATGCGTGCGGTCAGTGCTGGGCATGCAAACAGGTTGAAAATGCCGTCCATCCCGACGTGTTTTACATCACACCCGATGGGGAGCAAATCAAGATTACGCAGATCCGCGAAATGCAGGATTACCTGGTCTACCGACCACTCATTGGACACTACAAGATTTATATCGTGGACGATGCGGACCGGATGAACCTGTCGGCCGCCAACAGTCTCCTCAAAACACTCGAAGAACCACCGGGCCGCAGCTTGATTCTTCTCATTAGTTCTCGACCACGTCATCTCCTGCCTACCATTCGATCACGGTGCCAGGGACTTCGATTTGCTCCGTTATCGCTGCAAGAGGTCCAAGAAGAGGTTGAGCGCCGACAGCAGCGATCGGCGACGGAGGCCAGAATCGTTGCCGGCTTCTCGCAGGGGCGTCTTGGTGTGGCGTTCGAAATCGACCCGGACGGGGTCCGCGAAGAACGCGATCGTATCGTCAACACCATTGGGATTGACTCAGCTATGCAAGGGGGCATTCTCCAGGTATTCAGCGCATCAGAAGCCCTCGCCAAGGGCGAGTCCCCTACCACGGCTTTAACGTGGCTCACACATTGGCTCAGAGACATTCTCATCCTTCAGATTTCCAGCAAACCAGAACGCCTGATGAACCGGGACCGCCTGGTGGACATTGCTCAGGCCGGTGAGCGCTGCAGACCAGAAGCCATCATTGGTTTGTTAGAAGGAATCGAAGCCATGCGCCAAAGTCTCCAACGAAATTTGAATGCTCAGTTGCAGATGGACGTTCTCCTGCTCAAGATCCATGACGCCTTTGAGGCTCCTCTCACACCATGAAACCACCGTTCTACATCACCACACCGATCTACTACGTCAACGATGTTCCCCATATCGGGCATGCCTATACCACCATCGCGGCCGACGTGTTAGCGCGATATCACCGAATGACCGGAAGGCAGACCTTCTTTCTCACCGGAACCGACGAACATGGACAAAAGGTTCAGCAAGCCGCCGAAAAACAGGGTGTCGATCCCCAAGCCTACACCGATCGCATCGTCACCCGCTTTCAAGATCTGTGGCAACGTCTCACAATTTCAAACAGCGATTTCATTCGCACCACGGAAACCCGTCACACCACAGTCGTTCGCGAAATATTGGATGCCCTTTTGGAGAAAGGCGATCTGTACGAGAACACCTACGAAGGGTGGTATTGCCTATTCGACGAACGGTTTTGGACTGAAAAAGACGTCGTTGACGGGAACTGCCCGGATTGCCACCGGCCTGTCGAGCAGATCAAGGAATCAAATTATTTCTTTCGGATGGGACAACACCAGGACTGGCTTATTAAACACATTAACGCGAATCCCAACTTCATTCGCCCTGAAAGCCGCAGGAATGAAGTGCTCGGATTTCTTCAGCAACCCCTTGGGGATCTATGCATCTCACGTCCGAAGAGTCGTTTGAGTTGGGGCATTCCACTCCCATTTGCTAAAGACTACGTGACCTACGTGTGGTTTGACGCGCTCGTCAACTACATCTCTGCGATCGGCTATCTTGCTGATGACGCAAAGTTCAAGACATGGTGGCCGGCCAGCATACATCTCGTCGGAAAGGACATTTTGACCACCCACTCGGTGTATTGGACGACGATGTTGCATGCCATGGGGCTGGAAATGCCCAAAACGATTTTCGCACACGGCTGGTGGACTGTCGATGGCGAAAAAATGTCCAAAAGCCGTGGCAACGTGGTTGATCCCAATGCGATGGCACAAGAATTCGGTGTCGATGCCTTTCGCTATTTCCTGCTGCGGGAAGTTCCGTTTGGGCAAGATGGTGACTTCTCAAAAACAGCGATGATCCAACGCATCAACAGTGAATTAGCCAATGATGTCGGTAATCTCCTGAATCGCAGTCTCACCATGGTCGAGCGATTTGCAGGAGGAATCGTGCCTCCGCCCAGACCATCTCAAGATAGGGATCTTGAACGAGAAATTAAAGAAGCTGTGGCAGGGCTGAAAGACCGTCTAGACACGCGGCTTGGTGCATTGGAATTTCACCGCGCCCTCGAAGAAATTTGGCGTATCGTCGAACTGGGCAACCAATACATCGAGCGCTCGGCACCCTGGAAACTGGCCAAAGATCCTACGAAAAAAGAAACCCTAGAGAACGTGCTGTATACCCAAATGGAAATTCTCTACTGGCTCGCGCTGTTTTTCTATCCGTTCATGCCCACCACCTCTGAAGCCATGGCAAAACAGCTTGGGATAACCATCCACTTTTCTGACCCCGTGTTAGCCACGACAAAATGGGGCGCGTTTCTACCTGGAATCACGATAGCGAAAGGACAACCATTGTTCCCACGAGTCGAAACCAAACCAACGCAACCAGAACCAGAAGCATCTACAAAACAGGCAGCCGCACCAGAAACCCCGCAGATCAGTATCGAAGACTTTCAGAAGGTTCAACTGAAAACGGGAAAGGTCATCGCCGCCGAAGCCGTGCTAAAATCTAAAAAACTGCTGAAACTCCAAGTAGACATCGGCACCGAGACAAGACAAATCGTCGCCGGCATCGCAACAAAATACGCACCTGAAGACATCATCGGAAAACTCGTCGTCATCGTCGCCAACCTCAAACCCGCAAAACTCATGGGCGTCGAATCACAAGGCATGGTGCTGGCAGCAGGAGACAAAGAGGTTGAAGGATTGCTGTCAGTGATTGAGTCAGTAGAGCCAGGGACAAAGGTGAAATAATGTTTCCAATAAGGAACGACTGATGAACGAGCAATTCAAATTTTATTGTGGAGTGTGCGAAAAGGAACGCAATCACTATGCGATGACAGACGGGATGCCCGGCTACCAGGGACCGTGCCAAGCGCGTTGTGGCATTTGCGATACGTTTAGATGGGGGCGAATTGAAAACTCACCTGAGCGGAGCTTTGTTCCTGATGAAGCGTGAGCCTGGCGTTATTGGTGACGACCCTGACAGGACACACAACGGAACATACATTTGGAGCTGCGGGAGATCGGTGAGTGGGGTTGCCTCTTTTGTGAAGTTCTGGCCAACTTAGCGTACGTAAGGACAACGCCCATTCGCAGGGCCGTCAACATGCGATTAAACCTATGAGGAGGGAAGGAATATGCCGTTTACTCCATGGGACATAGCTACCATGCTCTGCGCCTTAGTGGCTGGTGGTGTCATCATTATTTAGCGCATCAAACGCATGGAGCTGGAAAAGGAAATTCGTGATCACAAAAGCGCGGGCTAAATAAAAAAGGGGGGAACAAAGCCGCTGCTTGTTCCCCCTTGTTGTAGTTCTCTCTTTCTACCTAAGCTCACCTTTACGTTAAAACTTCTGTCATGCGCGCGCCCATTTGGGCGGGATTGTCGACGACATGTGCGCCGGCTGATTTGAGAACCTTCATCTTTTCTGCTGCTGTCTCACCGCCACCGGTCACGATCGCGCCAGCATGCCCCATCCGGCGGCCGGGAGGTGCGGTAATTCCCGCGATGAACGCCACCACCGGCTTTTTCATCTTCTTCTTGATGAAGTTCGCCGCCTGAACCTCGGCGTCCCCACCGATTTCGCCAATCATGATGACGCCCTCTGTCTTCGGATCTTGTTCAAACAAGTCGAGCACATCGACGAAATTCAATCCGCCGACGGGATCTCCACCAATTCCAACACAGGTGGTCTGACCTAATCCTTCGTCGGTCAGTTGCTTCACAACTTCATAGGTCAGGGTTCCGCTTCGAGAAATGACGCCGACGCGCCCTTTCTTGTGAATGAACCCTGGCATGATTCCGATTTTTGCTTCCCCCACGGTGATAATCCCTGGACAATTCGGTCCGATGAGACGAACACCTGTCCCCGCCAGCGACCGCTTGACCTTCACCATGTCAATGACGGGAATCCCTTCGGTAATACACACGATCAATTTCACCCCGGATGCCGCCGCTTCGTAAATGGCATCGGCACAGAACGGAGCTGGGACGAAGATCAACGACGTGTCAGCCTTCGTCTCCTTCACCGCTTCTTGCATGGTGTCGAACACTGGAACGCCATCAGCTTTTTTCCCACCTTTGCCAGGCGTCACCCCGGCAACAATCTGGGTCCCATACTCTCGGCACTGACCCGCATGGAAGCCGCCTTCCTTTCCAGTGATTCCTTGAACGACGACTTTTGTCGATTTATTGACCAGAATACTCATGCCGCACGACCTTTCTTGGTCGGACCTGACGTTAACTCAACCACCGATTGCGCGCCCTCCCAAAGATCCGTCGTGGCCTTCAGTTTGAGACCCGATTTGTCGAGGAGTTCCCTCCCCTGTTCTGCGTTCGTGCCCTGCAATCGAACGACAATTGGTACACGCACATGCATCTCTTTTGCGGCGGCAATGATCCCGCCTGCGATGCGCTCACAGCGGACGATCCCGCCGAAGATATTGACGAAAATTCCTTTGACCTTTTTATCCTTAAGGAGAATCTTAAATGCCGCTTTGACCGTCTCCTCAGACGCACCACCTCCCACATCAAGAAAGTTGGCCGGCTCACCGCCAGCCAATTTGATGAGGTCCATGGTCGACATTGCCAGACCAGCCCCATTGACCATGCAACCGATCGTCCCATCAAGCTTGACATAGTTCAGACCATGCTTGGAGGCTTCAATCTCCAGTTTCTCTTCCTCATTTAGATCGCGAAGCTTCAACACATCCGCGTGCCGCGCCAGAGCGCTATCGTCAAAGATCACCTTCGCGTCGAGTGCAATGAGCTTCTGATCTTCCGTGATGACCAAGGGATTGATCTCCACTTGCGAGGCGTCCTTTTCCATGAAGAATCGATAGAGATTGCCTAACAACCCCATGAATGATTTCGCGACTTGTGGCCCCATGACATGAAGCCCCATGCTGAGCATAAGATTTCTGCCGTGAAACGCTTGGAGACCTGACGATGGATCGATGTATTCCTTGTGGATTGCCTGCGGTTTCGTTTTCGCCAGTTCCTCAATGTCCATACCGCCTTCGGGACAGGCGATAAAGACCGGTCGTCCAGTGCGCCGATCGATGAGGAGACTGAGATAGAGTTCCTTCTTGATCGCCACTCCTTCTTCGATAAGCACCTTGCGGACCTTTCGACCCTCCGGGCCTGTCTGGTGCGTCACCAAGTTCATGCCGAGCAATGATTTCGCCAGTGGACCTACTTCCTTTCGCTTCTTGGTCAATTTGACGCCCCCGGCCAACCCCCGGCCACCAGCGTGAATCTGGGCTTTGACTGCATAAATCGAGCTGTCCAATTGGGCAGCCCACTTTGTGGCCGCGGCTTCGCTAGTCACTGCCTTCCCTTTGGGAACCGCTACACCATAGCGCGCGAGTAATTGCTTTGCTTGAAATTCATGGACGTTCATCAGTGCTCCGTTTCTACTTGACGCTTAGACAGTCGAAGGCATTGAGTGCATTAGCTCAAACTGTCTAATATTGCATTAAATGTTGCACTCGGACGCATGACTGCCTTTATCTTGGCTGGATCAGGAAGATAATACCCACCGAGATCAACCGCTTTTCCTTTTGAGGCATTCAGCTCTTGAAGAATCCCCTCCAATTTCGCCTCAAGTTCCTTCGCGACTGGAGTAAATTTCTCACTTAACGCCGGATCGTCATTTTGCGAAGCCAGCTCTTGCGCCCAATACAATGTTTCGTACACATGGGTTCCGGCATTATCTAACTGGCCGAGGACACGACCGGGTGATTTTTTATTTTCCATTAACCTCCCGGTGGCCCGATCAAGCGTATCAGCAAGAACTTGAGCTTTCGCATTCTTCGTCGTTCGACTGAAATGGGCAAATGATTCTGAAAGGGCCAGAAATTCGCCAAGGGACTCCCACCGTAAATGGCCTTCTTTCACGAACTGCTGAACGTGTTTAGGCGCCGAGCCTCCTGCCCCAGTCTCGAAAAGCCCCCCGCCCTTAATGAGAGGGACAATGGACAGCATTTTTGCACTGGTGCCAAGTTCCAGTATCGGGAAGAGGTCAGTCAGATAATCACGAAGCACATTGCCAGTTGCGGAAATGGTGTCTTGACCATCCTTTGCGCGTTTCAGCGCATGCTTCATTGCATCACCAGGGGCCATGATTTGAATGTCCAGACCATTCGTATCGTGATCTTTGAGATACTGATTGACCTTTCCAATAATCTGCGCATCGTGCGCCCGATTCTTATCTAACCAAAACACCGCCGGCGTTGATGACAACCTGGCTCGATTGACCGCCAGCTTCACCCAATCTTGAATCGGAATGTCCTTGACGATACAACTCCGATAGATATCGCCGGCGTCAACCGTGTGTTCATGCAAGGCCTTTCCTGCCCCATCAATCACACGAATCGAACCTGTTCCAGGAGCTTCAAAGGTCTTATCGTGCGATCCGTATTCTTCAGCCTTTTGAGCCATCAGACCGACATTGGGAACCGTGCCCATGGTGGTCGGATCAAATGCGCCATTCTCTCTACA
>JYMV01012012.1_pt1 | contig 11692 bp, 10 predicted proteins | sample 338911 | NCBI WGS metagenome assembly JYMV01 (sample SAMN03354496, study PRJNA234377) | hydrothermal vent metagenome | biome: Deep sea; feature: Hydrothermal plumes at the Eastern Lau Spreading Center, Western Pacific Ocean; material: Seawater | place: Tonga | collected 2009 | depth 2000 m m
ATATTATTAGCAGGATTGCTTTTGTTTATGTTCTTTTCACTTCGGAATATTAGGCGAAAGCGACAGGCTTTGGCAAAACTGAATCGTGAGCTCGATGAAAAGCGCAAGACCGTAGAAGAAACTAATAAGGCACTTTCGAAATCGATCACCGACCTAAAAGCAGCGCAAGCGCAACTCATTCAATCTGAAAAGATGGCATCACTGGGAGAACTCACGGCGGGCATTGCACACGAAATCCAGAATCCGTTGAATTTTGTCAATAACTTTTCCGAAGTGAACACCGAACTCATTGAAGAATTGAAAGAAGAAATAGCAAAAGGAGATTCCGAAGAGATCAATGCACTTATTTTAGATATAGATACCAATCTGCAGAAGATCTTACATCACGGGCAACGGGCCGAAGGAATTGTAAAAGGGATGTTGCAGCATAGTAGAACGAACACCGGAGAGCGAGAAGCTGTCAACATTAATAAATTAGCCGATGAATACCTGCGCCTATCCTATCATGGGTTACGCGCGAAAGATAAAAGTTTTAATGTGAATCTCGTAACCGATTACGACGAAAAGATCGATACCATCCAAGCCGTACCTCAAGATCTGGGAAGGGTTGTGTTAAATTTGGTGACCAATGCATTTTACGCTGTAAGGGAGCAGACGCGAACAACAGCAGATAAAAACTATAAACCGGAAGTTAGCGTTCGTACCAAAAAATTGGAAAATTGGATCCGCATAGAAGTGACCGATAATGGGAACGGGATTCCAAAGAAAATCATCGACAAGATCTTTCAACCATTTTATACCACCAAGCCCACAGGGGAAGGGACAGGATTGGGCCTTAGTCTTAGCTATGATATTGTAACGGCCCATGGTGGTGAACTTACTGTTGTTTCAAAAGAAGGACAAGGAACTACCTTTACACTAGCATTGCCGGCGACCAAATAAAAGCTAGAATATCTTCCATCTCATGCACCATTAAAGCGCTAGTTTCGTTGGGCTGATTGAACTTAAGAAACATTATAATAGTAGCGCTGTTTTAACGTATGCGAGATTTGATTTGGTCTAAAACTACATTTCTTCAATAAAAATAGACCAATCATCGGATTTAGAATAAGGGGTTGTAAGAAAATTTTGGTTAACTATATAACAAAAAATTCGTATATTTAAAAGACTGAAAACCAATCAACTACTCTCAAAAGGTTTTTTGTAATGGCGATTAATGTACGCTTTCAATAAAAATGAAAACGTTGGATATAAACATCCATCTACATACGATTTACTAACCTTTAATACTAACAACAATGAAAACGATTAAAACAGCAATTATGCTTTGTATTCTTTTAATAATTGGAATGCAAGGAATGCAAAGTCAGGAAATGAAAGTGACCAAGTACGATAATCCCGAATGGATTCGTGTTGGCTATGTGAAATTCAAGCCTATGATGAAGCAAAAAGCCCAAGAGATTATACGTAATTATTTTGCAAAAGCAGATAAAAACCTTGGTAGGTCAGGGCCTATGTCATTCGAATTGGCCTCTGGAGAATACGACATGATCGTAATGTTCCCTCTGGAACACGGTATTGAAACCCTTAATTACGAAATGACCCAAGAAGATATAGACTGGATGCAAGAGATGAGTAAGCTTGCCGGAGGACCCGACAAAGCCATGGAAAAAATGCAAGAATTCTATTCGTATGTCGAGACGTGGCAATCAGATATTGCGAGACGTCTTAATTAGTCGTGATTCATACACAACTAACTATGGCCTATGCGTTCTGCATAGGCTTTTTTTTTGAGTTAGATAAACCCAATGCTATTTGGATCGTAATGTGTAATTTTAATTCTGATGAGGATTCTTAAACTATATTTTTTAATAGGTCTTCTTGCGCTTGTTTATAGTTGCAAGCAATCGAATACACCTACTTCTGAATTGGCTACTTCAAAAACCGTCATTTCTCCCCAATCGGATGTGTATTTAGTGGTGTTAGGCACAGTTCAAGACGCAGGATCACCGCATATTGCTTGTTCAAAAGCCTGTTGTGTGAGTTTGTTTTCTGAACCGGACCCGCTTCGGAAAGTGGTCTCTTTAGGAATAATAGATACAAACTCACAACAGTCATTTTTATTCGAAGCGACTCCCGACATTAGCACACAACTCAAGCAACTGAAACAGTTTTCCGGGCGCAACCAAGAGTTGCCCAATGGAATTTTTCTTACCCATGCACATATTGGTCATTATACGGGCTTACAGTATTTGGGCAAAGAAGCCACTAATGCCGATCGAGTACCCGTTTATGCCATGCCTAAAATGCAAGATTTTCTCGAGCGTAATGGTCCGTGGGATCAATTGGTAACAAGAAAAAACATAGTGTTGCGGCCACTTCAAAATAAAGAGACAATAACACTATCGCCACAACTAAGTGTCACGCCTTTCGTGGTACCGCATAGAGATGAATATTCGGAAACCGTTGGCTACAGGATCGAAGGCCCTAATAAACGTGTTTTGTTTGTTCCAGACATCGATAAATGGTCTAAATGGGAAACTTCGATAATCGATGCGGTAAAGTCGGTGGATTATGCTTTCATCGATGCTACTTTTTATGACGGCGAAGAACTAAATACGCGCGATATTTCGGAGATACCACATCCGTTCGTAATTGAAAGTATGGCCCTATTTAAGGGGCTACCTTCCGAAGAAAAAAAGAAAATACACTTTATTCATTTTAATCATACCAATGCTTTGCTGGATAAACAAAGTAAGGCTTCAGAAAAGGTAATAGCCAACGGCTTCAATATTGCTACCATACATCAAGTCCTCTCCCTATAAATTATTGTATCTTAGTTGGTAATAAAAAAAATGCTATGTCTAAAACTCATGATTTTTCAAACCTCAAAGCACTTTATCTCAATTGTACACTTAAAAGGACGCCGAGAATGAGCCATACCAAGGCCTTGATGGATGTGTCTATTAATATTATGCGATCTGAAGGAGTTACGGTAGAGTACTTGCGAGTGGTTAATCATGATATCGCATATGGCGTTTACCATGATATGACCGAACACGGTGCCGAAACCGACGAATGGCCGGAGCTTTGGCAAAAAGTTCAAGATGCCGATATACTGGTACTAGGAACACCTATCTGGTTAGGAGAAAAATCGAGTGTTGCCACCAAGCTTATAGAACGGTTGTATGGTGAAAGCGGAAAACGGAATGATAAAGGGCAGTATTATTACTACGGAAAGGTAGGTGGAGCGATCATAACCGGAAATGAAGATGGTATAAAACACGTGGCAATGAGCATTCTCTATGCACTGCAACACATTGGTTATAGCATACCACCACAGGCAGATTGTGGTTGGATAGGAGAAGCCGGACCCGGTCCTAGTTACAACGATGCCGAAAGTGAGGCGAAAAGCAACGACTTTACGAATAGGAACACCACCTTTATGACCTATAACCTATTGCATTTGGCTAAAATGCTCAAAGATCATGGTGGGTACCCGGCCTACGGAAACTCTCGCAGTGATTGGGATGATGGGACTCGATGGAACTTTGAAAACCCGGAATATCGCTAGTTCGGAAATTTCTTTTTGAACTTTTACTTTACAATTTACGGTACACTTAATTTTTGTAGTTTCGCTAAAACCCTACACTTAGTATGAATCCATTTTTTAAATTCTTAGTGGTTGAAGCCACCAAACGCAAATTGAAACGTACGGCTAAGCCCTTGGCCGGATTTCAATTCGCAAAACAAGTGAAGAATACCACCGTAGAGTTTGCTCATTTACTGCATGAGATCCCACTGGTAATGTTGGGTATTCTCTCGGCTGGATTTGGATTGAGCGGATTTTTATTGCCCAACTCCTTTATAGATGGTGGTGTTACGGGGATTTCGTTGATCGTTGCCGAGATCACAGGTCTTTCACTTTCGGTGTTACTCGTAGCCATAAACATTCCGTTTATATTTTTAGCATATCGCACCATAGGCAGGCAATTTGCTCTTCGAAGTTTTTTAGCAATACTCGTTCTAGCACTTACAGTTCATTATTTTCCATTCCCACTTATAACCGATGACAAATTGCTTATCTCAGTCTTTGGTGGTTTTTTTCTCGGACTTGGAATTGGTCTTGCCATTCGTGGTGGTGCTGTGATCGACGGTACCGAGGTAGCAGCAGTATTTGTAAGTCGAAAGTTACATATTACCATTGGGGATGTGATCTTGGTTTTTAATATTGTGATCTTCGGATTTGCCGCCTATATCTTTAATTTGGAAACTGCACTTTATGCAATTCTTACCTATTTGGTGGCCTCTAGAACTGTAGATTATGTGGTTTCGGGGATTGAAGAATACGTAGGAGTGACCATTATTTCAGAAAAAAGTGAAGCGATTCGTGTAGCGATCATCGAGCATATGGGCCGCGGCTGTACTTTGTACAAAGGGAAACGCGGATTTGCGAAGGAAGGGGAAGCCTTAAAAGACACCGATATTGTCTACACCTTGCTCACCCGCCTCGAACTGGCTAAGTTGTATACCGAGATCGATAAAATCGATAAGAATGCTTTTTTGGTAATGCACAGTATTAAAGATGCCAAGGGAGGAATGATTAAAAAACGTCCGTTAAAATAAGGGACAGTTAATTACTCTTCTTCTTTTGAGCCACCATTCATAAACTTCTGCTCTAGCTCGGCTTGAAATTCTTCCATTACAGGCTTAACGGTACTTTCGGGAAGATCGGCGATACGAATGTACATCAATCCGTCTACGGCATTGTTAAACAATGGGTCTACATTAAACGCCACTACTTTTGCGTTTTGTTTGATATACTTTTTTATCAATACCGGTAATCGTAAGCTTCCCGGTTCTACTTCATCGATGATCTTATCGAATTTGTTTAGATCGGCCTCGCTCTCGTCGAAAATAAAATCCTTATCGGCATCTTTCAACTTTACTTTGTACTCTTTCTTCGGATTGATATACTGAGCTACATACGGATCGTAATAATTCGATTTCATAAACTCGATCATCAACGATTTAGAGAATTCGGAGAATTTATTACTAATACTCACGCCGCCAATCAAATAGCGATGTTCAGGAAAACGCAAGGTCGTGTGTACAATTCCCTTCCAAAGCAAAAATAACGGCATGGGTTTTTGTTGGTATTCTGAAATTATAAAAGCACGGCCCATCTCAATCGACTTGCTCATCATATCGAACAATTCGGGCTCGAAACGAAACAGGTCTTGTAAATAGAAGCCATCGATACCGTATTGCGGAAATATTTTAGATCCAAGTCCCATGCGGTAGGCACCGGCGATCTTACGTGCGTCATTATCCCATAAGAACATATGGTGATAATGCGAATCGAATTTATCGAGGTCGGTGGCATTGTTGGTTCCTTCCCCAACTTCGCGAAAGGTGATCTCACGAAGTCTTCCAATCTCTTGTAAGATGTAGGGAATACGCTCTGCCGACGCTAAAAATACCTCGTAGTTTTTACTAATTAATAATCGTTTGTCCTCATTGCGTAGTTTGTCGATCTCGCGCTCCATCGCTTCTACCGGAATGGCACCAGCAATTTTTTTGGGTGCCTTTGGGATCTTCAACGTCTTTGGAATGGTATCTAATATGTTTTTTTTCTGAAACGGATTAGCCAACATATACGTTTTCTTCCGAAGAAAATCGGTGAAAGCTTCTAACGATTCGTGTTCGGCTTGATCAGACACCGAAATGGGCAAACCTATTCGTACCTTGATCACTCGCTCTTTCTGTGTAAGTAGTTCGCTTGGAAGTTTTGCAGTGCGCAATTTGTCGCTTAGTTTCGCCAATCGATAGAAGAACTTGCTATTCTTCCCGTGAAAATAAATTGGAACCACCGGGACATTGGCTTTTTTTATCAATTTCATGGCTGCCGGTTCCCACGGTCGGTCGATCACCAAATTTCCATCTTTGTAGGTAGAGACTTCGCCAGCAGGGAAAATACCTAGCGGATGTTCGTCTCGAAGATGACCTAATGCGGTCTTAAATCCCATTACACTGCTTTTGGCGTCTTTGTGATCCTCAAACGGGTTTACCGGCATTACATAAGGTTTCAACGGTTCAATACGGTGCAAGAGAAAATTAGCGATGATCTTAAAATCGGGACGTTTTTCCAGCAATACTTTTAGCAAGAGAATGCCATCGATCCCTCCCAACGGATGATTGGATATGGTGATAAAAGGTCCAGTTTTGGGGATGCGTTTTAGGTCTTCTTCCGGGATCTCGAAATTGATTTCGAACTCGTCTAGCAATGCATTGATAAACTCAAGATCGCTTAGGTGTTTATTGCGGTCGTAGATCTTGTTAAGCGTAGAAATATTGAGCATCTTTAGCAACATCCATCCCATAGAAGTCCCTAAAAAGCCGAGTTTATCAACTTTTATGGCTTGTGCCACTTCTTTCGCATTCACTAATCCCATGAGGTTGGTACGTTTTTACAGGCTGCCAAGTATGACGAACCAGCACAAATATAAGGAAAGAATCCGTACTATTCTTTTACCACAAGCTGTACGGTTTCTCGGCTTTCCTGCTTTAATAGTACCGCTCTTTTATGCGTAAGTGCTTTAATTTCTGAAGGTTTAGAATGACGAACCGTGTATAAGGTAACCCCTTCGTTCCATTTTACTTTAAAGGTCGCTCGAAGTTTTGAGAGCAAGAGCTCTAAATTATTGTATTTATCGTCTACACAAACCGAAAAGCTAATCGCAGAATTTTGAATAAGTTCCACTTTCATTTTATAAGTGTGTAGCCATTTAAATACATCGCCAATATTATCTTCCATCATAAAACTGAAATCTAAAGATGAAAGTGAGATAAGTGTTAAGTTCTTTTTCAGAATAAAACAGGAAACCAGTGGGTCTAGTGTCACCCCTTTTCCTACACAAGTTCCTGCATCTAACGGATTTAAAAAGGATTTTACAAAGAGCGGGATCTCCTTGCGTTGCAAGGGTTGCAAGGTCTTTGGGTGAATTACAGAAGCGCCGTAGAACGCCAACTCAATAGCTTCTCTGTAGGAGATATGATGTAATAGTTGGGTGCTACCAAAGTGTCGTGGATCTGCGTTTAACACACCCGGAACATCCTTCCAAATTGTGACACTTTCTGCATTGAGACAATACGCAAAGATGGCGGCGGTATAATCACTTCCTTCACGGCCTAAAGTAACCGTGAAGTTATTGTTCTTTTCGGCACCTAAGAATCCTTGGGTCACTGTAATTCCTTTTTTAGCGACAACCTTCGCAATCTGTTTTTGAGTTGCATCCCAATCCAAATTCGCATCTCTATAATTTGCATCGGTGATAATACATTCGCGAACATCGAGAAAGTTATTTTTAATGTTTACTTCGGAAAGATAGGCGGAGATGATGGTGGTGGAAACGAGTTCTCCAAAACTTACAACTTGGTCATAAACAAAAGCGTGATTTTTAGATTTATTGCTCTTCAGAAAGGTACTAAGATCGTTAAAATAGGCACTTACTTTTTGATACACCGGATGCGAAGCATTAGAAAATAAGTTGTTCATTATCTTCTTATGGTAATTATACACTTCTCCCGTTGCGGCGGTGGCTTCCGAAGCATCCTTAAAATAGGCGGCAACCACGGTTTCCAAGGCATTGGTCGTTTTACCCATAGCCGATACTACCACTACCAGATCACTTTCACCGGTCTTTTCCAGCACGGCTACTAAGTTCTTTACACCTTCTGCATCCTTGACCGATGCTCCTCCAAATTTGAAAATTTTCATTTATTTCGTTTCAAATAATTGTGAAGACTTGCTTCATTCATTTCTACTTGCCACCAGTTGTTCAAAATGGTTGCACCACTGCGTTCATAAAATTTTATTGCGCCGTTGTTCCAGTCGAGAACAACCCATTGCACTCTTTTTACACCTTGTTCATCGGCATATTCCATTACTTTCGTATACAAGGCTTCACCTACACCTTTTCCTCGCATACGCTCTTGCACCACCAGGTCTTCCAGGTGCACAGTTTGCCCTACCCAGGTGGAAAACCGAAAGTATACCAATGCCATGCCCACTACTTTCGCATTAACCTCGGCAACAAAACACGTGAATAAAGGATTAGCTCCAAACCCTGCCTTTTCCAGGTCGCTTACTGTAATTTGAACAGCATCGGGCTCATTTTCATAGACCGCTAGTTCAATTATTAGGTCTAGAACCGCTTGCATGTCGCTTTTTTCAGCCTTTCTAATGTGTATGTCCATACGGAAAGTTTTGCGTTGCAAATATCGTTTCATTTTCTTAAAAAACCCGATATTTGCAGCAATTTCACGACAATCCACCATCATGGCGAAACAAAATCAGACTTTAGGAGAATTTATTATTGAAAACCAAAGCGAGTTTAAATACTCTTCTGGCGAGCTTTCCAGGCTAATTAACTCCATTCGTCTCGCCGCCAAGGTGGTAAATCACGAAGTTAATAAAGCGGGATTGGTCGATATATTAGGTGCAGCAGGTGATACGAACATACAAGGAGAAGATCAGCAAAAATTAGATGTCTATGCCAATGAAGCCTTTATCAAGACACTTACCAATAGAGAGATCGTTTGTGGGATCGCCAGTGAAGAAGAAGATGACTTTATTACAATTCAAGGTCGAAACAAGAAGAACGACAATAAATACGTGGTGCTTATCGATCCGCTAGATGGATCTTCTAATATTGATGTAAACGTTTCTGTGGGAACTATTTTTTCAGTCTATCGTAGAGTTACTCCCGAAGGGACCCCCGTAACACTAGATGATTTTTTACAACCCGGAAACAGACAAGTAGCAGCCGGTTATATTGTGTATGGTACTTCAACCATGATCGTGTATTCAACAGGGCACGGCGTGAATGGGTTTACTCTAAACCCTGCTATTGGAACATATTATTTGTCACACCCAAACATGCAGTTTCCCGAGACCGGTAAGATCTATTCGGTGAATGAAGGGAACTATGTGCATTTTCCTCAGGGAGTGAAAGACTATATAAAATATTGTCAAAAAGAAGAAGGCGATCGTCCCTATACCTCTCGTTATATTGGATCGCTCGTATCCGATTTCCACAGGAACATGATTAAGGGTGGGATTTACATTTATCCGAATACGGCAAAAGATCCAAACGGTAAACTACGTTTGCTATACGAATGTAATCCGATGGCCTATTTAGCCGAACAAGCCGGTGGTAAGGCAAGTGATGGTTTTACTCGAATACTGGATATTCAGCCCACAGAACTACACCAACGTGTGCCTTTTTTCTGTGGAAGTAAAAAAATGGTTGAAACTGCCGAAGCACATATGCGGCAAGCGAAACAGTAGGATATTAGTCTCTTCTATTTAAAAGAAAACGATAATCTTCAAGACTTAAACCGCCATCGTAAATATCTATAGATCGCTTGATTAGTTTCTGGGCCATTTCGGTAGAATATCCTAAACCTATCGCATAGCGTTCGATTAGAAACCGCTCGTGATCATCGATCTCATGGTCGGCAAAGATCATTTCGAACAGATCATGCATACGCTCCAATCTACGATCTGCACTATTTGGTGGATTGATAGGATACTTAGAAGGATTCTTTAAGACTTCAATATATTCAGACTCCTCAATATTCAATTTAATGGCAAAACGTTTTAAAAGTTTTTCCTCTTCCGGATTTATGGCTCCATCAATCGAAGCTATATTGGCGATAGATGCAAAGTGACCAAGATTTCTTCCGTGTTCTCCGCTCTCAAAAAGATCTGTAAATGACATAGGTTAATTTTAAACTACAAATATAATCGTTGCGGTATTCATTTCCGAACTAACTATATAAATCTTTTTTTAGTTCCTAGCATTTTTAACGAATACCCCCAAACTTTTCTTAATTGCTTCAACAGCAAGCCTCACTTTTAGTAATTTTATGGAGCTATCGAAATTGGAAGATGAGACCACCCTTACTCGTATTTAATAAGAACGGAATTTACTGCGAACAAGCCGATGTTTATATCGATGCTTGGCGTCCGGTCAATAAATGTATTATCACACACGGGCATGCAGACCACAGTCGATGGGGACACAAACAATACATTACCCATTCTAAGAACGTTCCCATTATTAAGCATAGACTGGGAGATATTACCGTTACCGGGAAAGAATGGAATGAAACATTTACAATCAATGGGGTGACCTTTTCCTTACATCCGGCAGGTCATATCGTGGCTTCATCGCAAGTTCGAGTAGAATACAAGGGCGAAGTATGGGTCTTTACCGGTGATTTTAAAACTGAAAACGATGGATTGGCCGAAGCTTATGAGCCAGTTAAATGCAATACATTCATTACTGAATGTACTTTTGGATTACCGGCTTTTTCGTGGATTCCACAAGCCGAAGTATTCGATGATATTAATTCATGGTGGGCAAATAACAAAGCGGAGGGTAAAACCTCAGTTCTTTTTGGATATAGCCTGGGCAAAGCGCAACGATTACTGAAACATGTCGACCCCGCCATTGGACAGATATTTACTCATGGTGCCGTAGAGAATATGACAGAAGTGCTACGTGAACACTATGTATTTCCTAAAACAACTCGAATTACGCGTGATACGACAAAACAGGAGTTACTAGGTAATTTGGTTATCGCGCCACCCAGTGCACACGGTGGCACTTGGATTCGAAAAATGGTACCCTATGTAACAGCGACAGCTAGTGGTTGGATGACGTTTCGAGGGGCGCGAAGAAGACGAGCTGTAGACAGAGGATTCGTGCTAAGTGACCATGCCGACTGGGAGGGATTACTTTCAAGTATTAAAGAAACCGGTTGTGAAAAAGTAATCGCAACTCATGGATATACCGATATCTTCTCCCGCTATTTAAGGGAAGAACTAGGATACGATGCACGTACTGAAAAAACGCAGTACGAAGGAGAACAAAGCGAATTGGAACCAAAAAAAGAAGAGGTTGAATCATGAAACAATTTGCGCAACTCATCAAAACGATCGATAGCACCAATAAAACGAATTTAAAAGTACAAGCGCTTACGAATTATTTCTTGTCTGCTTCGGAAAGTGATAAACTATGGACTATCGCTATACTTTCCCATCGAAGGCCAAAACGACCGGTAAATACCACATTGCTTCGAGAATGGGCTACCGAAATTAGTGGTATCCCATTATGGTTGTTTGAAGAAAGTTATCATATTGTGGGAGATCTAGCAGAAACGATCGCCCTAATCGTACCTACCGCTAAAGAAGAATCGGATGCATCGCTCTCTGAATATATTTCTGAAATTATTGCGTTAAAAGAACTTCCGGAACAAGAAAAAAAAGCATATCTACAACAACAATGGCAAAAGTTATCCTATTATGAGCGATTTGTTTTTAACAAGATAATCACCGGGAGTTTCCGAATTGGTGTAAGCCAGAAACTAATGACCCGTGCATTGGCCAAAGCCACAGAAATTGATGAGGACGTTCTCGCATACAAATTAATGGGCGATTGGACACCGCAAACTACCACGTTTCAGCAATTAATACTTGAAGAAAACGAAGCCGATTACCTATCAAAACCCTATCCTTTTTACTTGGCCTATGCTGTAGAGGACGATTTTCAATCAGCACTAGACCCAATAGAAGATTGGAGCTTTGAACATAAATGGGATGGAATTCGAGCACAAGTCATCG
>JYMV01023682.1_pt1 | contig 11692 bp, 16 predicted proteins | sample 338911 | NCBI WGS metagenome assembly JYMV01 (sample SAMN03354496, study PRJNA234377) | hydrothermal vent metagenome | biome: Deep sea; feature: Hydrothermal plumes at the Eastern Lau Spreading Center, Western Pacific Ocean; material: Seawater | place: Tonga | collected 2009 | depth 2000 m m
CGTATACTGCACCTTTGTTGGTGGCGTTTACAGGCCTAAATACTTTAGCAGGATCAGAAGAACTCACGAGTCTTCCATAAGCTGTACCTTGGGTACAACCTACCTCTTTAGATAATTCTGTAGATGTGATTTTTGTACCATCATCTAATGTAAATGTAACTATTTTGGCTCCCATTAGTCGTCTCCCCACATTAAGTAACCTAAAAGTGCTATATATAATATAGATAGCCCCACGAGTACCTCAAATATATCCCCCATACTCATTACACCCTCACTGATTTAAGCCAGATAATTCTGGCATCGTTATTATCTGAGAATGTTTCAATTAAACTTAACATCTTAAGACGAACTATTGCTCGCTTTATTGTAGATAGTGATTGATTACTGAAGTATTTGTGATTAACTATTATAGATATAGACCCAGCTTGCGCTGCTAAGTAAAAATAGATATCTGCTTCAGTTTGAGTTAAGTCATAGCCTTTAATCAATCTATTAATGTCATGTTGTAATATCTCACGCTTACGCCACATGTGCTCTAAAGATGTAGCACCTTTACGTTTTTCATCTTTCATTATTTAACCAGCTCTACATTTTCGGTAGTAACTGTATTTTTTTGACCAGTGTAATGTCGGATTATGTCTGTAGGTATATACGCTACAGATTCTAATACATCTTGTAAACCAAAATGTGCATCTTTATGTACTAGACCTAACAAATAAGGTGCAAGAAATGCAGATATTTGCTCTTTAGGTTGTTCTTTAAAGTACCAGTTAAAAAATACTTGCTTATTTACTTTATGTTTACTTTTAGCTTTAGTCTTTGACACAATCATCCCCACATTTAATTACAATAGTGATGTCTTGTGGATCATTAATAACATGACCCGAGGCATCTACTGCTTTTTCTATTTTAAAATGAACTTTAGGGGTACTTTTAAAGTACCCTTTAACTAGTTCGTCTACGTTAATCAGTTTTACTGACATAATTACTCCTCTATTAATTTGGTGGTAGTTTCATATTTTAAAAGTGTTACTGGGGCTAGGAACTACCAAACCATGACCTGGCTGCTTAAGTTTTATTTGTAATTACCCTCCCAGGAATTACAGGCAAAACCACGCGCATTTACGAAAAAACCTACCTCAATGGTGTGCCATTCAGTTGTACATAGGTATCGTATAAATACCTTGTTACATCCGAATACACCTCATCATAGTTATTTAAAGCAATTACATCTCTCAATACATCTACTGGCAACTCATTCTCGTGCTGGCAGTAGCTGAATCGATTAAGCAGCTGTTTCTGTTTCCTATTTAGAGCTCTAGGCATCGTAGTAATCGTGAAGCTTATCTAATACATGCTGTAGATTATTATCAATGTAGGTTTCTTTAATGCCCCACATACGCATAGGGCTACGAATACGCTCATTTACAGTGTCTTTTGTTAGACGAGTCTGATATACGTATTTAAATCCTAATAACTCCTCTTCATCGTTAATCTTGAGCATTTTAGATTTAGAAGCTTCAATACCTTTTAAAGGTAATTTTTTACATGCAATAACTGTACTGAAGAAACTCTCAATACCTGTATTCATTAGTGAGCCTTTAACTTTAACCATAGTCTCATTTACCATCTCAGATTCGTTAAATACGTCTGATGTATGAGCAAGAAAGATAATGTTCTTGTTAGAGTTAGCTACATTCTGTGCCATTAGATTCTTCAAGAACTGTGCGTATCCGCCCCAAGCTTTCATTGTGTTAGATGAAGTTAGTACCTGGGTACTTTCATACATATCCATTAGATAAGTAAGACTGTCAATTACAATAGTATGAATCTTGTCGTTGTCTTGAACTGAGTCAATAGCATCAGGTACATCCGTAGGATCAGTAATCGTGTATTCCTTGAACTTAGATTTGAAAGGTAACTTCTTATTGTTTTCACAGTTAAGATACATTACTCCCTCAGGGTTTTTAATATCAACTAAGCTAGCTGATTTTCCGGTTGCGGACTTACCGCATAGTAAAACTAAATTGTTATTCATTACTCAATCTCCTTTTGTATAATTTTCTTTTGAATTGATGGCATTATCTTTGTGTGAATTTCTTCAGGACTAATAGGGTCGTTAATCTGTTCGTTAAACGTAACTAACATATTCCTAATAGCATCTTCTGGATATCCATTGTCCATTAACATAAAGCCATATCTTATTAACATAGTAGCTCTGTTGCCTATTTCAATTCGGCCAGAGAACCATCTTTCCATATTACTCATACCTTGAGCATCTAGAATCTTTTGTTCCTGTTCTATTGCTTTTTTAGTTTGAGGTATAAATAGTGTTGCATCGATTAACTCACCATCGTTATAGTAATACTCACCATCATTTGACATCCATTTACGTGCAATATCTTTAGTAGCTGTGTCACAGTCGAACGGTAACCAGTTAAATACATTCTCCATAAATTTAGAATAGTCTTTAGGTTTAAGCTTTAGATAATGTGACATTGGAAATATCACTCTAAATCTATTCTTTTCAGCTGTATGACGTTTAGTAGTAGCAAATAGTACTTTATAGTCTGACAATAATTCTTTAGCTGAGTCTAAGCTACAGCCTCCATCAATATCTAGGATTAATAAATCAAAGCCTGGTAATGCTTTTTCAGATGAACGGTATTTCTGTAAGAAGTTGTGAGCTGTGTAGTGATACCCTGGTTCACAAATTAATATCTTCGCTAATTTACTAAATTGAGTTACAGCTGGTTCAAACCCTTCAGTTATGTCAGTGCTATATGCAATTTGTATATTATCAACGTCAGTTTCTTTTAGTGCCTCACCTGATAGGAACTCAATATCATCTACGTAAGTTTTACGAATAATAATATTATGTTTGTATCCCCAAGCAACAGCTAGTGATAATAAGTCTCTTTTTTGAGACTCTGAGCCTTTATAGAATGGTAATTCTTCAAGTAAATCAACTTGAGTAATCTCTTTACCAACATCAGCAATATAACGTGCTAAACGGGCATATGAGCCTTCTTTACAGATAACTCTGTTGAAGTGCTCACCTGAGTCTTCACACAGTTGAATTGCGCTATCTAAGTGATTCCTGTGAATAACTTTACTACCTTCAACAAATGCATATGCACCTGCTAACTTTAAAGCTTTGTAGTAACGATGAGCTAGTTCGGCTTTCTTAGTTTCCTCATGAGCTTTAAGCCTATAGGTTGCTGCTTCACATTGAAGTTTGTACTCTAATAAATGAATCGTATCATCACGGCTCATAGTAAGAGATGTGTTGAACTTATCTCTATCTGCTAAATTAGTAATATGATTACTAATAGTTTCAGTGTCTTTTTCAACGTTAATACAAGTTAACGCATTGTAAAGTTCTTCAGCAGTAGGTTGCTTAGTTGTTTCAATTGAACATGCATAGCCGAATAGCATTCTACGGGCATATCCAGTTTCAAGCATCTGTTTAAATTCTTCTTCAGTTTTACTACCGTCTAATAATTTAGTTGGAGTACCAAATAACATCATATTAGTTGGTGTACGTCCAGTTAGTTCTTCACCACGTTTATTTTCAGTGGTATTCTTAGTTAGTTTTTGTTTAACTTTACCTACATCATATAATTCTAGAAATGTATTAAGCATTTCAACATTACTGGTGAGGTTAGAGCCTACTTCATCTAGTTCTAGATTCATAGAGCCACAGTTAGACATTAATAACTTCTGACGCATCTGTTTAACAGCTGGTGATGTACCACTGTCAAAACTAAATGCTAATGTACCTAAAGCATCATATTCTTTCTGAACTTGAGCCATAGCTTCCTCGGTAGAAAGTGATGGGTTATAATCTTGATATCTAGCAACTAGAATTAAAAGTTCTTTTGCACTTTCACCAGGTAGTACTGTCTTTAAAAATTTTAATCTAAAGCCCTCAATAATATCTTCTTCCATGATATTAGTTGAAAAGCCTTTACCTGCTCCTGATGGCATTAGATTTAATACATAAGTATTAACTGGAATTACACCTCTATCTTTTGTTTCAATATTTGTACGCATCATAGATGCTACTTTAGAAAAATAGTAAGCTACTAGTAATCTAAAAAAGTGACGGTTTTGTGACTGAGTTTTTGCAATTAAGATATCAACGATATCTTCTGATAATTTGAAATACTTTTTATCTGGTGTACTCATAATACTAGTCTCCCTTGTTGGACTAAGTTCTTAGCTTGTTGACATATACCAGATACTTCACAGTATCTACATGCCTTAACTTCACCACGTATAGTTTTTACAATACCCACCATTCCATCATCTGATAAACGTTGGTCTGCCTCTTGCATAGTGTCAAAATTCTTAGTAGCTCGTTGAGCGTTAGGATTTTTAAAATACTTGTATTTAGTTTGAGACTCCCATAATTCTTCAGATGTACATTCTGGTAAATCTTCTTGTGGTTTATCAAGTAAACCTTTAATGTCTGTCAGCTTATCTTTAATAAATTTATCAGTTTGATCTGTTGACCATAATGGATAAGATTTAGTTAGGACTCTAGATTGTGGATACTTTGAATCTCTTGCAGCATTAGACCCTGACCAATCTGTAAATATGAATTGAATATCAATCTTATTATCTGTGATTCTGTCAGGTGCTAGCCATTTGTAAATGCTACCTTGCTGTGTGTATTTAAGTGCGTTAGAATCGAAGATATACGTCCATACAGAGGTACTTTTGTAGTCTGATAGAGTGCCATCAATGACAAGGTCATACTTTCCTGAAATGATGTAGTCACCTACCTCTGTTTCATGGCGTTGTTCTACATATACAGGTATCTCATTTTCTTTAACAGGCTTATCAGGATTGATAATTGTAATATCACCTAATTTAGATGTACCTAAAGCACGCATTGCTTTAGATACGTTACCTCTATCTGTCCAAGCTTGTTCAGCAATAGCATGTATTGCAGAGCCCATACGAGATGGTACTAAATCTGTAATATCTACTTCCTTATCTACTTCACTGTGTTGCATTTTTAGTACTAGTGCTCTAGTAGGCTTTAATAGTGATGTAGCACTAATTACGTTAGTTCTACTGTCGTAATCATAGTCATCGTGCATTAGCCATACAGCTAGTGGAAGACTGACATTATTTTTATTAGTATATTTATAGCTCATTTAATATTTCCTCAATTTGTTTAACATTAGCATTATTAGGTAAGCTAATTTGTTTATCCCAAGACTTTCCTATTTCTAGGTCAGCACCCATTGCAACATCTTTCGAGCGAATACTCGGATGAGCATTCCATTGCATTTCTTTAATTAATGTATCATTCAGAAACTTAATAGCTTCTGGAGTATCCCTAACTAGGAAGTAAGCAGCGTCATGAATTGTGTTAATCGGACGTATATCATATATGAATTCTGAGTCTTCTAGCAACTTATTTGTTGCAATTAGAGCTCTATTGATCAACATTCCCCATGACTGTGTTACAGCGTTGTTTGCACTTCTAGCCTCTGCAGTACTTGCATATGGTGTTACTGAGTTATCATGCAGTGTACGGGCTAATATGGGACATTTTATCTGTAATCCAAATGCACATTTCATGTAGCCATTCTTTTCAGCAAACTTAACGTTTTTAGCTGTAAATTTATCTGATATCTTATATAGCTTATGATAGTTTTGTTCAATTTGAACAGCTTCCTTTTTAGGAATTCCAATATTAGAAACTAAGGTATGCCATGTACCATTGTAGGTTAGTGCAAAGGTAGGACCTTTAGACTTCTGCCTAAGTTCAGGATATTTAGTTTCAATGGAATTAATGCTAGCTACTGTGTCTACAATATCTGGCATTTGATCTCCAAAATATGAATAAGCTCTTAGACAGTGTCCATCGTATCCATCTGTATAGACTTTAATTTTGTTAGGGTCTTTAGTTAGGATTGCATTAATCCTATCTTCTAGACTGCTGAAGTCAGCTCCTGCCCATAGCCATCCATCTGGTGCTTTAAAGCAAGACTTGATAGCTTTACCATAGATACTATTACTTGGTAGATTCTGTAAGTTAGGGTCACTAGAACTTAGACGTCCTGATTGTGTACCACCTAACTTTAAACTCCCATGTAAGTAACCTCTTAGGTTATATTTTTTAAAGGCTTTAATAAATGTATTAAGTATCTTGCTTGTTTGCCCGATACCTATTAGATGCTCAAGAATTTCCTTATGAGAATCTTGTTTAGCTACATTCACTAGTTTAGCTAGTGTCTTAGCGCCAGTAGCTGCCTGTTTAGTTTCTGTAAAGTCAATTGGCGCATAGGCTAACTGCTCATAAAATAGTGTTCTAATATTATTATTAGATTTAGGATTAAACTCATGCTTTAAGAAGTCACTGAAGGGCTTAATCTTACGTTTTAAGGCGTTATTTGTATCTGCCATTATCGTACATCTGAAGTTGTAGTTAAAGTCCTCTATTTCGGCATATTTCTTGAGAGCATTAAAATGCATATCATGCTTAATTTGGAGTTCTTTCTCAACTTCCAGTACTCGTTTGTCATCTAGTGGTAGCCCAGTCAACATCATCTTAAGTAATATCTTTATAGATGGTTGGAATATTTTTGTATAAGGCTCTAGTAGTTTCTTATCTTCAACTATCTGCTTATACTTACTGTATACATGCCAAGTAGCTAGACAATCCTTTAAGTTGTATTCTAGTAATTCATCTACAGGTAATTTGTCTGCGTTTTTAACATCTACTCCGTAGTTGCCTGCAAACTCTAAAGAGTTAGACTTTAAATCTAGCTTAGCTTCAGTAGTACTATTCTTAGCTAGGTAAGCGTACAACATACTGTCGTTTACATTTTCAAAGACATTTAATCCTTCCTGCATAGCTTCGTAATCATCAGTTTGATTCATAAATAAGTTATAAATCAAATGCTTAGTATCAAATAGTGCATTGTGGAAAATTAAGTTACCTTCATAGATTTTGAAAAAACCTTTTAGGTATTCAACTCCAGTATCACGTAGATATAACACTCCACCGTTATGCTTATCCCATGCAAATGCAACAGATAGAATTTCAATACCTAGGTTTAAACCAGTAGTTTCAATATCTACAGTTAGCTCAGGATAAACTAGCAGTTCCATAAAGAAACTTGAAGCGTCTTCAGGGCTATGAATATATTTGGCAGAGTGAATAATGTTGGCTTTCTTAAAGCCTGTAATTGCTGTTACACCTTCATCAATCAATTCTTGATTGTTAGGATTGTAAAATAATGATTTGTAGTTAGGTACTAAAACTAATTTATAGTTTTCATAGCCAACGAACGCTCCATCAAAAGTTTCACCGTAGCAGTTAGTTACTTTAGTTTGTTTAGCTAACCATTTAAAGTAGTTAGCGTCTGCAACTATAATGTTTCTAACTGTTTTGTATTTCTCAATTCTGGGTAATAGCATTGTAAGATAGCTCTTACCTAAAGCTGCAGTTACCTTGCTATTTTCATAAAGTAAGCCTTCTACTGCAATATTATCACGAGATAATCCCTCAGCCTCTAAAGGTTCTACGTAGAATTTAAATATCTCAGAGTGTATTAACGCATCTTCTTTAATTAAGATGAGCGTAGTAATATCTCCATTCCCAAAATGGATATTTTTCATGGTTACCTCTAATGAATTGTTTCTAAGAACTCTTCTGAACCTTCAACCATAGCTAATAATGCAAAGGCTTTGTTCAGATATATATCTTGATGTTCGTCATAATAACTTAGCACATCGTGTAAATCAATTTCCTCAGGATTTTCAATCCCAGCTAACGCTATGTACTTTTCAAAACATAAAGCTTTTGCGATTGCTTCAGTTAGAAAGTCTAGCGATATAGTATCTTCTTCCATATTAGTTTATATAAATAGTTTCACCTACTTCAGCAGGACTATGATTAGATGTACAAATCCATAATATTGGATAGTCACCCACATCATCTACGTTATCTGCGTATAAATCGGTGAAGTATATTAATACCTCCGGTTGTCGTTTATTACAATAGTTAATTACAGGCTGAAAGTCTGTACCACCATTTCCAGTAAATTCTAAGTCTAATATATTATCTTGTTTGTCGACCTTAAATACGTTATGTATCTTGTAATCACAATCAATAATTGTTAATTTTTCAGGTTTAAACGTATCTCTGATACATTCTATTTCAGATAACATTTCTTGTAATTCTTCTACAGACACACTACCGCTAGTATCAATAGCTACGACTATTTCACCTAAGGTAGGTGAGTGCTGACTAGGTAAGTAGTGGTTAGGGAAAAATCTTCTATTAGGTTTCGTCCAAGTGTAATCATCTTTAACCATAGCAGATAAAAATCTGATAAGTATTTGATTCCACGGTAATTTAGGGTTAATTAGTTCGTCAATTGCTCTAGCTATCTCACCAGGTATCTCTGTGTGATCCTTTTCAGCCATGCGTGATTGTAGTTGTGCCTTAATAATAATATCTGTGACTTTATCACATACATCTTTATCAGACTGACCTTCAGGTGACTCTAGTAAGTCAACGATGAAATCACTACCACCATGTTGGTCTTTATTATCTTCTTTAATTTTTTCATAAACTTCTTCAGTAGACATGTCACTGTAAGCGTTGTCTATTAGACCACCCTCAGGAATAGTTAGTCCAGAGTTTGATAGCATTAAGTTAATAACGTAATCACCTGCGTAGTTCCATATCATTCTATCTCTAGAGCCTACTCTAGATAAATGATTGAATGCTACATGCCACACTTCGTGTGCCAGTATAAGATAGATAGTCCGTTAGTAGCAGCTGTAGGTATTTCATCTGTAAATTTATGTTTTAAGCTTAGGCAAATTGTAGACAGAAAAACTGATTTAGTCATCAAATCAATCTTGGCATGCCTAAGATAATCTTCTACTGTCTTGTTTTCCATAGTCTTATCCAAATAGTTTATCTGCGTTTTCATTTACCCATGTTTGAATAACTGGATTTTCTTTTAGTTCTGGTGACATTGAATAAATATCTTTAAGAACAACAACTTGAAATTCAACAGGTAACTTCTTAATTACTATCATTAGTGGTGCTATTGTAGCATCGTTAGCATTGTGACTAATTAATGTAGTCATTGCATACTGATGCCCTGGTTCCTTAGGAATGTGTATAACTGACGGATTAGCCACCATTTGTTCAATAGTAGGTAAGTCTTTGTATACTTCACAAAATGCTCTAAATTCAGTTGCTGGGCCTTCACCTACTGTACCTACAAGTACAGCATGATCAGTTCTAGAGAACTTTTCTTTACCTGTGATAATTCTAGATAAGAATTCCCAAGTACGTGGTGATGCAAATGTGTCATCTGCATGGCTAGGGTTAAACTTATGTAATAGTTCAGGTCTAAACTTAACAAATGAAATGACTCTATGGTCAATACCATTAGCATTAGCCCACTCTAACCAAGCGTCACTATCTACCATCAGATTTAAGTGAATCATTCTAGATTGCATAGCTGTAGATAATCTATTAACAATAGCTTTATCAGTAGCTTTATTTCCTGCGCATACAATTGCTACACGTTTGTAAGCTGCTGCTTGAATAGCAGGTGGTGCTGCATTAATCTCATCTAAAAATAATAACCAGCCATCGTAACCTTGAGGAACTGTGTCTAAATTTTGTAATGGAAATGTCGTAGGTGGAGCATAGTCCATACGAGTACCATCTTGTTGTAATGTAGGGAAACCATTCAAGTCAGTAGGATCTGATTGAGCTAATCTCATATCGATTAGTTTAAGGTTATGTTTTTTAGCTACTGATTTAACGATGTCTGACTTACCAATACCAGGTGAGCCAACTAACATAGGTGTTAGTTTAGACATCAATACAGTATCTAATGCTTCTACCATTGCAGAAGCTGAGATTTCAACTGACATGTTAACCCTCCAATAAGTTTTCAGTCATACGCTGCTTGATAGCATCCGTAGGAGCTGTAAATAATTCTTCCTGTTCTTCTTTAGACTTTCTTGCTGCTCTAACTGGCTCAGCAGGAATATACTTTTGTAATGCTTGAGGCCAAGCCTTACGTAACTTAACTGTAGTACCTAGCTGTTCCATAGAATTATTTACATAATCTAATAGCTCATTACGTTCTGTAAGTAAATCTTTATCTTTTTTTAATAAAGCTATTACTTCATTAAGCAATGAGTCATCTAGAGGTATAGGTATTGAGCTAGTATTCCAACCAGTTCCTTTAAGAGTAGTAAGTAGCTCTGTTGTATGATAATAATGCCATTTCACATGAGCGCTAACAGTCATAGTTACTTGTGTATCTCTGCATAACATATCTTTAGGTAGTTGGTCTGCAATAGCTTGGTAAGGTGCTACCCATAGAAGATAGTTTGTATAAACTAAATCTGATTGTTCTTTATCAATAGCTTTAATAGGCTTGTCATACATGTCTGACTTAATTGCTTCAGCAATATCATATTGTTTTTGTTTACTTAATCTCATAACTATCTCCAGAATTTCCAAGATTTCTTATTAGCTTTAGCTACTAAGATTTCAACTTGTTCAATTACATCATCTAGTTTGAAACATTTAACAACTTCAACCTTTTGATTTTTATGTGCATGCAGTAATTCATGTAGTGCAGTGTGTTTAGACACGTTATGTTCATCCGCATACTTAGTGACCATTGCATGGTCTTCCATAGTTGCTGAAATAGAGATATGTCTTTTCCTCTCAGTCAGTGTTTCTAATGTTTTTTGTCTGTTTTGAGCAATAACTCTACATACTGTAGATGCTCCTAAAGATAATGTTTCAGCTATTGCTGAACCTATCATTCCATTATTATGTAAATCCATAATTTCGCTACGTTGAGCAGACGTTATTTTTGTACCTGTTGGCATATTACCCTCCCTGGGTTGATTAATTTAAATGAGTGGCTGGAAGCCACATTAGTGTTATTTCTTTAATAGCTGCAGTCAGCAAGGTCTTGCTTGTATTCACAATCCCAAGGCGCTACTGCAACCTTTTCTAAAAACTCTAGAAAATCAATGTAAGCCCAACCAGTAATTAACCACTTTCTGCGGTCTACACCATTCCTATCAATGTAGCCACTAGTTTTTATTGCTGAAATAAGTTCTTTATCTACACATTCCCGTAACTGTTTATGATGAATTCCTAATTTATTTGCAATCTCGTGACTAGTGTATACAGCCTCTAAAGTAGTTACTTTATGTAGTATCTCTGCTTTACTAATTTCCCAGCGTTCAAATTCAGATGTCTTTGCAAAATAAGGTTTAAATACTTTTTTTATATTATGTAAAGGTTTTTCTGTTTGAATAGCTACAGTTTCTGACTGTAAAGCTTTTTCTCTAGTAGGAAAGTATTCAATAGTTACATTTGAAATAGTAGAAAACCAGTGTGCATTTTTCTTATGTTGACCTAATCTATATATAGCGTTTAAGGATATTCCTACATAAAGCAACTCTTTTGACTTGTTGAAATGTCTATATAGAGCTGTAGTTAATAAGTTCATCTCATTAACCCTGGACATTCAGATGGATCATCTGCAGTACACTCTCTCATACAAGGACTGTCACCAGTACCATATGCGTCATGTGTAAGTTCACAATGCTCACAATTCTTACATTGTTTACCTTCATCATTAACTTTGTCCCACTCACGTTGGTC
>JYMV01025628.1_pt1 | contig 11688 bp, 8 predicted proteins | sample 338911 | NCBI WGS metagenome assembly JYMV01 (sample SAMN03354496, study PRJNA234377) | hydrothermal vent metagenome | biome: Deep sea; feature: Hydrothermal plumes at the Eastern Lau Spreading Center, Western Pacific Ocean; material: Seawater | place: Tonga | collected 2009 | depth 2000 m m
CTGCCGCTCAAAAAGTCAAAGAAATCGAAGCCACTACAAATCACGATGTTAAGGCTATTGAATACTATCTTCAAGGCAGAGTAAAAAAATCTCTCCATCCGTGGATTCACTTTGCTCTTACATCAGAAGATGTGAACAACCTCGCTTACGCTCTCATGTGGCAAGACGGCATGAAGCTAAACTACATTTCCGTACTGCACAAAGTACTCAGCCGGATGAAGAGCTTTGGGCGACGCTATAAAGAATTACCTCTTCTGGGGTTGACACACGGTCAGCCCGCTACCCCTACCTCGTTGGGAAAGGAATTTGCCGTTTTCGCCAGTCGCCTCCAAAGACAACACCAGCAAATGAAGAGTCATCAGCTCCAAGGGAAAATGTCCGGAGCTACTGGTACATGGGCGGCCCATGCTACTGCCTATCCAAATGTCAACTGGTTCAGTTTCAGCAAGCGGTTTGTGAAATCACTTGGGCTGGAACCGAATCTTATCACCACTCAGATCGAGTCTAATGACTCTCTGGCTGAAAGCTACCACAATCTCATCCGGGTGAATACCATTCTGCTGGATTTCTGCCGGGATGTTTGGCACTACATCAGCAGAGGTGTTTTCGATCAGAAGACTAAAAGTGGTGAGGTGGGCTCCAGCACTATGCCTCATAAGGTGAATCCCATCCACTTCGAAAACGCTGAAGGAAATCTGGGCATCGCCAACGCTTACTTGTCTCATCTGGCGCAGACACTGCCCGTTTCCCGAATGCAGCGTGACCTGTCCGGCAGCACCGTCATCCGCAATCAAGGCGTACCGCTGGCTCATTCTCTGTTGGCTTGTAAGAACATCCTGGTAGGGTTAGAACGACTCACTGTCAACCGAAAAAAAATCCGGGAGGAGTTAAACGAACATTGTGAAGTACTGGCTGAAGCTATCCAGACAATTCTCAGGAAAACCGGAGACCCACAACCGTATGAGCGTCTGAAAAAAATGACTCGCGGACAAAAGATTACACGAGAAGATATAATAGAATTTGTACAGTCACTCAATCTCCCGGACAACGAAAGAAATGTGCTACTTAATTTGTCACCGGAAAACTATACAGGACTGTCTGCAAGAATCGTTGAGGAAATGTCATAGCCATGTGTGGTGTAGTCGGAATCATCTCCACCCATAAGCCTGTGGCTGGCGACCTCTACGAGAGCCTAATCCATCTTCAGCATCGTGGGCAGGATGCCGCAGGAATCATGACCTACAACCAGCGTTTTCACGTAAAGAAGGGGACAGGCCTCATCCGCGATATTTTTGATGAAAACAACATGGCTCGTCTCCTTGGTAACGTAGGTATTGGCCACACAAGATATCCAACTGTGGGCGGCGTCAGCATTGAGGAAGCCCAACCTGTTATGACCAATGTTCCCTACGGCATCGCCATGGCTCATAACGGTAATTTGGTTAACTACGCTGAACTCGTGAGGGAAGTCTCTGAACTGGATAGGCGGTATGTAAACTCCTCAGTGGATATCGAAATCATCCTGCACATATTTGCTCACGAATTGGATCACCCTTCTGTAAGCATGGATGACCTCTCTCTTTTTGATCAGATATGTCAAGCAACAGAGACTGTATTCAATCGAGTCAGTGGAGCTTATTCTGTTGTGGGCATGATTATGAATCGAGGGATGGTTGTCTTTCGAGACCCTCATGGTATCCGACCACTTGTAAGAGGCGAGCGTAAAAACCAAGACGGCACAACAGATTATATTTTTTCATCAGAGACCACTATGTTTTACGTCTTAGGATACGAACCGACAGGAAACGTCGCTCCAGGTGAAGTGATCTTCATTGAAGAAGACGGCACGTATCACAGCCGTATTCTTCGCACGGAACAGTTCACCCCTTGCATATTCGAGTACGTTTACTTCTCCCGGCCTGATTCCATGCAGAACGAGATTAGTGTCTATCGATCGCGCCTCAGGATGGGACAGAACCTCGCTCAGCGCTGGAAGGAGAATCACCCGGATGCAACACCGGATATTGTTATCCCAGCCCCCTCTACGGCTAATACCGCAGCTTTAAGCTTTGCCCATGAACTGGGCGTCCGCTACTCGGAAGGGCTTTACAAGAATCCATTCATTGGTCGAACGTTCATTATGCCGGGGCAGGAAGCCCGGAAGAAATCGGTCCGCTACAAACTGGTCCCTCAAGAATTCGAGATTCGTGATAAAGATGTTCTCATCGTAGATGACAGCATCGTCCGTGGTAATACCAGCCGTGAGATTGTCCGGATGGTTCGGGAGTTTGGTGCCAGGAAAATCTATTTCGTCTCCGCTTGTCCGCCGGTAAAATTCCCCTGCTTCTACGGTGTGGATATGCCTACAAAATCAGAGTTAATTGCCTCTTCACGATCGGTTGAAGATACACGAAAGTACATGGGCGTGGATATTCTCATGTACCAGGAAATCAAAGATCTCGTGGAAGCGGTTACCCGCGTGGGTGAGCACAATATTGACCGACCGTGTATGGCATGTCTGGACGGTCAGTACATTACGGGTGATGTGGACGAAGAGAAAATGCGTCTCATGGAAAACCAGCGAAATCTCGAGAGATCAAATCTACCCTGATGATACTTCTGCTCGGCTCAGGAGCGAGAGAACACGCTATCGCAAGAGCCTTGGCTTGCTCTCCGCAAAACCCAGCTATCGCCTGTTTAGCCGCCAACAATAATCCCGGAATCCAGAAACTTGCTGAAGAGTTTAAAGTAGGCAGCATAAGCGATCCGAAATCTGTCGTCAGTTTTGCTCAGAAGTGCTGCGCTAAATTGACCATAATAGGCCCGGAAGCTCCGCTGCAGGCTGGTGTAGCAGACGCATTATGGAATGCCGGGATTCCTACAGTTGGTCCTAAGAAAGCTCACGCTCAGATAGAGACGAGTAAAGGGTTCACACGTGATCTATTAGCAAAATATAACATCCCCGGCGGACCTCTCTATCGGCGGTTTGATTCTCTTGATGGAGTGGCAGAGTTTTTAGAAGAGCTGGGGGAAGACTATGTAGTCAAGTACGACGGGCTCATGGGCGGCAAAGGGGTAAAAGTTTCCGGCGATCATCTCCATTCACATGACGAAGCTTTGGACTATTGCACAAAACTCGTTAACCGGGGCGGTTCATTCGTGGTAGAGGAAAAACTCATCGGTGAAGAATTCTCTCTCATGAGTTTTTGCGATGGTGAACATTTAGCTCACATGCCCCCGGTCCAGGATCACAAGCGGGCTTACGAGGGCGACGAAGGTCCCAATACCGGCGGTATGGGCAGCTACTCAGATGCCGATCACAGCCTCCCCTTTCTTACAGATGATGACATTTCCCACGCCCAGAAAATAAATGAAACTACGGCGCAGGCTCTGAAAAAGGAGTTCAGCGAAGGATACAAGGGCGTCCTCTACGGCGGGTTCATCGCCACGGCTGACGGTGTAAAACTTATTGAGTACAACGCTCGACTGGGCGATCCGGAAGCAATGAATGTGCTGCCTCTTTTGGAGTCAGATTTTGTGGAAGTGTGCCACGGAATTGTAAATGGGAATTTAGATGAAAGGAACGTTTCGTTCAGCCGCCGGGCAACGGTCTGCAAATACGCCGTTCCGGAAGGGTATCCGGACAGTCCCGTAAAAGGCGAACCCATTGATGTTTCCTCCGTCACTGATACCAGCCAACTCTACTACGCTTCCGTGGATATGAAAGACGGCACGCTCATAGAAGCTGGCTCCCGGACGGTAGCATACGTAGGAATCGCAGGGTCGCTTGTTAAGGCGGAGGCGAAGGCGGAGGGGGAGATTTCAAAGGTTCGAGGACCGCTGTTTCATCGGACGGACATTGGAACGACAGAGCTAATTCAGAAGCGGGTTGAGCACATGCAAACCCTCAGGAATTAACATGGCTTCAACAAATCTCGGCGTCCTCGGTTCCACCAAAGGCACTGACTTACAAGCTATCATTGATGCCATCGCGGAAGGCATGCTCGAGGCATCTATAGAAATCGTCATAAGCAACCGGAAGAAATCTTTCATCCTGGAGCGAGCCCAGAACCACGGTATCAATGCTGTCTTTATAAGTCATAAGGAACATGAGCGAGAAGAGTTCGATTGCGAGATGACGGAACTGCTGGAAGCCAAGGGAGTGGAGCTCATTCTCCTCATAGGTTTCATGCGGATTCTCTCGCCGTGGTTCTGCAACCACTGGAACAGCCGTATACTAAACGTCCACCCTTCTCTCCTCCCCAAATATGCCGGCGGTATGGACATGAATGTACACGAAGAGGTGCTGAAGAATGAAGATGACGAAACGGGCTGTACCATTCACATCGTCACGGCGGAGGTGGATGCAGGACCCATCGTAGTACAGAGGAAGTGTACTGTAGAAACTGACGACACTCCCGAAACAGTTAAGGCAAAGGTGCAAACGCTGGAAGGAGAGGCTTTTCTGGAAGCTATCAGGATATTTCAAAACAGTGAAGGACCATGGAGCAATTAGTGAATACGGAAAAAACGTCTGTTAAAACCGCTTTAATTTCTGTTTCTAACAAAGAGAATATCATTGAACTTGGAAAAGGGTTAGATGGTCTTGGTATAGGGATTATCTCCACCGGCGGCACATCCAAAGCTTTGAGAGATGTAGGCATTACCGTTACCAATGTTTCCGATTATACCGGTTTCCCGGAAATCATGGAGGGGCGGGTGAAGACCATCAATCCTCTGGTAGAGGGTGGTATTCTAGGCCTGCGGGACAAGCACGCAGAGGATGCCGAAGCTCACAATATAAAGTGGATCGACCTAGTTGTCTGTAATCTCTACCCTTTTGCTGAAACTATCCAGAAACCTGATGTTACTCTCGATATAGCATTGGAGAAAATTGATATTGGCGGACCCACAATGATTCGCTCTGCCGCTAAAAACGTTGGGTGGGTGGGAGTCGTGGTAGATCCCGCCGATTACGATTCCGTATTGAATGAGCTTCAGGAGCATGGCGGTTTGACATTCGACACCAGAAAGCGGCTCTCCGCCAAGGCTTATGGGCATACCACTAAATACGACACTCTCATTCACAATTACCTGAAGAGTGAACCACTGTCCGATGACTTTTCACTGACATTCGAGAAGTATTACGACCTCCGCTATGGTGAAAATCCTCATCAGCAAGCCGCCGCTTACAAAGCTCCCATCGCTACCGGATCAAATATCTTAAACGCTGTTATTCATCAAGGAAAAAAGCTCTCCTACAACAACATCATGGATGCTGACGGAGCTCTCGACTGCGTGAAGGAATTCGATGAGCCAGTGTGTGTGGTGGTCAAGCATACTAATCCATGCGGTGTCGCCACGGGAGAAGATATCACAGACTGCTTCCATCGTGCTTTCAACGCAGATTCACTTTCTGCTTTCGGCGGAATTGTCGCTCTTAATAGAACATGCACGACTGATATTGCCGAAGTTCTCCGGAAGATCTTTATCGAAATTGTGCTGGCGCCAGATTTTGAAGCCGGAGCACTGGAACTGTTCGCTAAGAAGAAAAACCTCCGGGTATTAGAAATCGGTCAGCTTGAAAGTCGCGACCCCAGATTGGAATACAAATATGTAGATGGCGGGCTGCTGGTTCAGGAGACAGATGTCAAAACAATAGTGCTTGACGACCTTACTACTGTGACAAAAGTAAAACCGTCGGATAAGAACATGGTCGACATGCTCTTCGGCTGGAAAGTGCTGAAGCATGTCAAGTCCAACGCCATCCTCAACCACCCTCGGCATCGGACCCGGTCAAGTCTCGCGGGTAGATGCGGTAGAAATCGCTGTCCGCAAATCGGGAGACTATCTTGATGGGAGCATTCTCGCTTCAGACGCCTTCTTCCCTTTTCGTGACTCTATAGATCAGATAGCGGAGACAGGAATCAAGGCAGTCATACAACCGGGAGGATCTATCCGGGACGAAGAGGTTATTGAGGCGTGTGATGAGCATGGGATCGCCATGGTGTTTACCGGGGCAAGGTGCTTTAAGCACTAAAAAAATATAGCACCTATTTTAGGAATAAAATTTTCCTCACCACTCGCTGTTCGCCGGATTCTAACCTTATAATATAAATCCCAGAAGAAACTATTTGATTTTCCTCGTCGCGGCCGCCCCAAAAAGCTGCATGTTCCCCCGCTGGCAGAACATCTTGAGTGAGACTCTTCACTTGACGGCCCAACAGATCATGAATCGTCAGTTCAACTTTCCGCTGCGACGGGAGTTGAAAGCGAATCTCCGTTCGAGCATTGAAAGGGTTCGGATAAACCGGATGTAATGTCAACACATCGGGCAAGGCAGGATTAATCTCCACAGAACTTTCCTCATCGGTATAATAATATCCGAACAGGATCATCATCTCATCTGATCCCAGCAGACCAAATTCAATGGGTTCGTCTGTCCAGTTGTCATAGGTTGCAACCAACTCAAGTCCTTGGTCTGTATCCAGGTAAAGCGGAGGATCCAGTTCCAGGATCGGCGGATGTTGCCAGTCATTAGAAAAATAAACCAGCTCACCATCCTGCTCACCCCCGACAATGTACACCTGAAAGTCCAGCATATGTTCATGAGCGTGAGAAAACAGCTGAAATACATTTATCGGTTGCCCATACACCTCATCGATCCAATACGTTCTTGTTACTGTTGTCGTATCATGGGGAGGCAGTATAAAATCCCGGTTATTTAATGCCAGAGTGTGAGCGATAGCTTCCACTTCTTCTGGCTCGGCATAATGAATGTTGAGATACACTTCACCCTGGTAAGTGGTGTCTGATAGGTTAATGTAATGAGAATTGAGATCCAGACCTCTTGACACATTGAGTTTTAGGGCAGTTCCCGGGGGGAAATGGTAGTTTAACTGTGGCCACTGCGTCCCGACACCAAATGAGTGATACAGCATCTGGATTAAGTTTGCATCAATGTAGTTCCCGAATTCATCCCGTAGATCCCGATAAACAAAAGGTTCGGGGAGCAACCAGGGGGGAATATCATTCCGGAATGTGTAAGCAATAAAGTGGTGGCTCCCCGGACGCATCATAATTTCAAATCTTTTTATATAAATAAACTCAAGAGAATCCAATGGTACCCAGTAGAGAAATTCCCTTTCATAATTGGGGGGAACGTCAAAAGGTCCAAGCTGCAGCTGCAGTCCGAATTCAGGGGGTGCCAGAGGTACAAATTCCGGGGGTTCATATCGTGTGGTGTCATCCAGCAGGGTTGTATCTGCGACGACGCCTTCTTCAGGGGCACCGCCTAGAATCCATTCCTCTATAAAATTTAATTCACCATGGGTTAGAACTGGTAAACCCAGAGGCATTACGGCTCCGTAGTAGGGATGATCGGAGTAGAAATGCTCTTGCTCGGGTGCATTGATCTTTTCCCAGAGGAAGCTGTTGTAAAGGCTCAGAAGCCCTTCTGTCCCCACGCGGACTAACCCATCTTCCGCAGCGGTACTGTTATTGGGAACTACATTGATGAGTTCTTCGTAAGCCGCATCTTCTGTGAGTATAAGGTCCGACTGTTCCGCAAAAGTTGTTCCATCAATGTGACAGCCGATACAGTTCACATTCCATATCTGCTCTTGGATAACCTGCCAAGTAGAGGGTTCCTGAGCATGTATTAAGCAGGTTAATACACCAAATAGTAAGAGTTGCAGCAATTTCCTAGTTACTGACATACATTTCCTCTATAAAATGGCCATATCTTTTTTCAATAACATTCCGCTTGACCTTTAAAGTGGGCGTAATCTCGTCCTTGTCCTGGTCAAAGTCCTCCTCCAATATATGAAATGTTTTTATTGTTTCGTAAGATGCCAACTCACCGTTGAGCCGTGAAATCTCTTTAGAAATACAGTTCTTGACTGCCTTCTGCTGAGATAAATCCCTCAGATCTTTGTATATCACTCTGCTGTCTCGGGCGAACTTGGTGATTTCATCTTCATCCAGGGTCAGCAGTCCAACGAGGTATTTCCGCCTGTCACCAAAGACCGCAAATTGGCTGATATAGCGAGACGTTTTCATGAGATTTTCAATGTTCTGCGGCGCCACGTTCTTTCCCCCGGCAGTGATGATCAGGTCTTTCTTTCGATCTGTGATCCAGAGATAGCCGTCTTCATCCACTCTTCCTATATCACCGGAACTAAGCCATCCATCATCGCTAATGAGTTCACTAGTCGCCTCCTGATCTCCCAAGTATCCTTGGCAGACATGATCTCCCCTGGTAAGGATTTCTCCGTCTACAGCAAGGCGCATCTCAGTATCAGGCAGAACTTTACCTACTGAACCTAAGCGATTGTCATCAGCAAGATTCACAGATATTAGGCCCGAAGATTCCGTCAATCCATACACTTCAAATACATTCAACCCCATGTTCTGCATCCAGGAAAGAATCTCAGGACTGATAGGAGCTCCACCTGAAACAAGAAAATTTAAATTACCGCCCATGAAATCCCGGACCTTTCGTAAGGCCATCCAGTCGAGGAGTGAATGAAGCAACAATTGATATAACGGCAAAGGTTTATGCTGCAGACGTAAATCCTTTTCCCGGCAACCAGCCTTTTCCGCCCAACTAAAAATAACTTTCTGAAAACGAGTCGCATCATCAATCGCTGATGTGATTTTGGAGTGGAATTTTTCATACACTCGTGGTGTACCAAAATGAAAAGTTGGGCCCACCTCCTTCATATTGAAGATAAGATCATCCATGCTCTCAGCAAAAGCTGTTTGAGCTCCACTCGCTAACTTGATAAATGAGCCCACCATTCGTTCTGCAATGTGTGCCATAGGGAGATAAGCAATAGACAGATCATCTGGGGTCAGTTTTAGGGAAGTCGCAATCTGTCGAGCCATAAAAACCACATTCCCATGACTTAAAACCACTCCTTTTGGTGGCCCAGTGGTGCCTGACGTATAGACAATAGTAGCCGTGTCCTTCTGCCTGATATTCTCTCTACGCTTCAGTAAACTTTCCAAATCTTCTGCTAGTTTTTCTAAGTCTTGGAATGAAATGACACGGAAATCATTGCACTTATAGCGATCAAAAACGACAGCCTTCTTCACGTGAGGAACACTATCCCATATCTCCAGAAGTTTGTCTAACTGCTCTTGATCTTCAAGGAAGATGGCAGAGCACTCTGAGTGTCCGATGATATACTCACATTGTTCAGCTGTGTTGGACTGGTATATTGGGACAGTTACAGCACCACAACTCATGATAGCAATATCGGCCAAAATCCATTCCAGTTTTGTTTGAGAAAGTATGGCAATATGGTCACCGGAAGTAATTCCAATAGAGATAAGTCCTGCAGCAATGGAATCTGACCGTTCTTGATATTCCCGCCATGTCAGCGGCTCCCACCAACCTTTATCCTTATGATAAAGTGCCTCAGCATCGGGTATCTGTTGATTCCACCACGCCAGCATTTCCGGCACGGTCTGTATTCTCTTTGGAAGAGCTTGACTCACTGACGACCCCATATTTTAGCTCGCTTGGTGTACTTACCTTTCCCCTCACCCAAGTAAGACTCTCTAACTTTCTCTTCCTGCTTAATAATATCAGGTTCACCACTCATAAATATTTTGCCGTTCTTCATTACATAAGCATAATCAGCTATGCTTAGGGCAAGATGGATATTTTGTTCCACCAGCAGGATGGTTAATCCCTTTTTGTTTAGGTTCTTCAGGATTTCCATGATCTCCTGAACCAGTTGCGGCGCCAGGCCCAGCGACGGCTCGTCAAGAAGCAGGATTTTCGGATCAGCCATGAGGGCTCTTCCTATGGCAAGGATTTGTTGCTCACCTCCAGATAGAGTGCCGGCGTATTGGCCAAGTCTATCTTCTAACACTGGGAATAAACTCAACACCTCATCTAATTTGTCCTTTTGTTGAGCCTTATACCCTCCCAGCTTTAAGTTTTCTGCCACCGACAACTCAGTGAATACCATCCGTCCCTGAGGGACATGTACTACACCAAGACGGACGATGTCCTCCGGATCAAGTTTTTCGATCCGCCGACGCTCAAATATAATTTCACCATACTCGGCTTGAACCACTCCGCTGATAGTTCGTAAGAGAGTCGTCTTTCCGGCACCATTGGAGCCCAACAGGGTAACAAACTGCCCCTTCTTGATAGATATACCGACACCGTGTAATACTTTTATCTTACCGTAAAAAGTTTCTACACCGCGAAGCTCAAGCATGGCCGTTTCCTTCGTGTTCGGTACCGAGAAATACCTCCAGTACTTGGGGATCTGTTTTAACTAAATCAGGCGCACCTTCAGCTAATAGTTTTCCTGAATTCAGTACGGCCACACGATCAGAAATTCCCATTACCAAGCTCATATCATGCTCGACCAACAACACTGTTATTTTAAGTTTATCCCGTATATCGGTTATGATCTTTCCTATTTCAGCTGTCTCCTGCTCATTCATCCCGGCTGCCGGTTCATCAAGCATAATAAGCTTGGGCTTAACCGCAAGAGCTCTTGCCAGCTCCACAAGCTTCTGGATTCCAAAAGGCATTCCTGCGGGGCGGCTCTTTTCAAATCCGGATATCCCCATAAAATCAAGTATCTCAAGGACAAGTAATTCTTGGCGTTGACGTTCAGCTCTTGATACCATATTCACTAAAGCCTGTCTCTTAGAGATCCTTTCATGTAATCCCACTAAAACATTCTCCATAACCGTCAAATAGGGAAAAAGCTCTAGATTCTGAAAAGTCCGAGCAATGCCGAGTTCAGCTACTTTATGAGGGGAAATATTGGTGATGTCTACTGCATTAAACATGATTTGTCCTCTCTCAGGAGAAACAAAACCAGATATGGTATTAAAGAACGTAGTTTTGCCAGAACCGTTGGGACCGATCACAGCAACGATTTCTCCCTTAGCAACAGTTAGGGAAAAATTATCTAGGGCGACGAGCCCGTCAAAACGAACGTAGAGATCTTTAGCTGAGAACAATATTTCGGTGCTGTATCTCCTGCCGGTAAAACCGGATGGAGCTCACTCTCCTACAAACCGCGTAACTGGGGTTGGAGTACCATCTTTAACCTGTAGAACAATTGTCTTAGATCCGCCGGCTCGATCACCCGGTCCATAGGTAATCGCAGGGTGTGGACTACCGCGGAATTCTTTCATCTTCTCCATCCCTTCCACGAGACCATCTCTTGTCAGATCTGCCCCGGCTAAATGGAGTCCCTCAACCAGAACTTGTGCTGCGGCAAATCCGTAGAAATTGTAGAACCCCATCTGGTGCTCCGAATCATACTTCTGAAGCAACTCACGGTAGAGAACAGCAGAAGGATGTTCAGGATGCTGGGGCGGTATCATGTAGATATTACTGATAAACCCTTCTGCAGCAGTACCGGCTTTCTGGGCAATTCGTGGATCAGATGCCGGAGCAAAACCGAGAAACTGAGGGGAATAGCCAACAGCTTCCGCCATTCTTAGAACATGTACTGTCTCGAGTACAAGACCGAGGAAGACGTGCGTTGCTCCCTTGTTCCTCAAACTGGTCAAATGCGGCCCAAATGACGGAGCACTGCCTCGCTGGAACGGTTCTGCTCCAACAAATTCCCAACCGTGTGAGGCGACTCCTTCCTTAACGCCCTTCATGCAGTCTTTACCAAACTCGTCATCCTGATAAATAAT
>JYMV01014834.1_pt1 | contig 11684 bp, 12 predicted proteins | sample 338911 | NCBI WGS metagenome assembly JYMV01 (sample SAMN03354496, study PRJNA234377) | hydrothermal vent metagenome | biome: Deep sea; feature: Hydrothermal plumes at the Eastern Lau Spreading Center, Western Pacific Ocean; material: Seawater | place: Tonga | collected 2009 | depth 2000 m m
ATTGGGCACAAATGAATGAAATGTTTGAACGTGCATTAAATATTGATCCTGATGCAAAAATTTTAACTGGTCGCCCAGTCAGCGAATTCGTGAAACAATACCGTGATATGTTTTGGGCGCAACATTATAATAAAGGTGTTGGTGATTATAATAAATATAGACAATCAAGAGATACTACAGATCTTCAATCTGCAATTACTGCATTTAAAACATCTGGAGAAATAAATCCTAATGAAGGCCAATCTTTTTCAATCCTAGCAACAAGTTATTTGGAGTTAGGGCAAAATGATTTGGCAATACAAAATGGGAAAAAAGCAGTTGAAGTTATGCCCAATGATTTCAACGCAAATTTTGCTTTGAGTCTATATTTATTATAATCCCCAACACCTTTATTATATTGTTCCGCCCAAAACATATCACGGTATTGTTTCACAAATTCGCTGACTGGGCGACCAGTTAAAATTTTTACATCAGGATCAATATTTAATGCACGTTCAAACATTTCATTCATTTGTGCCCAATTACCTTGCTTGGCATGAATATGGTAACCCAGTTGAACCGGGATTTCTGGATTATCCGGTTCTACTTCAAGTGCTTTAACCAAATATTCCTCAGCTTGGACCCAGTCTGCTTTCTCAATTCTCATTTTTGCAGTAGTGTATTCTGGAGAACTCCCACAGCCCCATACCATCAGGGAAATAAGTGAGGTCAACAATAATTGTTTATGGTTTTTAATAATCATGAATTCCTTTATTTATTAACGTCTAAAAATAGTCTGTGAAATTAGTTGAAGACGAAAATCCTAGCAAGGATTTAGCGTATCCGATCCCGAAGGTAGTTTTTTCTAAGTGTTATCTCTTTTTTATTGGCCCCTAAAACGGCACCTGTCCCAAAACCTTCCACACACAAAGAGGCTAAAACCGAAGCATTAATTAACGCTTCATCCATAGTTTCTCCATTTGCAAGACAAGAAATAAAACCGCCACCAAAAGTATCACCAGCACCAGTCGGGTCTACTACTTGCTCTATTGGATAAGCATCAATTGTTATTTGATCTTTTTCTGAAAACAAAATGGCTCCCTTACTGCCTTTTTTGATGACTATTATTTGCGGACCTTTATCTTGGAGTGCCCTAGCACATGAGTTTATTGTATCCTGCCCCGTAAGCATAGCTGCTTCACTTTCATTAATCAATAAAATATGTGAATTAGAAAGTACATTTTTTAACCCATCAAGGGCAGTATTAATCCACAAATTCATTGTATCAACTACAATAAGAGCATCTGGATTTTTATTTTGGTCAATCACCAATTGCTGTAGATCAGGATGAATATTAGCCAGAAAGATATGAGAACGATTTTGGTTTGAGGGAGAAAGGATAGGATTAAAACTTTCAAATACACCTAATTCAGTATAAAGAGTATCACGATCATCCCAATTTTCACGATATCTTCCACCCCATCGAAAGGTTTTACCAGATACAATTTTTAGGTCATTTAAATTATGAGCATATTTTTTATAAAGGTCCATTCCTTTTTTTGGGAAGTCATCCCCAACAACGCCTACTACCGAAACAGGTGCGCTTTTGCTGGCTGCGATTAATGCATAGGTGGTTGAACCGCCTATCACGTTTTCTTTACGCTCGTAGGGCGTTTCGATTAAATCAAGTGCAATGGATCCAACAATCAGTACAGAATCATTTGTCATAACGGAGATAATTTTAAATGTACTAGCTAGCTTACTCCAAGTTCATAATATTTAAGATGGAAAAAAATGTTTAAAACTTGCCCATTCATAAAAAGGCCATGTATATTCATTCACCATGGGCTCAAAAACCTTTGCCATAATCACTGATGTGCATTCTAATGTAGAATCTTTGAAACGCGCCATTTCAATCATTAATGATCGTAATGATATTGATCAACTCATTTGTCTTGGGGATTGTTTTGCCCTTGGCCCTGACCCTGTGAACACATTAAATATTTTACAATCCCTTTCGGGATGTATTTTTGTTCGTGGAAATCACGATCGCTACCTGCTAGAAAAATTATGGACCCAAGAACGGCCAAACCTTGAAGGGATGTCACCTGATGATCCAATATGTAAGGCAATTGTCGCCAATGAAGAATGGACTGCAAATGAATTGGGTGAAGATGGCGTGACATTTTGTTCGGCTATGCGCATTGCGCATCGTGAAATTGTGGGGAAAACTTTAGTTGAATTTACCCATGCTTGGTATCAAAGGGATGATCAACCACCTTCTATGGATGAAGCCTTGGCCTGGCGTAATCATGTGGCCATAGCCCATCCGGGAATCGAACAATTTATTTTTGTGCATGGCCACGTGCACACACCTCGTAATGAAACTAAAGAAAATTTAACAATCCTTTGCCAAGGTGCCACAGGATTACCATTTGATGAAGACCCCCGTGGTGCTGTTGCCTTCCTTACCGTAGGAGATTCATTTAATTGGGATGTAAATCGATATGATTATAATCAATCTGGTACCATTGATTTATTGGAGAAGCGCCAGCCGCCATTTTACCAAAATTTACAAAATACAGTCCGCTACGCTTCGATTCGAAACGACCTTTAAGGTCAAACGTTTTCTCCCTTAATTTCTTTATTCTAAAAATCAAAATATCATGCCATATTTCGACCATTGCGCAACAACGCCAATTCACCCTGATGTATTGGAAAAGATGTATACTGTATCAAAAAATCATTTTGGTAACCCATCCAGTACACACTCTTCTGGAAGAAAATCCAGAGCAATTATAGAAAAAGCCCGAAACCAAATTGCATCAGCAATTAATGCTTCTCCTTCTGAGATTATTTTTACAGGAGGCGGTTCAGAGGCCAATAATATGGTTTTATGGACACTAACACAAACTGAGAAAAAACATGTCATAACTTCTGCAATCGAACATCCAGCTGTTTTAAAGGTACTTAATCACCTCGAACCACTGGGAATCACTTACTCAATTATTCCTGTGAATAGTCACGGACGAGTTAATGCGGACAATTTAAAAAACTTAATACAATCTGATACGGGGTTGATTTCAATCATGATGGCCAATAATGAAGTAGGTTCAATTCAACCAATAATATCATTAATTGAAACAGCGAAATCTGTTGGAATCCCATTTCACTCAGATACGGTACAAGTGCTGGGTAAAATTGCTTTATCTGTCCAGGAAGTTGAAGCACATTATATGAGCTTTTCAGCCCATAAACTTTATGGACCAAAAGGTGTCGGTTTTTTGTACAAAAGAAAGGATGCGCCGCTTCATCCGCTCGTCATTGGAGGTGGACAGGAAAACAATCTTCGTGCCGGTACCGAAAATGTTCCTGGGATCGCAGGTATGGGTGAAGCTGTACGGTTGGCATCGGAAAATTTAACCAAGCGTAAGGAACATCTCGAAAATTTGGAATCAACTTTTATCACCCAATTAAATCAGGAGTGTAACAAGGTAATAATCAACGGGTGTCCGAATCATCATTTACCCGGTGTGATAAGCGCTTCTTTTCCTGGAAATCGTAGCGATATACTCTTAGCCAAGTTAGAACGGGAAGACATGGAAGTCTCCAGTGGTTCTGCCTGTGGTTCTGGATCAATCCAACCTTCTGCTATCCTGGAAGCAATTGGCATTCCTGAAGAACAAAATATATCTACCATTCGAATCAGTTTTGGCCGTGAAAATACGGAAGAAGATGTGATTCGTCTGGCCAAAACACTCGGCTCAATTACCCGTGGCTGAAACAATTATTGTTGGTATCAGTGGCGGAGTGGACAGTTCGGTCACAGCACTCCTGCTGCAAAAACAAGGTTATAATGTTGAATGCATATTTATGAAAAACTGGGAAGGAGATGACGATAGTCAATGTGCAGCCGAAGAAGATTACAAAGATGCTCTTTCTGTTTGTGACCATTTAGGTTTGCCGCTTCACAGCGTCAATTTTTCCAAGGAATATTGGGATGGTGTATTTCAATATTTTATTGACGAATATGCAAAAGGCCGCACCCCAAACCCCGATGTGATATGTAACCGTGAAATCAAGTTTAAAGCTTTTTTGAATTATGCATTAGAGTTAGGTGCCAAAAAAATTGCCACAGGTCATTACGCAAGGATTGAAAAATCCAATGGTCAATTTAAACTGCTCAAAGGTCTTGATCAGAATAAAGATCAAAGTTATTTCCTTTATTTGCTCGGGCAGGACGCGCTATCAAAAAGTTCGTTTCCAATTGGAAAAATTGACAAAATTAATGTGAGGACAATAGCAAGAGATTCCGGTCTATCGAATCATTCGAAAAAAGATAGTACCGGTGTCTGTTTTATTGGGGAACAAAAGTTTTTCAAAGATTTTCTGAAAAAATATATTCCCTCAGAACCGGGGACAATTGAAACAATTAATGGACAAGTTTGCGGTCAGCATGATGGCCTGATGTATTACACCATGGGACAGCGCAAAGGGCTAGGTATTGGTGGTGGTTATGGAAAAAAGGAAGCACCCTGGTTTGTGGCTGATAAAGATTTGAGTCGAAATAGTCTCATTGTTGCCCAAGGTCACGATCATCCCGCTCTTTTTCATCAGGAATTAAAAGCCAATCAAGTTCATTGGATTGGTGGATCTCTTCCTAAAAAATTATCAGGTCTTTCTGCAAAAATCCGTTATCGCCAAGCAGACCAAAACTGTGAGATTACACACATAACACAAGACCGCTGCACGGTGAAATTTGATCATCCTCAGTTTGCTATTACCCCTGGCCAATCCATTGTTTTTTATCAGAACGATGAGTGCCTTGGCGGCGCTATGATAGATGTTCGGAATTAATCTAAAATTGGCTGGAACAAATATATTCAATTCTTTGTATCTTAAGCATGCTTATGAAGCCTATCATTAAAGGAATTACTGCACTGGTTGTTTTCTCGGCCTTGGCGCTCTGTCAATTTCGTTCGGATGTGCCAACTCAGACTATTCCAGTAAACAGCCGGGGATTATCTCATGCCCAAGGTTTGTCCTTGCTTGACTTTAATCGATTTTCCATGAATCACAGCTTTGGAATGAGTATGATGAGTTCGGGTGGTCAATCCATGACCGTTGGTGCCTATACCAGCCAAATGAATTATATGCTGAGGGATAATTTAAGGCTTTCTACTCAGTTTAGTTTATCCTCACCCATGGGTGGTGTTAATCCTTATGCAAAAAACGGATTCGGCGGATCTCAGCTATACTATGGTGCCAGTTTAGATTATCAACCCATGGAAAATTTATCTGTAAAATTCAGCATGGATAATTATCCCCGATACGGCTTTGCCAGACCATACTCTCGCCTATATCATACGCGCTAGTGGCCAAGTTAAAACGTCGTAAATCAGCCAACTTATTTTCAACACCTCGTAAAAAATCCAGAGGGAAAGCTCAGCGTACAGGTTTAATCAATACAGCAATTGCTGTTATGTCTTTGTTGTTAGTTGCTTTCATTTTTTCATTTTCTGGAAGACAAACCCAAGGCGGTGTTCCAATAGAAGTTAAATTCCCATCCCTTTCTGACACCCCCAAGTTAGCAACTGAAATCTATGACGCGAATCCTCTTATGGATGTTGAAATTGAAATTTTAAATGGCTGCGGTGAGCCAGGGCTAGCAGCAAAATTTTCACAATTATTAAGGAATGAACGTGTGGATGTGGTTCGTTCTGAAAATGCAGATCATTTTGAATATGAGAAAACCATTCTTATCCAAAGGAATGAAAATATCGATGGAATGAAATATGTTGCTGCTGTATTGGATTTCGATATTAATAACCCGGAAAAAGTAATCACGTCAGCTGACCCAAATGTAGATGTTGATCTGACCTTGATTATTGGAAAAGATTATTTATCGATTTCACCGATTCAATCCTATTTAAATAATTAACTTATTGATTTGACAGACCCTTTACCTGCTTCTGTTGCCGCTTCTAGTGATTTGGCAACACAAATTGCACAGTTTGCGCTTGATAAAAAAGCAGAACATATCCTTAGTATTGATGTGAAAGCACTTACGAGTTTTACAGATTACTTTGTCATTTGTTCAGCTGATACGGATATTCAAGTGAAGGCCATTGCAGATTCTATTCGTAAAAACACAGATCATAAACCAATACGAATCGAAGGATATACACAATTGAATTGGGTTCTTTTAGATTACATTGATGTGATTGTACATATCTTTCGTACTACAGAACGAAATTACTATAATTTAGAGAAACTTTGGGCTGATGCCCCGACATCTGAATACACCGATGACAATTATACTACAACTGATTCAAGCACTGGCTGATTCTCTTTCTGCTCTTGGGTTACCTGAGCGGGACATCAAACTATCTCCACCCAATAACCCGGATTTTGGTGATCTCTCATCCAACTTAGCTTTAACACTTACCAAGGATGTGCAAAAAAATCCAATCCAGATTGCAAATGATATCAAAGATACTTTGAAATTACCAAAGGGTTTAATCGATGAGATCACCGTTACTCCACCGGGGTTTCTCAATTTCAAAATTGGTCAAAGCTATTATTATCAAACTTTAGCCCAAATCCTTTCAGATCAGAACTTTGGACGAGGCATTACAGGAAAAGGTAAAAAAGCCAATGTCGAATTTGTAAGTGCGAATCCAACTGGTCCACTCACAGTCGGTCACGGCAGACAGGCTGTTTTGGGCGATTGTGTCGCACGTATTCTGCAATGGAACAGTTACGATGTAACCAAGGAATACTATTATAACAATGCTGGCAGACAAATGCGCATTTTAGGTCAATCTGTTGAAGCGCGTTATTTCAATACTGATCTCCCATCCGATGGATACCAAGGAGATTATATTGTTGATATTGCTGAAGTAATTCGTTCTGAAAAAGGTGATAATATTGAGCATGGTGATCCCATATTCCAAAAAAAGGCTGAAGAGATCATTTTTGAAGATATCAGCAAATCACTGAAAAAATTAAATATTCATCATGATGTTTTTTCTAATGAGCAAACGTTCTATGATGATGGTGCAATTGACCAAACCATTTCTGATTTAAAAAACAAAGACCTGATCTATGAGACTGATGGTGCAACATGGTTCAAAGGTACTGCAATCGGGATGGACGAAGACCGCGTTTTGATCAAAAGTACCGGGGAACCTACTTATCGATTACCCGATATTGCTTATCATCGAAATAAACTCGAACGAGATTTTAATCTCATTATCGATATTTTTGGTGCAGATCATATGGGAACCTACCCTGATATTTTGGCTGCCTTGAATGCTCTGGATTATGATACTGAAAATATCCGAGTCTTGATTCACCAATTTGTCACCTTAATTAAAGGTGGTAAAAAGGTGAAGATGTCTACTCGAACAGCAGATTTTATTACGCTAGAAAAATTAACGAAAGAAATTGGCCCTGATGTGGTAAGATACTTTTTTATCATGCGCGGAATGAATTCTCATCTGAATTTTGATCTGGACCTAGCAGCAGATCAATCAGAAAAAAATCCGGTTTATTATTTACAGTATGCCCATGCGAGAATTTGCAATATTATAAAACATGGTGAATCCAAAGGCATTTCATATCAATCTGATTATGACGCAAAATTATTAAATCATTCTGCTGAAATTAGGCTGCTGAAAAAATTGGATCAGTTCCCAACAATTATAGAGAATTCCCTTCAAACACTTGAACCCCAATTGATCGCTAACTATTTGCATGACACAGCAAACCGTTTTCATAAATTCTATTCTGAGTGTCATGTCATTACTGAAGATATAGACCTATCCAACGCACGCATTGCACTCGTAAGTGCAACACAAACAGTGTTAGCTAATGGATTGGATCTACTGGGAATCTCAGCACCAGATAAAATGTAATCACTCGCTTGGATCGATTCTGAACTGAAGTTTATCATTAATGGTAAAAAACCATTATAGATAAATTATATAATTGGTGGAGGCGGGGAGAATCGAACTCCCGTCCGAAATAGAATCCCGGAAAACATCTACATGTATAGTCAAACGGATTTGGCTCACCCATAACTGCCCCATTGACACAGCCATTATGGGCAAAGTCTGTTAAAGTCTCATTCTGAAATCACAGACAACATTCAGAACCAGCCTATGAAATTGACGCCCTTAGACCTGGCCATAGGCGCACCAAATCCAGGACGGGCCAGCTTAATTAAGCAGCGGCCATGTAGCCGTAATCGGCATTTATGGTTTTTCCAGGTGATTTACGAGATGCCTGGACCTCGACATGCCATTTTCCACGATGCATATTCCGTCGAAACCGTTCGCCCCCATTGTCAAAAATCTTTGTGAATTTACTCCTAAAAAAGGAAATGCCGCAGAATCATCAAAAAATCAATGAAAACACTGCGGCTAATTTCCAAAATTAAGGCTCTGAACGCCAACCCAGAGCCCTATCACTTTCTCATTTGCCAACCTCTTTAATTCGAATTCATTAATGAATCCCTCCAAAGAGGTATGCCAATATAATAGCACAGAAAAATTGAAGGCAATAGAGAATCTTAATATTTTTTAGAATTTTTTATTGCAACACCTAAAGTAACACTTTAGATATCAATTTTTCTTTTGTTGCCCCTCCATAAACACCATAATTTCATATTTAACTTTTGCCCGTGTAGCTCAGTTGGTAGAGCAGGTGACTCTTAATCACTTGGTCGGGGGTTCGAATCCTCCCGCGGGCACAACACTCAAGCTCTCAATTTATCATCGAGGGCGATATGCATCTTTAATCTTCAATACATATCCCGGATCATTGCCTTGGTTGATATTGATAATAATTATTTACTGGGATCATCAAATGTGCATAAGGAGTACCTCCGAACATTACATATGGGGAGCCAGAATTAAAATCTGAGGTATGTCCTTCTATAGTGCTGGGATCTTTCGGCATGAACATTAGATGTGGTCCAGACTCTATCCATTGGTCTGGGTCTTTGGCGTCATCTTTAGACATGACCATAGGGGTGGAATTATCTTCTCCCATATCCCCATGTAACATCCACATAAACCCATCGTGAGCCATTGCTGGTGTTGTACCACTCATAAATCCCTGCATCCATTTCATTGATTCACCATCAGCGCAAACTGGCATTGCCTCATGAGGATCTTTCCAGCCATTTTCGGGATCAGACATGCCTCTGGGGTTTGCCGCTAAGCAGGTCCATCCATTCGTTCCTTCTCTAAGGGCTTCCATCTTTTCATTTAATACAGTGGCATTTTCTGCAATATATGAAGGTGCTGCAGTAGAATAAGCCCAAATTTGCCACTCTACTGAAGTGTGTGGCCCAGAGGGCTCACCAGAGGGCTCACCATTTGATTCACCCATATAGATATAATAACCAATGGCTGCCAATACAACTAATACAACTATCAAGTTTAGTTTTTCATTCATCTTTTTTCTCCTTTTGATTCTTTCCTACTTAGCTTTCTGCTCACTCGGATTAAGAGGAACCTAAGCAGTATGAAAGAAAAAATCACCCCATATCAAATTTTAGTTTTTCCTTCATGAAACCACTTGCTGCTATAGACCAAAAAGCCCCCGTTAGCAGGTCACTCTTAATCACTAGGGTTCGAGTCCTCCTGTACACTGCGGGAGGACTTCCATTATTCAATTTTGGACATAGATAGAGTTATCAGGTTCAAAGTAAATTGATAGGATATATATTGGCTCAGTGTATAAAAAATGGCAATCAAATAGGGATTTTCAATTGAACCGGTACTTACTCCTGTTATTTTTCTTGTTTCCAGGTTTTAACCTGGCCCAATCCACCACTTTTAGTTATATGCCTCCCTTATCTTCTATTGGTACAGCTGTAGAACCTTCTGCAGTATCCACCGATCCTATCCAGAAAGATGAAAATAAAATGACCGTGGCGGTCCTGTATTTTGATCCCAAGGGTATCAGCCCTATGGAATCCCAGGCGCTCACGGACTACTTTATTACTGAAATAAATAATACCGGCAGTGCCATCCTAACCGAGCGCAGCGATATCAATAATATATTTACCGAACAAGACATTGAGGCCAGCGGATGTACATCTGATGATTGTGTAACAAAAATAGGCGCACTATTAAACGTAGAGTTCATTATTAAGAGCTCGATTGTAAAGCTGGGCGAAAATTATGTCATCGACCTTAAAATGTTTGAAGTCAGTCAGTCCATGTCGCCACTGGCGGTGACCAACCTCAATGAAGGCAACCTGGTAATAACAAAAACATTTGATAAATCTACTGGCTTTTCCACTTTTACAAAAAAAATTGCTTATAATGGTCCGGTGGATGGCCTAATCACGGAAATTGAAATATTGGCCTGGGAGATCATGGGCCGCAGCCCGCCAAATGCATTGATGGGCAAAAGATTCGCGGGTGCTGTAACGGAAATAGATGTAGTGAGCTTTGAAGATAGAACACGCTATTATGCCACCATCCGTTCGACCCTTCTACCCGGCTGGGGCCAGTTTTATACCCAAAACCGATCCATGGGCAAAGCATTTATGGGCGGTGAAGCATTATTAGGGATCCTGGCATATTTGTCCTACACCGACTATCAAAATGAGTTAGATAATGCCAAGGAATACCAAAAAAGTTATTTCAACACATCCGATTTTGATGAAATGCGTATGTATAAGGAAAAAACAGAAGAGGCCATGCTGAAAGCCAATGGAGCTGATGACCAATATCAAATCATGAGCTACATTATCGGTAGCGTATGGGTGGCCAATATCGCCCATGCCTATATGACCAGTACCGATCAGTTTGCTGTCACAAAGAAAACCAAATTTGACCTGGTATATAACCCGAAAGTCCACCAACCACAGCTGAGGTTATCCATTGCGCTCGATTAATATCATTCTTGCGGGCGTATTGCTTTGGAGCTTGGCCTGTGAAGACGAACAGATCGAATTTGAAAATCCGCTGGATTTATATGAAGGCGATGTACCAGCCCTGGTATTTAACCCGAATAAAATCGATATATCCGTTGGGGACTCAACTCAGGTTGGTGTATACGTATTGGAAGCTGCCGATGTCAGCGGTGTCCATGCCCAGATCCAGTACGACACCACAAAACTGTCGGTTTCCAGTGTCACCGTGGGCAGTTTTTTTACAGCGGACCAGGCACCCATATTTATTTTTCAAAACCAGGGCGGCACCCTGGACATTTTTTCCTATTACCTAGGCAGTGACAAATCAGTCACCGGAACCGGTGTTATAGGTACGGTAACCTTCAATGCAAAGGTCCCGGGGAATTCGGAGATCAAGTTTACCACGCAATCAGAAATGGTGGACCCGTCCGACCAGCCCATCGAAATCCGTTCTCTTGGGCAAGGGGTGATCAATGCGCAATAAAGCAATTGCCCTGCTGACCATTGTGTGTTTGAGCGCATCCGCTCTTTTTTCACAGTCAACAATGGCTGAAGTAACCACAATGGAACATGATACCCAACAGGGAACTTATAACTCGCTTGTTCAAGTCGATTCAGATACCTATTTATTGGCATATCAAGGTCTTGACGGAGACGGCTTCATCAAAACCTTTACCATATCAGCAGATGGGGCCACCGTTACCCAGGTGCAATCATTGACGCATGATAATATTAATGGGACATATAACTCCCTTGTGCAAGTCGATTC
>JYMV01027308.1_pt1 | contig 11684 bp, 10 predicted proteins | sample 338911 | NCBI WGS metagenome assembly JYMV01 (sample SAMN03354496, study PRJNA234377) | hydrothermal vent metagenome | biome: Deep sea; feature: Hydrothermal plumes at the Eastern Lau Spreading Center, Western Pacific Ocean; material: Seawater | place: Tonga | collected 2009 | depth 2000 m m
GAAACACCAGAACGCCCCGAGATCATTGGATTTGATTCATTTGGTCTTTCTGACGATTTATTGCAAACCGTCAGTAGCTTGGGCTATGAATCTCCCTCGCCGATTCAAGCAGAATCAATTCCACCCTTGCTTGAGGGTCGCGATATCCTCGGGCAGGCACAAACTGGTTCTGGAAAGACCGCAGCTTTTGCATTACCACTTTTATCTCGAATCAATATCAAGCAACGAAGTCCTCAAATTCTTGTCCTTGCACCTACCCGCGAACTCGCAATCCAAGTGTCTGAAGCATTCCAAAAATATGCTGGAAAGATGAAGGGGTTCCACGTTGTTCCAATTTATGGCGGGCAGGATTATCGAGTGCAATTCAGAGCACTTGACCGTGGAGTTCACGTCGTAGTCGGCACCCCTGGACGAGTCATGGATCATATGCGAAAGGGGAGCATCAATCTAGATAACCTTCAGTGTCTTGTGCTTGATGAAGCAGATGAAATGTTACGGATGGGTTTCATTGATGATGTGGAGTGGGTTCTTGAACAAATTCCAACAGATCATCAAACGGCGTTGTTCTCCGCAACAATGCCAAAACAAATCAGCAAGATTGCACAAAAATATTTGAATGATCCTGCACTGATTAAAATTCAAGACAAGAGTGCAACAGTTGACACCGTACGTCAGCGGTATTGGATGGTCAGTGGAATGCATAAACTCGATGCACTCACGCGTATTCTTGAAGTCGAAGATACGGATGGGATTCTTGTCTTTGCACGTACAAAAATTATGACGACCCAACTCGCAGAACGGTTGGAGGCACGGGGCTTTGCTGCAGAAGCGTTGAATGGTGATATGCCACAGACATTGCGTGAAGCAACAATCAATCGATTTAAATCTGGAAAACTTGACATATTGATTGCAACCGATGTTGCAGCACGCGGTCTTGATGTACCTCGAATCAGTCATGTTATCAATTACGATGTGCCCTATGACACGGAATCGTATGTTCATCGTATTGGACGAACGGCTCGTGCAGGTCGCGACGGAAATGCAATTTTATTTATATCGCCAAGAGAAAAACGAATGCTTCGTTCCATTGAAAAAGCTACTCGACAAAAAATAGAACGTATGGATCTACCAAGCCATTCATTGGTGAACGAACGTCGCGTCGAAAAATTTAAACAACGAATTACGGACACACTTGCCAATGGCGAGGATTTGAAATTATTCGCAGAAGTCGTTGAGTCCTATGCAATTGAGCATGACGTTCCACCTGTTGAAATTGCCGTTGCTCTTGCAAGTATGGCACAAGGTGATTCCCCTCTGATACTCAAAGCAGACGATAAAATTCGTTTTGAACATGGTGACCGAGGGGATAGAGGGAAACGAGAAGATAAGCGAGAGCGTAGGGGACGCAGTGACCGCAAAGAACGGAAGAAGAAAAGCGATCCAGTTACGCAGGGGATGGAACGTTTCCATATTTCAGTTGGAAAAGCGCATGGCGTGAAGCCTGCGAGCATAGTTGGTGCGATTTCAAGCGTTGCTGGTTTATCTGATAAAGAGATAGGACGCATAGAGTTACATGATCGTTTTAGTTTTGTAGAGTTGCCATTTGGGATGCCAAAGGAGATTTTCAACGACTTAAAAAAGACGAAAATCGCTGGCGAAAAATTAGCAATTTCAATTGTTAAAAATACCTCTTCTAGGCCAAAATTCTCAAAAGGCAAGTCCAAAAGCAAGGGCGGTAAACGTAAACGGAAGTTCAATCGAGGCGAATAGCAAATTTACTCGATGTCCTCGCTTTGCAGTGGTGTGTGGATTACAATAAAACCATGGACAATCAAAATAACTCACCGTTCTTACTACCACGTTTATCCTTCATGATGTTTTTGCAATTTGCAATTTGGGGAGCATGGTTACCAATCCTTTATCCGTTCTTGTTGGGGTATCGCGAATTCACATTAACGGAAACCGGTCTCTGTTTGTCTGCTGGTGCAATTGGAGCAATATTTGGTCCATTCATTGCAGGACAACTCGCTGACCGAGTGATATCAACTGAAAAATTGTTGAGTATTAGTCACCTTATTGGCGCAGTGCTAGTGTATATGTTAGGAACTTCAGACACCTTCATGCAATTTGCAATTCTTTCTGGTGTCTATGGTTTTGTGTACGCCCCAACAATTGCATTAACGAACTCTCTTACATTTCATCATCTTCCAAATCGTGATCGGGATTTCGGGAAGGTCCGATTGTGGGGTACCGTTGGTTGGATTGTCGCTGGTATTACGGTGGGACAATATCTCAGAATTTGGTCAACGCCAACGGGTGTTCCAATAGAAGAAATTACGGCTGCCCAAAATGCAGGCCGTGTAATTGCATTCTCTGTAAGCGCTGCCTTGGGAGTGGTTATGGGAATCTACTGTTTAACATTGCCTCATACGCCACCATCAAGAAATCAGAAGAATCGTTTTGCATGGCTTGAGACTTTACGAGAAATTCGGTTGCAACCACTTCTCACCTTGTTTGTCATAGCAGTTCCAGTTAGTATTATTCATCAATTCTATTTTGTATACACAAGTGATTTTGTTACGGGTATACAGAATAGTGCTGGAAGTGATGCAGCAAATACGTTTGCAAATGGAATAAATACGGTTCTCGGTGTTGGGGGTGGGGGACTCATGACTATTGGACAGATGAGTGAAATCGTTGTCCTTGCGTTCATGCCGATTTTAGCTGTAAAACTGAGTAAAAAGACCCTGTTATGTACAGGACTCGTAGCGTATGGGTTGCGGATGGCAATATTCGCATACTTTCCAACGCTCGTCCCTGTCATTGTTGGTGTTGCACTACACGGTCTCTGCTTTGGCTGTTTCATCTTTGTTGCATTTATGGTTGTCGATGAATACTGCTCTAAAGACGTGCGTGCAACGGCTCAAAACTTCTTCAATCTGGTCATCGTCGGTGTCGGTATTATTGTTGGAAGTTTGTTTGCAACAGCAGTTGTCGGAGAGTGGGCAATGATCGATGGCACTATGGATTATTCCGCATTGTTCTCAGTACCAATGTGGATTGCAGTTGGTTGTCTTGCATTTATGCTTCTGTTCTACCCGAATGTAAAGAATCTACCAACTACTTCAGATTAAATAATCACCTTTGTGCATTAACGATTTAATTGCGTTGAACCAGGTTCTGAAACGACAGGCATTTCAAGTGTAGCCAAGGCATATTCAGTTGGTCCGAGTCTTGTTGTACTTGCGAGAACGTCTTCATACGAAACACGTTGTCCTGTGTACGCTGCCTCTCGACCAAGGATTGCCATCATCGTTGACTGTGCCATGAAGTCTCCGTCATTGACTGTTGGTCTGTCACCACGAATGGCTTCTTGTAACTCGTTGTGTTCCACTTGGTACATATTTGGGTGTTCGCCTGAATATGTCCAACTTGATGATCCTTTGAATACAGGGGAACCTGTCCAGGAGTTCACTGCACAAGTTCCAGTTGCTCCTGTAATAAAATCATTGTTATCGTTGTAACAGAATGGCATTTGACGGCAATGTAGGTGTGCTCGACGACCATCTTCATATTCAAATACGACGCCGAAGTGATCGTACACGTTACCGCGTTCAATTCCTTCGTGCATCTGTCGTCCACCGACTGCTGTAGCGTTGATCGGTGCTTCATTTTGAAATATCCAGTTAATTTTATCGATGGAGTGACATGCTTGTTCAACGATATGGTCACCTGAAAGCCAATCAAAGTGAACCCAGTTTCGCATTTGCCATTCCATATCGCTCCAGTTTTCTTTTCGTGCTTTCGTCCAGAGTGGAGCAGCATAGTACGTTGCGAAATAGGAACGAACATCACCGATTACGCCATTATGTATTTGTTCAAAGGTAGCTCGCAGTGGGTAGTTATATCGCCAACAAAAACCAGACATTAAATTTGTGTCATTGTCTTTGGCAATCTTCGCAGATTCCATCACGCTTCGCACGCCAGTGCCATCGACTGCCATCGGCTTTTCGCAAAAAACATGTTTCTTTGCTTTGACTGCGGCTGCAATATGTTCAGGCCTGAAATGTGGAGGTGTTGTCAGAATTACCATATCAACGCCCGAGTCAATCACTTTTTGATATGCATCGAAACCAACGAACTGACGTTCCTTAGGTACTTCAGCTCGAGGGCCTTGTTCTCCAACAAGAGTATTCATACTACTAGTGAGACGATCTTCAAAGGCATCGCCCATCGCCCAAATCACAGCGGAGTCATTTGCTGTAAGTGCTTGGTTTGCAGCACCAGTGCCTCGACCACCACAACCGATGAAACCAATTTTGATTGGTTCACGGTTTTCTTGCGTTGCCCATACAGGAAGTGTAACTGCACCAACTGCGGTTACTGCACCAGCTGCTTTTACGAAATCTCTTCTTGTTACATCACTCATGTGAATCTCCATGTACGCTAATGATACGCAAACCAACAAAATCTGCATCAGCGAGCCACCATGGGCTACGTGGTAACTGTGGATCTGTTTGATTCCACTCTCGAATAGGGGTTAATATGGACTTCTCGCCCAGCTCTTCTGGAGGTGTGCGAAAACTGCCCCCGATGACTCGAGGACCTTCAGGCGTTAAGACCCACTCACCTACGTTCCCCTCCATATCGTAAATACCAAGCGAATTTGGTTCTTTAGTAGCAATTGGGTGGGTTGTTTTTTCCGAATTCCACAGATGCCAAGCACCTCCACTGCCTGTGTTCGCTTCGCTCCATTGTTTCATCGTAGGTATTTGATACGTGTTGTCAGTTCTTGATGAAAGCCAAGTGGTAAACGAGTCAGCGGCTTGCGCAGACATTGAAATTGCAGGATATCCAGTTCGACCGAATCCTCGGTCAACGGAGGCATATGCAGGGGTAGGGCCTGTGACGGCATCGACACCAGCACGTAAATTGTCTGGACTGTTAATACATTGCAAGAATATGTCATACAGGTCCCATGGGATTTCTGTTCGTGAAATCCAAAAAATTCCACTCGATGACTGTATAGGTACCATCTCGATGGTAAACGAGGTCCCAGAGATAGCCTGTGTGTATGGTTTTGGCTCGTCTGTTCCAGATGAGCAACTTGCTAAAGTGCATAATAAAATTGCGAATCCGAATCTACTCTTCATTCCGACATGATAACCCTATTCATGATTGCATCTGCAAATAATAGCGCCGATTTTTCACAATGTCTAAAGAAGAGTGAAGGTTCAACAAGTTCAAGTTCATTGAGGACTAAGTTGCCACAATCATCTCGTAAATAATCAAACCTCGCATAGAGTAATTCTTCGTGCATTGGAACAAACTCAAGCGTCTTCCTCATTGTTTCAATTTCACTTGTAGTGAATGCATACGGCATATCACTTGCACCAAAATCATCTTGAACTCGATAGTCACCAATCACTGGGATCTTTTGTACACCATGTGTGAACTCATCTTCAATAAAGATTGCTGAAAGTTCTCCCTCAGTCTCGACACTAACGAAGTAGGGTTGCACCATCATATCTTGATGGATGTTTGAGTTTAAGAATTTTTGGGCATCGTCAAGTTCCTCTATGCTAAATCGAAGTGTGTCGGAAGCACACGCGCCTACTTGAGGTTTAATGAATCCTTTATTGGCATTCAACTTCTTCATGATGTGCTTGATATCAATTTGTTCGTCAGCTGCAATCCAGACTGTTGGCGCTATAGGAACCCCATGTTGTTCAAGATCTCGCAAATAGGATTTGTGGGTGTTCCACTCAATGATTGTTGCATTGTTCGTTAATCGGGGAACTCTCTTACACCATTCCACAAACTCGTTCTTCTTGGCGTGATAATCCCACGTAGTTCGGATGACAGAAATGTCGAATTGGTTCCAATCAATATCTGCAGTCCAAGCTGGTAGGTGTACAGTGACATTCTTTGCTTGAAGGGCTTCGATGAGAGGGGTATCATCAACCTCCCATCCTGGTAGATCATTACAACTTACAAGGGCGACGTTCATTTTTCACCAGTTTCCTTAATCCAGAAACTCAAGATTGTTCCAACGAGAATAGAAATAGGTAAAAGTACAAGTGCTTTTTGATAATCACTTGAGGAGTATGTTGATGTTGATGTAGTGCTGTCTAGGACTGCGCCGAATGCTGGCTGAAGCAAAAATCCTCCGAGCATGACAAAGAAATTGACAAACGCAACAGCAGTTGCTCTGCAAAACGATCCATGTTGTTCGACTGCAACTGCAAATGTGATGGCTTGTGCTCCTGCGAAGAATCCTGTTGAAATCAAAAAGATGACGGTGACACTAAATGGTAGAGATGGAGCGAGCAAGAGCATACCCATGGAGAAGGCGCATAATCCCCCGCCAAACAAAATTGGCATACGCCGCAGTTGGAATCTGTCAGACAGTAAACCTAAAATTGGACCACCTGCTGCGAAACCTAAGAAAAGCATCGTCATTGCCCAAGCTGCATTTTCTTTTGAAACATTTGATGCAGCGCTAACATAGGAGATGCCCCAGAGTGCGCCGAAGGTTGAGATTGGAACGTATAACAATAGACTGACGATTGCTACAAGCCAAGTTTGTTTGTTGGTAACAACATCTCGAAGTCCTTTGAACATACTGTCAGTTGATTCTGGAGTCTCGAGCTTTGCTAATTGTAAAAACCAATTTGGTCGTCTTGGTACGATGAAATAGATGAGAATTGCAATAGCAAGCCCACCTAAGGCGGCTGTGAGCATGGCTTCCTTTGACCCGTATGTTTGAATGGCTTCGCGTAGGGGTGCTTCTCCAAGTGCTGCTCCAATTGTGCCAAGTGCTGCGGTCATGCCCATAATGAGTGCAAGACGTTTTCGAGGGAACCAGACTGTTGCAACGTAGACTGCACCAACATATGCAAACGAAGAACCGATGCCCAGCATGATTCTACCTAACCCAAGTGTGGTAACATTTTCTGCGAGTGCGAAAATGAGGCATCCAACTCCAGCAATAATCGCAGCGCTGCTAAGCAATCGTTTCGAGCCGAATCGGTCGAGTGCTATACCTACGACAAGTTGCATAGGTGCGTACGCAAGGTAATACAAGCCCATTACGAAGCCTAGTTCGGAAGCATCAAGAGAATAATCACGTTGAATTTGTCCTTCGAACGTACTGGGTGCCACTCTTGCAAAGAACTCGTAAAGGTAGAATGATGCCGCAATTCCCCAATATAGCCACGGTAACAATCCTCCGCGAGCCTCCTTGGCTACACCTTTCGCTGTTTGTAATTCACGCGAGATGGATTGTTTTAGGTGGGACATACTTCGAGAGGAACAATAGCAAATTTGTCAACATCGATGAGCCCTAGGTCACTAAGTTTAAGTTTTGGAATGACGGATAGGGGTAAAAAACTAAGCGGCATAAATGGATCATCGAGTTTGCATCCAAGCGACGCAATGGCATCGAGTACAGTTCGCTGTTGCTCAATGACAATAGTCGGTGGAGCATCAGACATGAGTCCAGCAATTGGCAGGGGTAGTAAGGCAAGCAATGCGCCTTGAGCAACGACACATTGACCTCCGCCAGAATGAGCCAAAGTGGTTGCAGCGATGAACATATCTTCGTCACTATCTCCTACAACAGCGATGTTGTGGGCATCGTGACCGACTGTAGATGCGATTGCACCTCCTTGAAATTGAAATCCCTTCACAAAACCGAGACCAATGTTGCCTGTGTTGTGGTGGCGTTCGATGACAGCCATCTTCAGAATATCCTGACTTGGATTCGCAACTATTTCGTTGCCATCCATTTTTGGCGCCAGATGTAATTCATTTGTGAATAATTGATCGGGAATTAACTCGATGACACGAATCACATTTCCACTTCCGAAGAGTTGAAATGAATCAGTTGAAAGGGATTCTGGAATGTGTACACTCGATTTTGAAATGCTCCAATCCGTGGTGCTTGGGATATCAACAATAACCTGACCGTTTTCTGCAACTAGAGTTCCATGGTGCCATGTTTGTTTTGGATTCGGTGCTTCTAATTCATCAAACACAATGAGATTCGCGTACTTTCCATTCTCAATCGAACCTACAGCTTGCAACGAGTAATGGTCTGCAGCATGTTTGGTTGCAATACAAATAGCAAGTATTGGGTCGAGTCCGAGCGTAATGGCTTTACGAACGATGTGGTCAATATGACCCTCATTTTGTAAATCTGCAGGGTGCCGATCATCAGTGCAGAAACAGATGTTGTGTGCATTTTCAGGAGTGATGATTGGGAATAAGGCTTCAAGATTTTTTGCTGCACTCCCTTCTCGAATGTATATTTGCAATCCCGCTTCGAGTTTTTCAAGCGCTTCCTCAGCGGTGATACTCTCATGATCACTAGATATACCTGCAGATATATATTTCAATAAATCTTTTCCTCGCAGACCTGGGCAATGACCATCAACTTTGCCATGTCGCAAACCCATTTGTATTTTCTTGTGTACTTCGGGATCATCCTGAATGACTCCAGGAAAGTTCATCATTTCTGCAAGAGCGATGACTCGCTCATCTTCAAAGAGAGGTTCCAAATCATCAGCAAGTAATGTTGCGCCACTTGTTTCAAGTGGTGAGGCAGGAACACATGAACTCGCTGCAAAGAATGCGTCAAATGGAATTTGTTTTGCATCATCCATGATGAGTTTGATGCCGTTGATGCCTAGGACATTAGCAATTTCGTGCGGATCAAAGATTGCTGCGGTTGTACCATGAGGAAGTGAGAGTTTGGCAAATGAGGATGGTGGTAGCATTGTCGATTCGACATGCATATGTGCGTCGATAAATCCTGGCGAAACAAATGCTCCATTTACATCAACAATGCAATGAGCATCACTTGCACCTAAAACGATTCGCCCATTTGAAATACCAATATCGACCACCTCAATTAAGCGTGATTGCACATTGATGACTCGCCCTCCTCGAAGAAGAGTATCTACTTTACTCATTCTTCTGCCAAATCGACGGAGTCTCCAGGTTCCATGACAAGGACTTCAATATCTTTTGGTGCGAACCGATTGACATCGACTTCGATGGCTGGCCACGTGTTGTAATGCATTGGGATTGCAGTATCCGCTCCAACCATTTCCGCAGCAACTGCTGCCATTTCTGGCCCCATAGTGAAGCGATCACCGATGGGGAACATCGCGATATTTGGTTGGTAAATTTGACCGAGTAATTCCATGTCAGAAAACAAAGATGTATCTCCAGCGTGGTACAGCACAGCTCCTCCGAATTCGAGCATGAGTCCGCAAGGCATACCTAAGTACCGCCCCTTATAACTCGAAGAATGAAACGCTTGGGTGAACGAGATACCACCAAATGGAGCGTCTATTCTCCCCCCGGGATTGCCTGGCTCACATTTTTCATGCCCTTGTTCCCCCAGGTAATCACAGATTTCGTAAGCAGCAAAAACAGTTGCATCGTTTGCCTTTGCGATTCCCTCGCAATCAGCGAAATGATCAAAATGACCATGGGTCACAGCAATGTGGGTGCAGGACACTTCATCGGCACTTTTTTTTGCAACGGGGTTATCTGTAAAGAAGGGGTCGATGAGTAGGCTATGTGTCCCATCATCGAGTTGAAAACATGATTGACCGTGGAATGTGAGAGTTAAAGACATATCCACATCCTAGCATGGGGGGTCGGACCCTGTACCAGACCCCGGTTGCGGAAGTAGGGGTCATATTGTGCCTGTACCAGGTGGTCAGACCCTGTACCAGACCCAGGTTGCGGAAGTGAGTTGCTGAGTGTACTATTCCACGATTACGCGAATGAGACTCAATCTCAATAAGAGTAACTAACTGGAATCCTATGAATCAATTAGCAAAATGGATGTCAGCATCACTTTTCACCATTGTCTTGGTGACTTCTAATTCTGAAGCCTCATCGAGAACCACGCCTTGGCTGTATGACACCCGTACGATGATCGCCGGAGAAGTGGAATATGAGCAATGGACAACTTGGAAAACAGACAAAAAAAGTGATAGCGACTTTGACGAATTTCGTTTTCGCCATGAAATCGAGTGGGGGGTCACCGATCAATTTCAGATGGCAATTTACTTTGCTGATTGGCGATACACAAAGACCTCAACTGAAACCAAAACACTCTTTCACGATGTTGCGGTCGAAGCGATCTTACAACTTCAAGCGCCTACCCCAGATGATGTAGGTGTTGCGTTATATGGTGAGGTGAAATATGGTGATGATTTTGTTGAACTCGAAGGTAAGGTATTGGTAGAGATGGAACTTGACCAAGTGAATCTTTTGTATAACCTTACACTTGAAGCGGAGTGGGAGGGGGAGAGCCTCGATGACGACAAGGGAGTTATAGAAAATGCTTTTGCGATTACATATCAACCAGACCCAACAATCACATATGGAGTTCAGGCTTTATGGGAAATCGAGTTTCCCGGTTGGAGTTCACAGAATGATGACGTCGTCTACATTGGTCCATCAATTGCATGGCAATCTGACGGATGGTGGGTGACTATTTCACCACTTTTCCAAGCGACGGATGTCCGAACTGAACCCGATATGCAAATTCGTTTCCTCTTTGGAATTGATTTTTAATGCGATTCTTGTTCCCCGTTCTATTTCTCAGTTGCCTTGTAAGTTGCATGGACATTATAAAAGTAGCACCCTCTGTTCTAGATCTCGGTTTGAGAGAGAACGTAGTTCAACTTGAATATGGCAGAAATTTGTACGTAACACGTTGTACGAAATGCCACAATGCATTACGAATAACAAGATACTCCAAAGTAAAATGGGATGTCACATTGCCTGAAATGACGATTAAATCTAAATTCTCCGAAGAACAAACGCAAGCCGTGACGGCATATATTCAAGCAGTCTTACTTTCGTCTGCGGCGGCGACCAAATAACCCAGCAACAGTAATCAAGGCAAGTGCACCGGGTGTTGGTACAAATTGATACGAGAATGCATACTGACCTAAGACTGAGAAATTTGCTGTTCCTGCAACATCCCATTGGTCACCCTGATAAGTAAGAAATTGGATTGGCTCACCTGCAAATTCGGTGAGGTCGATATCGTATAAGTTTACTGTGCCTGATTGAGCAGCACGAACGTCTCCCCAAGCAAACGCTGCTGATGTTTGGCCATGATCCCAACCTAGATAAGCATTTACGAGTTGAGTTCCATTGCCCATGTCATACCAATCCGTTTGGCTACCTTCGTCACCAGAAGCGAACCAATCTGTGTTTGTGCTTGTTGTCGATGAAACACCAAGGTACTGATTTGGAATAGAACCAGTAGGGTTATTGATTGGAATACCATCAAACAGACCAATGAGAGAAACACCAGCATCCGTACTTGCCAACATAAATGAGAGGCGACCCATGGTTTGAATGCCATCATCGTTTAGCGTTCCTGCGAGGATATCGAGATCGCTCATTGAAAACTGGTGATCATCACTCCCTAGAATGCCACTGAAATCTCCAGCGTACATATCATAACTTCCGTCGGCACCACTCAAGCTGATGTACTCAGCTGTGGTTACAGTGGCAGTACCAAGAATGGCAAAGCATACAAATATGGAAAGGGCGGTTTTCAGCATTTACTGTCTTTACATCGGCCCAATTTGGGCTCAATCTAAGTAATACTTCGCTTTCAAAAGCAGAGTTGTTCACAGCAAATG
>JYMV01031299.1_pt1 | contig 11683 bp, 16 predicted proteins | sample 338911 | NCBI WGS metagenome assembly JYMV01 (sample SAMN03354496, study PRJNA234377) | hydrothermal vent metagenome | biome: Deep sea; feature: Hydrothermal plumes at the Eastern Lau Spreading Center, Western Pacific Ocean; material: Seawater | place: Tonga | collected 2009 | depth 2000 m m
GCCCAATTCTCGCAGTCTTGAAATAATTCTTGAACATTTTCTGGATGGTAGCCAACTGCTAGGCACATTCTCTTTAATGCTTGAAACAAGTCTCCTATTTGAACAAAGTCTCCTTCCAAGGTCACTCTTTCGCCATCACTATCTTCAAAAATAATTTTTCTCATGCTTTTAAAATTTTAATAAATTGTTAAGTGTCAAGTTTTAGTAAAATAGCAGGGGCGCGTTTGCGCCCCCACTTGTTATGACTACCGACAACCCTTGTCAGAGATTCTTTTTAATTTTTGCGATTGCAGCATCGTAGCCAGCATCGTAACCATCGTCGTAGGATTCACCAGACTCATCATCAGAATCATCCTCGTAATAATCGTCGCAGTAGGTATCTGCCAACTTGGTCTTGTAGTGGTCAACCACTTTGTATTTTGCCGTGCGAAGTTTCTGGCAGTTGCAATCGTTAGGAACGCTCACCACATCCTTGGGGTTGATTTCTACAACCATCAGATGACCTCCCTTACCGTAACCCTCGGCATATTCCAAGCTACCAGCATGAAAACCTGACGAACAACCGTAACTTGCGTCATCGCAAACTCCATTGCGCGGCATTTCCAAGGTTTCACCAACCTTGTTGGTAAATTTGCCACTATACCAATCGGTATAATCTTCACGGATTCCCTTGTAAGCAAGGAAGTTGCCGTCAGGAGTCAAAGGCATTTGTTTATGCTCCAAGAACCCATATAGTTCTTCGGTTGAGCGGCGCGATGGGTTCTCCATCAACTTCTCAAGGAACTTCACCAAGGGTTTGTAGGGTAAACCCTCACTCATAAAGGACAGGATGCGACCAACCACATGGTTGTGAACTTCGCTACCTTTATACTTTACCTCTCCCGCGCTTGTCACTTCAATGTTGCCGTCAACATATTGGGTAACTGCTTTGGGCGTATCGAACATTGCTTCCAGTTGTTCGGCATTGTCGCTTTCGAGTGCTTCGATTGCGTTGCGGAAAGCAGGGTTCGCTCTATTCATGGTGAAGGACTCGCCCTTCAACACAACTGTTAAGCTATCGTCTGTTAGGATATACGGTATCATTTTTCGTTCTTTCAGTTATTATTTTTCGCTTCAATTTTTTCTACTTCTTCAAAAATGTTTTCTGTGCTGCTATAAGTTGCATCCACCAAGTTAATGTAGTTGGTAAGGTTTTTCCACGAACTGTTGGAACCTCTACCTTGTCTGCGCCAACCACTCAAAAAGTCATCCTCATAGTACATCAGCATCTTGTAAGTGTCAAGCACTTTTTGATACAATGTGTCAAGGTTATGTGAGGGAGTGATTTTTGCCTCCTTGCATGATTGGAACCCTCCAAATCCAGAGTCCTTCAAGTGCTTGCGAAAGCGATTCATTTTGTTTTCTTTCTCTTTCGAGGGAACCATGCTTTCAACTGCTTTAAAGTATGTTTTGATGGGAGAATCGTCCAACGCTATCTTTTCCAACGCTTTTTCAATCAAAATAGGGTCAGATTTCGTGAAATTGTTTTGACCGTATCCATTCGAGTCGTCGTTTTTCGCTTTTTTGCGTAAGAGGTAATGAAAGTCCAATGTCTCGCCGCTCAAATGCTTCTTTGCTGCATTGCAATCAACAAACTCTTGGGACATAGAATTTTTATCCAAGAAATCTGTCATTTCTTTTTGGAACCAAGCGTTGAACTCTGTCCATCCCTCTTTCTTTTTCGGAATATCCCCTTGTTTTACCTTGAAGGCGTAAATTGTGGGAGCATCTTTCTCTGTAATTGCCTTGTAGGAAGCAACTAGACTGTTAATGTCAGAAGGGTGCTGTTCTCCGTCCTTTGTTTTAATATAAAATTTATCTAAAATTACATAGACCCCATTTTGGATAGTGTCCAAGTCCACTTCTTCGATTTTAAAGAAATCGCTTTTAGGGTGATGCCAATTTCCATAACCGTTGTCCTTGTCGAAAGTAAAGACATTTGTGGTGTGCTTTGCTCTTACAGCACCATCCCCATTGATGTTGCCGTGCTTTGCGTTAGTGTCGCGGGGGTAAATTATAGTCAACTTAACCACATGAAGCGATGACAACTTTTGGGTAGGTGCGTCAAATTTGTTTTTAGTTAAAACCTGTTTCTTTGCAGATGGGCTGCGATAACGAATCAGATATACCTTGTCGTAGACAGGTTCGTCCTTAATAGCATCATCTTCCGAACGACCTTCGTAATTCTCCAAAAGCGGAGCAATGCGATTCATGCGCCCAACATGGGTATCTCTATCATCTTCAAGAATCAAAACTTTTTCTTTTGAAGCAAGAATATGTTGCGTAGCATCGCTTTTAACTCGTTGTTTGCCGTGCCGATTTTTAGAATAGACATACAGTTTGCAGTCAGACGAATCGGTGACATTGTGTTCGCAAAATTTAAAATTAGAATCTATCACTTTGTGAGATTGACCTTTAGGGTCAACCCAAGTAACACCCTTTTTCTCCATAATATCACTCAAATGATAAGCAAATCCACCATGACCAAAACTCTCTTGGTATAAACATTTTGCTTCCCACATTGACTTACATTCCGCAAATCTTTGGCTCAATAAGTCAGGCAAAGCATCAGCAATCTTCTGCAACTTCTTGCGTATTGCGGTTTTGGTTGCCTTGGTATATTGAAGTGCTTCACGACTAGCAGCAACCTCTAAATCGCCAATATCAATACGCAAACGCACTCCCATGTTCACAAGCGTTCGCAAATGACTATCCTCCCGATGGTCGAAATCCATTGCATAACCGTCAATAGGATAGGGAATGTTGCCCATCACGGCAACCGACGATGAATTACGAATAATTTTCCATGAATCATCATCGCTACCAATAAGAACATCACCATCAGTAATAGCATCTTGAATAGATTGCCCCTCGACTTCGGGTTTTACCTCGAAATTCTGGAAAAGGTCAACTGCCTTTTCTCTAAAAGCGTCAACATCCTCTTGATTAACTGGTATCTCAATTTCGATACCGTTCTTTTCGCTGGTATTTTTGCTATGAAGTTTTGAAATACGACCAACTTGAGAAGGGTCAATGAAAGCATTGTAAGAAGTGACATTACCATCCACAAAAGAATTGATAACAAAGTTGTCACCATAAGCAAATGCCGACTTGCAACCCAAACCAAGTTGCCCAATCTGTGCGTTTGAGCCGCGCTTGGTAGATTCACCATACATCGCATAGATTTCAGCGATTTCCGTTTCGGTCAAACCTCTACCAAAATCACGAACCTTTAGCTTGAGGTTCAATTTGTTAGGAAGGGTGACTTTAATGGGAGTTGATGCTTTGTCCATTTCAACATGGGCATCAATCGCATTTGCGGAATACTCTCTAATGACTGCGAGAATCTTGTCGGAATACAACTGGTTACGCAATACATTGAAGATGTGGGCAAGACCACTATCCTTAATTCCAAAGCTATAGGATTTGAAGTCTTGCGACTGTCTCAAGTTAATATCAGACTGTTTAGTAATCATAACGGAACCAAGTATAGCACCCCCACAAAATAAGTCAAGCTCAAAACAAAAAAAGTTTTTAAAAGTTTTGTTTAATTGTTTTTACTACTGTTTTTAATAAGCCAACTGCTGCTTTGAACTTTGTCTCCTAACCCATAAATAGGCTCGATGCCCACTTCTTTGCATACATCATGTTCGGGTGTATTAGAGGGATTCTTTTCGTCGTAGTTTCTATCCCCTCCCTGACAGAAATATAACTTGTATCCATTATCTGCCAATCTTGCAAGCGACTTGAGGGTTTCTCTTACAGTATCATCTTTATCTGTGGGCTTTATTACCAACTCAACATTTTTTAAATTTTCTAAAATTATCTGACGCTCAAAAAATGGCATGAACGGTTTACCTTTTTTGCGCGTTAAAAATTCATCGGTATTCAGAATAACAATCACGCCCCCTCCATCGTGACTCACAATGTCGCTCGCTTGATTGATGAGGTCGATATGCCCGACATGAACAGGGTCAAATCCTCCACTTACAATAGCGATTTTAGTCATTTGTCTTATTTGGAAACATTTTGCTGTAATTGGTTTGATATTGTTCCGTCACAATCCGCAATTTTTGGATGTATTCAGCTATGTCTACCATGTTTTTTGAAAGGTCTAAATAGTTTTCTGTATCAAGAGCAAACCAAGCGTTTGTGTTGACGCTTAATACTTGCCACTCCACTTCGCGTAAGTCAACTCCGGCTGGGAGAGGGGGTTTGATGAAAGGAATGGGTTTGTTTTCGAGCGCAATTCGAGGAGAAGCGCATCCCGTCAAAATAATTAAAAATAATAAAAAAACTTTATTCATGCTGGTTTAATGGGAGCCTCGCACACGCGCATCTTATTTGGCGATTTTTCGTTCGTTTTTGACTCTCGCGCACACATCTTATTTGGCGTTTTTTCGTTCACTTTTGGTTCTCGCGTATGCGTCTTATTTGGCATTTTTTTATTCACCTATCTCGCGCCACTTATCTGAAACATTGCCTCTGAAGGCTCTGTGTCTCGTGTCTCCTGTGGGAGAATTGTTTAATATCCAAATAGCTTCTCCCGGCTCTAGCACCATCGACTCATCATCCCAACCAAAGTCAGCGTCATAACTATTGATAACAAAGCCGGTTTGCTGGCTATATTTGTAAATCGTAAGATGTGCGTTAAAGAACGCCTCGTCTCCGAATATGTATTTTACTGTATTATCAACAAACTTGAACGGAATACTTACCATAGAAAATCCTACGGGGAAACTTTTTATCACTTGGTATGTAGTTGGCTTCTCTAAAGTCGTGAAAGCGTTTTCTTTTATTCTGGCTTTGCTATTTTCGCCAGAGGAGTCATACGCAACTACTCTAATCTCGTATTTCGTTTCGGGCAAAAGGCCACTTATTACTACATTGCTTTTGTTTGCCAAACAACAGCCTCCATGAAATCCCCACTCGGACGGTTTATCTCCATGACGAATACGCATCTTAACTTCATATATGATTTTACCTTCCCCGCTCATGGAGATAGACTCTTGCCATTCTATTTTTACGCTGTTATGGGTAACTCCTGAAACTTTTATGCTTCCCGGCATTGTTGGAGCGGCTATTGCTGAAATACTAATAAAAATTAGGGTCAGCACCAATAGTATTTTCTTGAACTTGTTCATAAATTATTTGGCAATTTTTCGTTCACTTTTGCCCTCGTAAATCAGAGCGCACTCCAGATGTTCGTCCTGCGCACATAAATAATCATAATCTACATCAAAAGTAGACTGACCGCAATGTTTACAAATCCATTCTCTTTTGCCTTCTTCTATGGCTTTTATTTCGCTTTTTTTCATTCGTCTTTCACTGTTGGATTTTCTCGCACGATAAACTTATTTGGCATTTTTGTGTTCATAATTTACACCGCACCCAAATGAAGTTGTCGTTACTGTTTCTTTTATTATTATGCTAACTTTATTAGACAGCTCATATTTCTTTTCTATCATTTTAATAACTTCTTCGAGGGCTTCGTATTCGTTAGCATTGGAGACTTCTAGGTCGCAAACACAAGTTACATTGGTGGTATGCGCCATATTGGGTTAAGGTTATTACGCGATTTCTTCCTTAAATTTAATAGAAGATTCCTGTACCTCGTCTTCGCACGCTTGATTTGTAGGGGCATCCGCTTCTTGGTTGCTAGGGCCAACCATACCGTTAGATAACAGATAGGCTTCTACCTCCTCTCCGCTTACATCAACAAGCATCTTCCCATCCACTTCCACACAAGGTTGTAGGGTTTGATTTGTTTTCTGCATCATCTCTTGGCGTTGCGTGGGGTCGTTAATAATGTCACGATCCTCGAAAGGAAGGTCATACTTTCTCATCACAGAACGAACTCCGTTGCTCCATCCACAGGATGGCTTCATATAGGTTATTATTTTCATTTTATTATTTGGTTCTTTCTACTTCTTTTTTACACTCATCGCAAGATAAAACCATTTTTCCTTTTAGTTGAACCCAGATTAATTCACAAATTAAATCTTGGTCAAGGTTATAATTTGCTCTAAATTCTTCTCCGCATATCTCGCATATTCCATTATCCAGAGAAGCTCTCTTGTGAGCCTTTTTTTTGTTGAGTGGGTATTTATTATTTGGCGATTTTTCGTTCACTTTTATACCCAAGGATGAAGAAGCGGATATTGAACGCTGCGCAAATTTTTATCCCCATTTTTGCGAGGAATTAAATGACAATGGGCATGAAATACGGTTTGGCCAGCAGTTTCTCCGCAATTCCAACCGATATTAAACCCATCCACCAGAGGGTCTTGGTCTAAAATACGCTTTCGCTGCAACACTATCAATTGATGAATACTCTCTCGTTCGGCCAAATTCAAATCAAAATAAGTTAACACGTGGCGACGGGGAACGAAAAGAGTATGAAATTCTGTCACCGGCCAAGCATCAAGAAAAGATACCGCATACTCCTGACTGTCCATAACCGCATGGAGACTGAGATCACAAAAGCGACAATTATTATCTTTGTTTGACATTAGTGAATAGTTCTTTAGGAATGTTCATGTCTGTATCCATACTACCAAATACTGAACCCTCCGTCAACAACAATGTTTTGTCCAGTCACAAAAGACGAAGCGTCCGAAGCCAAAAACACCACCGCCCCAGCTATTTCTTCTGGTTGACCCACTCTTTTCATAGGTATTTGACTTGAAAGGTCTACAATATATCCCGGACGTCCTAGCGAGCCAGAGGGAGGAGGTTTTGGGAAAGGCCCCGGACTAATGCAATTAATTCTTATGCCTTTAGATCCGTAAAGCGCAGCCGCGTATTTGGTGAGCTGTATTACCCCTGCTTTGGATGCGGCATAAAAAGGAGTAGAACTGGGAACTTCAGTGTAAGTTTTGGGGTTGACTCCTAGCGAACCATAAATGGATCCGATATTAATAATCGACCCTCCTTGGGGCTGCTTAAGCATTGCTTTGATTGCTTTTTGCATACAAGTGAATTGATGCGTCAATATATTATTCATCCCTTCGTTCCAATCGTCCTTGGTTATGTCTTCAAAGGGTTTGCGTTGTTCGTTAAAAGCGTTATTAATGAGTACATCCAGCGCCCCGTATTCATCAATAACATAGTCCACAGTTTCTGAAAAAGCTTCTTCGTTAGTCACATCAACCACATAATAATCAAAAGTTGTATCTGGGGATTCGTGGGCCTTACAAAAAGCCTGTAACTTCTCTTTATTGCGCCCTACCAAAATCACATGTGAACCATACGCAGCCAAGCCTTGGGACATTGCCGAACCCAAGTGACCAGTTGCTCCTGTAACAAGCGATATTTTTCCTTTTAGAGAAAAAAGATTTTTATAATTTTTTATCATATAAAGGGTAGCCCTATTTTTTTAAGACAAATAATGGCTGGTTGTTTGATTAAGTAAGCGTCTAGCATCGCTTTTTCCACCTCAAACTCGTTGCGAGGAAAATAACCAAAAGTATTTTTAAATAAAGCGATCAACCCTTCTGGGTTAAGCGGTCGATGCGTTGGCCCATGAGTAGGGTAATCAGAATAACCAATTAACATTACAGGCAACGCTTGCTCATCGATATCAATTTTTACCTGTTCATAAGGTCTCTCTAAAACGAAAGGAGTAATAGAATAAATAACGGGGCGCATGCCTTCTATAGCCAACCCTGCGGCCATACTGGTGATAGCCTGTTCACACAACCCTAGGTTAAAAAATCGATCAGGAAACAGTTCTTTATATTCTTCCATTTCCTGCTCCACATCTCCTGTAAGCAATACAATTTTAGGATCTTTTTTCGCTATTTTTACAATCGTTTCACCAAATTTTTTTCTCATGAGAGTTCCTCCATTGCTTTTTCCTCAAGTTCCCCTGCTAACCAAGTAGAATGCCATTTGGGGACATTTTCCATAAAGCTAACACCCTTACCCTTGATGGTGTTGGCAATTATAAGATTCGGTTTATCCGTGGCTTTTAATTCGGGACATAACTCCAAGAGATCTTCGTTATGCCCATCAATATGATACAGGTTCCACCCAGAAGCGTAGGCGAGGGCTTCAACAGCGTCCATAACAGGAAGTATATCATTTACAAAACCTGAACCTTGAATCCCATTGTTATCTATAATTACGTTAAGATTATTTAATCTTAATTTTCCCGCAATTAACATAGATTCCCACGTGGTTCCTTCTTGACATTCGCCGTCCCCCATCAAAACAAATATTTCACCGTCTTCTTTTTTTAATTTTTTGGCAAGCCCCATTCCTATACCTACTGGCAACCCGTGACCCATGCTACCAGCGGTACAATGTATTCCATTTTTAGGATCATAATGAGGGTGTCCTTCCAGAAGAGGATCATATCCCAATTCACGCAGTAAAACATAATATACCCAGCATCCGTGGCCCTTGCTTAAAATAAATTTATCATGATCACCTAAAATATGATCATAAAGACTAACTAATATCTCGGCACACGAAAAGCTCCCTCCATAATGGTAACCTCCGTTATTTTTAGATAAAAAGATCGCGTCTCTTCTGACTTGTTTACATCTTTGTATATCTATGGCCATTTAATTAATTGTTATTGCACATTTACCAACAACTTTGCCGCTTCGCATATCACGCATTGCTTTATTTATATCAGACAAATTATAAGTATCAGTAATTAGTGAGTCAAGCTTTAAAATTCCTTTTTTGTACAAGAACACATATCGGGGTATATCTATATGAGGTTGCGTAAGTCCACCTTCGCTGTCTTGTACTGTTATCCCTCTGTAATGAGAAGCAAACCTACTTATCGTTAAGGATTGTTCAACATGAGGTTGCCCTACCAAAATAATTTTACCACCAGAAGTAACTGCTTGGTAAGCCTGCTGGATTATTGCTGGTATACCTGTGGTTTCTACTACAACTTCGGCTGGTTCTCCCCAATATAAATCTGGCTCATTCATAAAACAATGAGTCGCTCCAAGTTCTTCAGCTTTTTTTAATTTAGCTTCATCTACATCTATAGCTATAATAGGATAAGCAGAAACAAGTTTGGCCGCTTGTATAACACTTAAACCAACCCCTCCAGCACCTAAAACCATTATACCTTCCCCTATTTTCAATTTAGCTTCATTATTGATAAGACCTAAAGCCGTCGTGCTGGCACACCCTAATAAGGCGGCGGCAGCGCTAGGCATCTCAGGGTCAATTTTGGTCAAACGATTCTCTGAAACTACAGCTTTCTCACTCAAGGTTGTTACCAACCCCCCTCCAATTACTCGATCACCCCACTTGTATTGCGGAGAATCAGATTCTATACCCGCTCCTTTGCGCCAGTGCATGACCACCTTATCCCCTACCGCAACTGTATTGACCCCAACCCCGATGTCTTCTACTATACCGCACCCTTCGTGTCCTAATAAATGAGGTAAATGATAATCTTGCCCTTTTGTACCTGTAATTTCAGCTATCTGACGCCCACAAATACTACTTGCTTCTACCTTAACTAAAACTTGCCCTACTTCCAAAGGGAAAATTTCGACATCATCTACTATGAGATCCTCGTTTTGTTTATTTAGTATCGTTGCCAGCATCAATAACCGCAACCCCTTTCTGTTGTACTGCTTTAGAAGCGTGAAAATTAGCACATTCAATTGATTTATAAATATCATTTGATTGTAAATATTTCCACACCAAAGCCGCAAGAAAAGTATCCCCAGCTCCCGACAAATCAAAAACCTTAACTGTATCTACTGGAAAATGATGAAAACCACGATCTGTATAATACATACATCCTCGATCACCCAAAGTAACTATTAGTTTATTTCTCCACTTGTCTAAATCAATTTTATTTTTAATTCCATCGAATTCGGGAGAATTAATCTTAACAAACGCGGCTCCTTCGCAATAACTCCCCAACGGATCTTTTAAAACTTTTTTAGTGTCTATGAAAGTGTTTTTATTGTGAGTACAAAACCTCTCGATATCTTGCTCCGAAAGGAATCCTTTACCGTAATCACTGATCACAACCGCATCATAACTTACAATTTCCTCGTCGGTCACCAAATCGGGATATGAAGAAAAAGAGGTAATGCTCTTCTCTCCCAAATCCACACGTAAAAAGGTATAGTTTAGTTTTTCTTCAACATATCGAGTTTTACTAACATGCTCTTTTTGGGTAATCAGGTCTACCTCAGCGCCCAATGCCTTCAAGTTTCTAGCGGTATTACCCGCCATACCGGCAGAACAATAGGTATCTTTGGGTTGAAAAACGGGAGCCGGAACATCAGGACACAAACGGTTAGCTGACCCATAATGAAAAATATCATCACACGTTTCCCCAACCACAAGCACTTTAGAATGCGTCATATATTACTAAGTAATAGTAACATATTGTACCCAAAAGTAAAGCCTTATTTTAGCGCTCCATGGCCCCTGTTCCAAAATCGATAGGTTCCGTATAAAGATATTCGGGCCTTGTTAAAAGCTCAAATGTCTGCATCACTTTTGCGCTTGCCCTGTTGACTTTTCGGGTCAAAAGAGACGCTTTACGTTCGGCTATTTTATTGATATCATGGGTCCTAAGCACTTTGTCGAGTTCCTCTTTTCGGTCGTCTGCGGCCTTTTCTATTGCGTTGTTGCGTTCATGGAGGGTGTCCATGGTTTTTTGAGCGTCATCCACCGCTTCTGTGAGTTGTACCAAGCGGTTCTCGTAACTCTCCACTTGCAAGTTGATTGTTGTTAGTTCAGCCTTAAGTCGCTCATTTTTCTTGTAAAAAAAATACCCCACCGCCGACACCAAAAGGGTAATCCCTAAGGTTGCTCCTATAATATAACTATTCATCTTTCAAAAAGTAATGTTTTATTTTATTGGATTTTTTAAAATTATGATAATACAATTTTTCTTCATTAGGGCCCATCCCCATGTTAACTAAGGTCAACGAGGGATTAAGCGTTATAATTTCATTATGATATAATTTACACGAAGGGCTTAAGTTTCCCTCCATAGATTGACTAATTTCACTTAAATTATCTCTGGTTATAGTGGGACACAAACAATATTTATGCTCTTTTTCGCCAAATGACTCTTGTATTTCCACTGTCTCCGTCATAAAAGGTAACTTGAAAAGGCGTCGATTAGGTGTAACGTATTTGTACATTTTTCTGGAAAGAAAATCATCAAAAAACCTATAACCATAAAAATAAGGGCCACTAATGATACTTGTGGCACGAGCTCCCCATCCACACCCCGTTCTATTAGTATTAAAATCTTTCACAAGGCCAATGGTAAATCCCTTAAAGCCTAATGCGCTCTTCTCAAAAGCAATGTCTTCCGCATGGTGAAAATCATGAATAGCCATTTGCTTAATATTCAAGTCTGTAAAAATTTCAAAAAATTTTAAAAAAGAATCGTCGCGATCAAAAAAACGAATATAAAGTTTGCATTGGCGAATTTCATTGCGTTTGATATTAAAACCTAGAGTATAAGAAAAATAAGGGTTTGAGAGTGTTTTCTCAATAGGCTCTAAGTCAGCAACAAGTTGCCTTATAAATTGGGAACTATTCGTGAGTATCATAACGATCCGGATAAACCTTTCGATAGGCTTCCTTAATGCAATCTATCCCGCTTCCTAATTTAATTTCATTATTGAGAAAA
>JYMV01004653.1_pt1 | contig 11680 bp, 9 predicted proteins | sample 338911 | NCBI WGS metagenome assembly JYMV01 (sample SAMN03354496, study PRJNA234377) | hydrothermal vent metagenome | biome: Deep sea; feature: Hydrothermal plumes at the Eastern Lau Spreading Center, Western Pacific Ocean; material: Seawater | place: Tonga | collected 2009 | depth 2000 m m
AATCGCACTGAGAATCTTTAACATATCGCTGAAAATAATGTATACGGTTTGGGCGTTTTGGTTGGCGGATAAGGGTCATTTTAGCATCATCAGGAGTGCAATCACCTTTTTTTTGGTTACAGGGTTTACATGCAGTTACAAGATTATCCCAAACATCTATTCCGCCTCGAAACTTTGGTAATACATGGTCAACTGTAAAAGGGCCAGTTCGTGTTCCACAGTATTGACAGGTATGATCATCCCTGATCAGGATATTCTTGCGACTGATCTCAACTGCCATATTGTTGTGTCTAATATAATCTCGAACTTTAATCACACTTGGCAAATGTATCGATATAGAAGGGCTATGCACCTGTTCATTATACTTTGCTAATACATCAATCTTTTCCAATACCTGCATACAAATTGCCCGTTTAGCAGTACAAACTGTCATTGGTGTATAATTCGCATTCAGAACCAACACAGCTCTGTTTAGCAAATACCCATTTACTGCATTAGACTGCGGTGAGATCATGGGCGGAAATTAAAACGAATCGAGTGGGTTGAAAGGTAGATATCTGAAAGTTTTTCATTTGAGTTAGGATGTCCCTTTTCAAGTTCTTCTTCCTTTACAATACCTTGGCAGTGGATAATACCCCAACCCCCCGTAGAAAATCCAACATGGGTCACCTTTCCGTTTTTTCCGAAAAAATGCAGATCTCCTGGTTTAGCGGTTTTACCATCAATGACATAATCTTTTAATGCTTCGCGCTGCTGCCAGGAATCCCGGGGCAACTTAATCCCAGCCCCGCAGCAGACCATTTGTACAAATCCAGAACAATCAAACCCAAATGATGTTTTTCCACCCCAACGGTAGGGACAGCCCAACAAATTTTTTGATATTTCAACAATTTTATCTGGTTCTGAATCCTGGATCAGGGGTTTTATATTTTGATTCATTGAATGAGTCTGACCATCGGCTGTTATTATATTTTCATGAATTAATTTCACTCGCATGCCAAATGGAAATTTTCCTTTATTAATAACCATGTGAGTTGCCGGAAATAAGTCATCATCAAACCGGCCATAAAAATTCCTTATCCAGCTTTTATACCCATCATCCTGCTGAACGTAAACCCATTCTTTATTTTGCTCCAGTATCTGAACTGATTCACCCGAGACAACTTCAGTCACTTTTGCAGAATTGAAGGTGGGCTCAGCGTAGGCTGTAGCTACTGGTGCAACCACTATAAACCAAGGTTTTTGTATTTCAGACATAAGAAGAAAATTATTTCTACTATTTTGAATATAAAATGACATTCATGATTGTACAAAAGTGATGAACATGTTTAACATCAACGGTTAATTGACATTCTTTTGCGACAGTGAAGTCCGTGAAAATCGGGCACAGTTCCCGCTACTGTGATCGCCAAGTGGTTCTTTAAAAACATCTCCAGTCTCTCCGACTGGAGCGAAGGGAAAGGATTTTATAGCGTAAGTCAGGAGACCTGGGCAAAGAAGTGTATCTACTGACTTTCGGGTTAAAGGTTATGATACTTGTGGGAAATACCCCATTCGATCATAACCCCTTAAATAAAGGGGTTTTTTTATTAAAAATCTAAAAGGAATCGGACTTCTAGTTCTCCCGATTCATCTAATTCTTGCTTTCCAGAATATTTCTGGAGTTATCCTTGATCATAACAGTAGCCCAATAAAATATACCACTATTTTGCATGTTACGGACGGATCTTGGACCACAGCTGATGAAAACGGTTTCTTCCTGCTACACTCCAAATTCTCTGAAGGAGATACATTGGAGATATCACGTATTGGTTATTTCAAGGAACATTACATTGTCGACAAATCTGCAAACGTACAAATCATACTAACCAAAAAAATAATTGGAATGACGCCTGTATCGGTTGCAGGGAAATTATCCCAGTTTGATGGAGAACTAGCCAAAGGAAAATTCACAGGGATGGATAGCTATTCAAGGCATTCTTCTCTACAACGCATACCAGGTTCGCTTATCAAATCTTACGGAGGTATGGCTGGTATCACAAATGTGAGTATGGATGGTGGTCAGCCGATTCATACCAAAATTGTTCTTAATGGTATTGATCTCACAAACCCCCAAAATGGACAGACGGACCTATCCGATATTCCTAATGAGCTAATGCAACAATTATACTTGGGTCGTTCACCTAATCTATACTTTGGATCTGGATCTTTCGATGGAGTCGTTCACATCCGACCGATGATAAATCGTTCTTTTCTTAAACTCGGTGCGGGTTCTTTTGGATATCAAAGTGGTTCAGCAGGCTACAACTGGACCCTGCCCCGAACTAAAGTGCACGTTCAATATGGAAAAAATATGTCATCTGGTGATTATCCAATAACGCAAGGCGATTCAACTATAACCCGTAGAAATAATAATTTCAGTCAAAATTTCTTTTTGGGTCAACTTCACTTTCAAACAAATCACCAGCAACTACTCAAAGGATTGGTTTTTTCATCTAATCAAGATCGTGGGGTTGCTGGAAATTTATCCTGGCCCAGTCCCAAAGCCCACCGTGAAAACAAGATAAATCTAATCGGGCTCCAGTATGTTTACCTGACGAGACGCGGGCATGTTCGACTGCATGGCTACCAAAGAAACAGTGACGAATGTTATCAAGATCCGGATTTGGACACAGATAGTCAACACCAGGTAAATGTTTCTGGGGTGACTATTAATGGTCAACAAAAATTTAATGACTATCTTGAAATAAATGGAATTATTGATTTAAAAAGGGAATCTATCGAAAGTACAGATATGGGAAATCAAATCCGAACTACAATGGCCAGTGGCATACAGGCTGCTGTCAGGTTCATTAGTTGGTTACAAATCCAGCCTGGATACCGAATTGACATGTTGGGTGATTTCCAAGGGAAAACATATGACCTGACCTCATCCATGAATTCTTCAATCCCGGGTAAGTTAATCCTGTCATTTGGGACAGGATTTCATGCTCCAACGTTTAATGATCTTTACTGGCCGGCTGACTCTTATAGTGAAGGCAATCCCGATCTTAAAATTGAACGCAACCAATATCAGATTATCCGTTGGGAAAATAATTTCAGGTCAAAAACCAATTTCTCCATTGAATACCGGAAAAGGCATAGCCATAATTTGATCACCTGGTCTGCAGATGAAAATTATATCTGGAAACCCCAAAACATAGATGAATCAGAGCGAAAAAATATGATCATGTCTGTCTCCATACCGACAAGATTTGCCGGTCTATCAATATCCGGGCATGTGACACATACCAAAGCAATCGATATGAATACCAGAAAAACTTTACAATATGTGCCTGAATCTTCAGCAAATATTCTCATTGATTATACTAGAGAGAACTTCGCTTTAGAATTCCAGGGCCAGTATACGGGAAAACGTACCTACCAAGGGTACAATAAAATTTGGGAACCAGTCAATCTTACTCTAAATAGATTCTTTGACGTCAATATTGGATTACACTGCATTTTCCCACTGGGAGCCCAACAGTTAACAGTGCACTTTATTATTCAGAATGTCCTGGATCAGAATACAGCTTTTTTCCCTGGTTACCCGGAACCAGGCCGCAGAATTAAATTGGGAATTGAACTGGGATTCTAATAGTCTAGTCTATAAAGTGCCATTCCAGCGATAGGGATGCCAATCGTCGATTGGGCGGGAAAAAAGGGTTCACATCTAATGTAAAATCTGAAGTACCCAGATCAATAAAACTAAAACTGTTCAAGATCTGCGCAACATTGTGCAGTTCATACTTCAGCATAAAAGACCTGACCTGAGCTATTATGAACAGATTGACAAACCATTTATCCATTAAGTCATCATCACTTGTCCAGTTGACCGGATAGAATTCAACCGGATGTATAACGGAATGGTATTCCCGATTTAGCCAGCCATGCAATGATAATGATGTTGAAAGGTTGAGATTACCTTTAAACAATTTATGCTGACCAAGAATCTTGATGTTTATCCTATCCCCAATTCCATCAGAAATGAAACCGTTTAATCCCTGGTGTTCATATTGAATGGACAGGAACCATGTTTCCTTTAGTTTGGCCGCTAAATCTCCGGCGATCCAAATATTTGATCCAGATTTAGGGGGATAACTATTACCCAAGTTCAAATCGCGGGAATATTGATTCCTAAATATCCACGCCGTGAAAGATAATTTTGACAGGTTCCATTGCCCTGATATCCCCAATCGATCCCAAGTTTCAAGTGCCAGTGAATCTGTTAATGAAACATGTACTGGAACAACATCACGATCCAACTGGGCAGTTATTGACAGGTCACGCCATTGGAAATTTGCTGATCCTTTTGCGACCCATTGAGTCTGATCTCGTGTTTTCACTATCCCAGTTTTCAAGGAAAGAAATGAATAATTACCCGCCAATGCAAGTTCATTCCAGGTCATGGCCTTGAATAAGGTATCCCGCAGTACTCGACCATTAGCAGTTACATTAAACGATAGGGTCATATTTTCATCATGTTTCCAGTTGAAGGAACCATGATATCTGGATCGGGTCAAATAACGTACCCGGTTTGTGAGGGCCATTGAATGATCCGTATTATAGCGTTGGAGAAAATTATTTCCTTCTAATTTGAAAAAGAATGGTTCTGCACTATGGTTCCAATACAGATTAGACGAGGTAATTCTTGAATCAATCAAACTTTTTCCCACCGTATCCGGCAATCCGGAATTGGTGTTGAAATACCCGATGGCAACACTCGCCTCATCCTGATCTTTTTTTGAAACATAATGTGCAGTATAGGTATGTTGAATCGGTCTTGGCGCGGTGTTTAGCGGAGTATATTGATTGTAGGCACCCGCGTAAGTCCGTTTAAAACCATGAAGATGACAATAGCGACCATTCCCTGTATATTCAGCGGCTATGGCAAGTTTGTCCAGATAATAATCACCTTGAACGTAATCAAAATAGGACGTGACGGTATTAGTATCCAATGTGAGTGAATCTGGATTAGATTTAATAAAACCTGACTCTATCTCCGGACCAAAAAGAGATGGGTAACTGGCAAAAGTCCCATCAAAAAAGAAAGGTCCGGAGGTCCAATCCTGATTCCACATATACTTGCCATATATATTCACATAACCCTGATGACCGGACCAATCATAAGGCATGATCGTTTTTTCCTGGCTAAATAGAAACCCGACAATCAACCAAAACAAAACTCGAAACATTCTAATGATTTAGTTTTCTTAAATATTGTGGAACTACGACCCCAAAAATGGCGGCATTTGAAACCAAGTGCATGGTTGTGAACAACAATCCGGAAATAGCATACGCAACCGTCTCTTTCCAGGAATAGCCAGCGCTGATGGGATAAGCAAGGGTGGTGACAATGTCATAAAATAGTGAGACAATCAATCCGCAAAAACCAGCTAACCCCACCAGAATTCCAGAAGAAATCTGCAAACGGAACAATCGTGCTGTTAGCGAACCCATCATCCCAATAATAGCCATGGCAAATATCTGTCCAACAAGCAACGGAAAATATATAAGTCCTGAGCCTAACGGGTTCATAGTGGAATGGATAAGCATAACTGTCCCGCCAACTAAAGTACCCCAAATTCCACCCAGAGTTAAACCAGAAAGAAAGACAGTTACAGAAATGAATTCTACATTTGGAACCATCATAAACATAAAACCCAGCCCAATGGATAAAGCAGCAAATATTGCAGCTTGGACTAAATTATTCAGGTTCATCGTCTTTCAGAAGGGGTATTCTAAAATAGTTATGGCGAGTGGTAAACCGACCTTCTTGCTGATCATCTTCCAAAGCCATTTCCATCAGATTCATTTTAGCGTCCAGGTTATCAATAAGATGGACCAGCAGTGCTTCCCGGAATTTAGGTTTTTTGGGTGACTGCCAATCATACCGTCCCTGGTGTGAAAGAATCATATGTTCTACCTTCATTGCTAAAGCATCAGGAAAATTCTTTATTTTGGCGATTGCTTCGCTAACCATATCCCGGCCAAGGGCGATATGGCCAATTAAATTCCCTTCATCAGTAAAATCCGCCGTGTATTCAGAATTGATCTCCCTCAGTTTTCCAATATCATGCAACAATACTCCCGCAAGCAATAGGTCTCGATCTACCTTGTATTCCGGCGAAATTTTCTTTGCGATTCGAGCCATAGATAAGTTATGCTCCATAAATCCTGACCGAAAATTATGGTGCATTGTGACAGAGGCCGGGTGAACCATGAGCAGTTTCTTGTGCTTTTTATACAGACCTGAAACAAGTTTTTGCAGAAATGGATTCTTCATTATTTTAATGATATCTGTGATCTCACTCCACATTTTCTGGGGATCTTTTTTTGAAGAAGGGACAACTAGAGCAGGATCAAAACCATAGCGACCATAATTCTGCACTGTGGCTTTTTTTATCTTTTTGACAATCAACTGTGGTCGTTCCTGGTAAAACTCCACAACTCCTGAAACAGCCACAGCATCCCCGGCGCTGAAAAAATCATTTAACTCTGCGACTTTATCCCATATCTTAGCGGGTAAATGACCAGTTAGGTCTCGTAACACCAGGTCCAGATAAAGGTCACCGTTGCGGGTATGGCGCTGGTATTTTTCCGTACAAAGATAAAAACCCTGAATGGATAGGCCTTCTTTGAATTTGGTAATAGGTGTCAATGGTTTCATTAGTTATGAATTTTCAGCCATCAACCCACTCCAGTCAAGAACGGAAACAAGGGTAAATTTCCCTATGAACGATACAGCATATCGAATTGAAACCGTCTCCTATCAAAACACGGAAGACCGCCGGATTCTTGAAGCCTGTCTAACCAATTGGTTTAAAGATCCGAAAACTCTACAGTTCACTGACCCCAGGATGAGGTTTCCATTTCGGATTAAAAACTGGGTTAATCTTTCATACCATCAGCATGGAATTACTACTTACACCATAAAATATCATAGGTGGATCATTGGACATATCAGTGTAAAAACAGAAATGGAATCCATTTCAGCTCACTTGTTCCACTTGATCATTGATCCATCCCATCGCCGGCAAGGACATGCAGAAAGACTATTAGTCCATGTTGAAAATATCCTTCAAGGAAAAGGGATCAGCCGAATTACTTTAAATACAGTTCAAAAAAATGAACCAGCAAAATCATTATATTTAAAATACGGGTATAATGAATCGGGAACTACAGGGATAGGATCATTGAAAATGGAAAAAACACTGTTCTAAGCTATCTAATACTATTATCAACTGAAATCAGTTCATTGATACATCTGACCTCTGATATAGAATCAGGCAAATCCCAGCCACAACCCGCCCTGATAAACAATTAACGACGCAAAATAGGCCAGTCCGGTCATATAAACGATCATAAACAGGGGCCATTTCCAGGAATTCGTTTCCCGTCGCACAACAGCAAATGTAGCCATGCACTGGGCTGCATATACATAGAACACCATCAGCGACAGAGCCACCAGTGGTGTGTAAACATGTTTTCCGCTTACTGGATCAACATCATTTTTTAAGGCATCAGTAAGTGATATTATTTTGTCGCCTTCACCTTCAACATTATAGATTGTTGCCATAGTGCTCACCATGACTTCCCGGGCAGCAAATGACGTAACCAAACCGATGCCGATTTTCCAATCAAACCCCAGAGGTTGGATAACAGGTTCGATCATATGGCCAATTTTGGAAGCATAGCTGTATTTTATATTCGGATTTGTCCGGCTATCTGTTTCATTTCGAGGAAAGGATGCTAAAAACCATAAACAAATGGATATCACCATAATGATCTTACCGGCATCGGTAATAAATACCTTACCACGAGTATAGACCTGTCTTAAAATAGATTTCATCATGGGTACCCGATAAGGCGGCAGTTCCATAATGAATGATTTATTATGATCAGCTTTGATCCAGCGGCTGAATAAAAGAGATAAAACCAGCGCAGTTGCCGTACCTAAAAAATACATCAGGACCAGGGTTAAGCCCTGTAAACCAAAAAAGCCCCAAACTTGTTTCGCCGGTACAAAAGCACCGATCATTAACGCATAGACCGGTATGCGGGCACTGCAACTCATAAGCGGCGTAACCAATATGGTAACCAGTCTTTCCCGCCAACTGTTAATCGTCCTGGTAGACATGATACCTGGAATTGCACAAGCATAGCCGATCATCAAAGGCAAGACGGAGCGGCCATGAAGACCAACCATGGTCATTGCTTTATCCATCATAACGGCAAGTCGAGCCATATAGCCGGAATCTTCCAGAAGAGCGAGAAAAAAAATAAGGATTAGGATCTGGGGTAAAAAAACCAGTATTGCCCCGGCACCTCCAATGATCCCCTCCACAATTAAATCTCTGACAATACCTGCTGGGAGCAATCCGGATACACTATCTCCAAACATGCTTATACCATTATTGATCCAGTCCATGGGAACCGTGGCCCAGGTAAAAACCGATTGAAAAATAAAGGCTAATATCCCAATGAATATGACGGGCCCGAGCACAGGATGGGTCAATATATTATCGATGCGTTCACTCCGAGTTTTAGTTTTTATGTTTATGTCCGTCGGTGGCACAACCTGGTCTAGCCAATGATAACGAATGGTAGCTTCAAGGGTAGAATGTGGAAATCCCAGATTATCTACTGTTCGCCGTGCTGTTTCTATCAGCGTCGATAAACCATCTTCCTCAAATTGCCCATTATTATTCGATGACACAACGCGAAGTGCCTGAGCCTGCGCCATACGGGAATGAAAATGTTTTTGTTTCCTGAACCAGTCACTTACCGGCTGTATGGCCTTCCGAATCGGTTCTGGTAATGGTACCATTTTACTATATTTATTTAGAGGTTTTTTGTCCAGAATAGTTTTGACTGCATTCTTCAGATCATCAATACCCTCTTCCAACCGCGCTGCAACCGGGACAACTACAGAACACCCTAACTTTTTCTGCAGTTCAGCTGTATCAATATTCAAAGATTTTTTTCGTGCCAAGTCCGTCATATTCAAGGCAACCAGGACCGGTATACCCAGATCTAAAAGTTGGCTGGTCAAGTACAGATTACGGTTCAGGTTTGTAGAATCAACAACCGAAATAATACATACCGGCTTCTCAACCATCCGGGACCACTTATTAACCTCATCCGCCACAATTGCTTCATCCTGAGATTCGGGAATAAGGCTGTAGGTACCTGGCAAATCCATAATATTCACCATGGCACCCTCAATTTGGGCTTTTCCAACCCTTCGTTCAACGGTGACTCCAGGGTAATTGGACACCTTATGATTTAATCCAGTTAAGGCATTAAACAGAGCTGTTTTCCCGGCATTAGGATTACCGATGAGGGCAACAAGTGGAGTATGATTATTCATTTAATTCAATATGGATGCAGGCAGCATCTTCATAACGCAGGGATACTGTGCTGTTTCTAATACGCACCTGTATTGGACCGTTAAAAGCCATTTTACGAATCAAACGAATTTTTTGCTCTGGTTTAAATCCCATTTCAGTCAACCTGACCTGAAATTCATCACTGCCCTTAAAAAAGACAATTCTCCCGATTTGGGATGGTTCTAAATCCGTAAGGAACATCGATCTATTTTTTTAACGGGCGAACGAATAATTGATGAACATGGCGGACCAATTCATAGCCGCGCTGTTTAACAATTTTTTCCTGCAGCTGCTCCAAATCCTCATTATAAAACTCAGTGATCTTACCCGTTTCCAGACAAATTATGTGGTCATGGTGCTCATTTCCAATCCTTGGTTCATATAACGCCCGACCATCTCCCAGTTCCATTTTCCGGACCAGATTATTCTTAACTAAAACATCGATGGTTCGGTAAACTGTCGCCCTGGATACACGAATTTTTTTCCGCCGCAGGCAAAGATAAATATCTTCGGCATCTCGGTGATCTGATGTATACCTTAGACCCTCATTTCGAAGAATATTTATTAAAAGTGATTTTGAACGTGTCATAATTACTTATATTGAGAATGAGTCTCATTAAAAAATACTATGAATAAACAGTATTTGTACAGGACAAATATAAGGTATAGATCAACCGGTTATTTTTTTCAGATTAGCGTATTTAACGATCAGCTTTTTCCGGGTACCATCCTTGAATACAACACCAACCCGCTGGTTTTCACCACTCCCGCTTAGGGCCATGATTTTACCCACACCAAATATGGAATGCTTCACCATATCACCTACCTCAAAATCATCAAAGGTAGTTATAGTACGAATCAATTCCGTACGGGTATCCTGCTGACGCTTCCCACTAACAAATTTGCGGGTCACCGCGGAAGAAAAATTGATCCGCTCCAGGTAATCTTCCGGTATTTCACTGATAAACCTGCTGGGAATTCCGGAAACATTCTCCGCACCCATACGCCTTCTATTAGTAGAATAAAGAAGGTACACCCGCTCTGCTGCACGAGTCAGGGCAACATAAAATAATCGCCTTTCTTCTTCAAGTTCATCTTTACTATCCAGGGAATTATAGAGCGGAAATAATCCATCATCCATTCCCGATAAAAACACCACTGGGAATTCCAGTCCTTTCGAAGAGTGGACTGTCATAAACGTAACACGGTTATCAGAATCGTTCCAATGATCAATATCGGTCAAAAGGGATACATCCTCAAGAAAACGGCTTAGTGTTGCCTCAGGTTCACGGATACAGAATTCTTCGATACTAGTGAGCAGCTCAGCAACATTATCAAATCGTTCCCGTGCTTCAGGATCAGCTGACTCCTTGAAATGCTTCAGAACACCCGCTTCTTCTATCAAACTGCGGGCCAACTCGCTGGCACCGAGTTTTTCCCTCAGATCGTGGTATTTTTTTATTAATTCATAAAATTTTGATAATGCTTCTGCCTGTTTGCCACGAATTTGCATTTTATGAGGATTCTTCAGCACATCAAACAATTCAATTTTATCTTTTCTTGCCTGTTCAACGCATTTATCCAGAGTTTTTGCACCGATACCGCGAGCCGGAAAATTCACCACACGGCGCATGGTGATCGTATCCTTAAGATTCACAACCAACCGAAGATATGCCAGAACATTCTTGACCTCTTTCCGCTCATAAAACCTTATCCCCCCAATAATGTTGTAAGGAATGCCTATGCGCCTGAAACTATCCTCCAGAGCCCGAGATTGGGCATTCGTTCGATATAACACCGCAAATTCGCTAAATGTTCTTTTGTTAAGCTTGATCTCTTTTTCCAAAGCCGATACAATAGCGCTGGCTTCTTCCTGTTCATCTACTGTTTCCATCAGACCAATCGATTCACCAGAGCCGCCGGTAGCAATAAGATTTTTTTCAGCCCGTCGATCATTGTTCATAACAACCGATATAGCCGCATCAAGAATCTGCTGGGTTGACCGATAATTTTTCTCTAAGGTAAAAACACGGCAGCTGGAAAAGAATTTTTCGAAATCAAGAATGTTGGAAATTTCAGCGCCTCGCCAACCATAAATGGATTGATCGTCATCACCAACTACACAAATATTCTGATGTTTTTCTGCTAACCGGGTTAAAAAATGGAATTGGGGACGATTTGTGTCCTGGTATTCATCCACCAGGATGTATTTCCATTTTTTCTGGTATTTTCTCAGTATAGTCGGTTTC
>JYMV01010819.1_pt1 | contig 11680 bp, 11 predicted proteins | sample 338911 | NCBI WGS metagenome assembly JYMV01 (sample SAMN03354496, study PRJNA234377) | hydrothermal vent metagenome | biome: Deep sea; feature: Hydrothermal plumes at the Eastern Lau Spreading Center, Western Pacific Ocean; material: Seawater | place: Tonga | collected 2009 | depth 2000 m m
AGTTCTTGAGTGTCACTCCAGGCGTTAGGAAAATAAGACATCCCAGTAGCCAGCCCCACAGCATTTTGCTCCATGCCTTGTCTTATAAGGAGTGACACTCAAGAACTGATAGAACTTTGCAATGTTGTTGCCGAGTACCAAGGGGTCTATGTGACTCACTTAAGAGATAAGAATACCGATAGAGCTTTTGGAGGCGGGGGTGTAGCCGAGGCACTAGAGATTGGACGAAGATCTGGTGTGAAAGTGCATTTCTCACATTTTCGGACAAATGAAGCTACTGCAGGTCAGGTACAAGCCCAAACCGAACTAATTGATGAAGCTATCAATGAAGGAGTCGACGTATCACTTGAGCTTTATCCATACCCTACAGGCAGCACCTTTCCGCTGAGCTTTTTGCCAAGTTATGCCCATGAAGGAGGCCCAGAAGCGGTTATGGACAGACTGGCTAATTCTGCTGAAAGGAAACGGTTGTCGGATTATCTCGATAATGACTACCCACGGCCGATAGATGATGCTGTATTTTCGTATGTGCCAATCCATCCTGAACTGGAAGGCATGTCATTGCCACAAATTGCCGCCTCTAGAGGTAAAAGTCTCGGGGAAACTCTTTGTGAAATTCTTTTGGAAAACGAGGGACAGGTTGGATATTGGGCCTCTCCTCCGGTCAGCGTGTCGATATGGGATCAAATAAACCGCGATGCTATTGAATTATTGTCTCGACCTGATTACATGGTAGGTAGTGATTCGATTCCATTAGGTAGCAATCCACATCCTAGAGCCTATGGTACCTTTCCCAGAATCATAGGTAGATTTCAGCGCAAATATAATATGATGAAACTTGAGGAGACTATTCAAAGACTGACTGATAACCCTGCCCACAGGTTTGGCTTAGAATCAAGAGGTCGTATTAAGCCAGGATATTTTGCAGACGTCGTTTTGTTCGACCCCAATTCAGTGATTGATAACTCCACATATGATGATCCTACCCAATATCCGACTGGTATTCCATTTGTCATTGTGAATGGAACTATAGCTGTGGATAACGAGGTATGCACGGGTAAATTTAGTGGTAGAGCCATTCCGTGAATTATTTCCTATCTTTTAGTGTCTGGTCGTTGGCAATTAGCGACAAAAACTAAATTCAAAGACTCGTTTGAGTCTAAATTAGGTTACCTACCGCCTTTACCTTCACCCTTAACGCATTGCTTGGCAGGTACGTCAATGGAATTTCTTCTATATCCACAATCTCTATTGATTTTGGATCACCACCGGCCTCAACAGCTTTTTGTGTGGCCTCATCTTTTGCAAGATCCAATGCCTCATCTCGACTCATGTCAGTCAGAGAATACACTTTCTCTACTTGTCCACCGACTTGTGAGATGGCGGCTCCGATAGCATTGGCTACTTCTGCGTTGGAAGGACGTAGGACATTTGAAGCACCGTCGAAGGAGTTTCTTACGAGGATACTGCCTCCACCGACTAAAACCACAGGAACTGGTTGCGCACTAATTTTCACTCGATCGACTACGCCTTCTACAAGTTTTTGAATTTCATTAATGGTATCTTCGGCAAAAGACCTATCAATATCGGATACGAGTCTCGGGTCACCGACTTCGGCCATTCCATTAGCAACTGCCATGTCTGTTGTAGTGACTTGAGCACCACCAAAAACCAGCCCCTCACTGGTTAGGTTAAAACCAACGCTTTCCGGTCCTAAGATCAATGGGTTTTGGTTTACTAAAGTTCCGCCTCCGAGGGCTATAGAAAAAACATCGGGCATTCGGAAATTAGTTCTAACTCCTGCAACGTTTACAGATACTGCCGCCTCCCGGGGAAAACCACGCACCAACATTCCTCCATCAGTTGAAGTTCCTCCAATGTCTATTATTACTGCATCCAACACCCCGGATAGAAAGGCAGCACCCCTCATACTGTTAGTTGGGCCTGATGCAATAGTGAAAACAGGGTAATGGGACGCAAACTCCGATTGCATTAAAGTTCCATCATTTTGACTAAAGAACAAAGGTACATTTAATCCTGCTGAGGCCATAGCTGCGCGAATTGCGTCTACCGTTTTAGCAGCCACTTCAACTAGACAAGCGTTGAGCATCGCTGCGTTTTCTCTCTCCAATAGGCCGACGCGGCCGATTTCTGACGACAAAGTGATGTTCATGTCAGGAGTTTCCGACTTAATAATTTCGGCTGCAATTTTCTCGTGGGAGCCATCAACCGGAGAAAATACTCCACATATGGAAACTGACCTCACACCCTCAGCGGTCATTTGTTTTGCTATTTCCCGTAATTCTTTTTCATCAATTGAAGAAATTTCCCGCCCGTCATATTCATGGCCGCCTCTAGCCATATATGTATTCCCTCCTATTGAATTCTTTAAATCATCGGGCCAATCGACCAAAGGAGGAAGCATTGTTGTCGCGGGTAAACAAAGTCTCAAAGCTGCAGAAGGGGCTAATTCTCGACGTTGTAAAAGAGCATTGACAAAATGGGTCGTACCCAACATTACGGCGTCTATTTGGCCGACGTCTGGTCTAGGGTTAATAAGAGCGTTTATGCAAGAAATTATGCCAGATGTAACATCAGGAGTAGTTGGGTTTTTGATCTTACCCACCAACACATCACGATCCATCAAGACGGCGTCAGTGTTCGTTCCTCCGACGTCAATTCCTATATACATAAATTTTTGCTACCTACCTTCCAAGATAGTTTGAATTGTCGGTGCTACACAAAAAAACTAAGTCAACTCCAGGTCTGAATACTCAACGTCGTATCCAAAAGCAGAAGGCCCGGCTGTGGAAAGCCCCTCTGGAGTCTTCCACAATTCGGGGCCTGGGAACCCAAGCACTGTCACTCGAAATCCGTATCTTAGGAGTTCTGTGGTGATTGGCTCCCCTCTTTCTGAATCTACGATGCATATTAGGTCCGGTACGATACAAATAATTTCCGAATTCAACCGGGCGATAAGATTTTCATTTTGGAATTCGATCGTTAATTTATCTGACTCAAATTGATCCATACCTTCAATTACTACCTGGCCTCTTGCGAATCCGGCGGTGGTTTGCCTGTCTAAATCTACGATTTTTCCTTGAAACAATACTTTTCCTGGGTGGACATTCAACAAAGCTTTAATGGGATCTTCGTGGTTAGTTCGAGCGTTGCGAACAGCATTTCCAAGCCTCTTAACTAAACTCAGAGAATCTAAAACAGCTGTGGTTCGCACTTGTTGAGCAGTCATAGGAGCCAAGGCATAACAAGCAACTCCTCCCATCTGAATTGTTACGGACCGGGCCATCCTTTCAACCCATTTGGCGTCGAGGGCCTCTGTAATTAAGGCCGTATTTCCTTTTTCATCGCATACCGCCATTGGATAGCTGGGAACGCCATATACAAAGTAAGTCTTCATTTGAACTTCAGGAAAGGCTCGTCCCATCCCGTCTGCGTCAACTACGGGAAGGCCGGCTAGTGATGCTGGTATGATCGGTTCTAGAGAGTTGCTTCCCCCTATTTCATTGGAGATGATAGCGGTAGCTTTCTTGCCGGTGAAATCTTCGATGGCTTTTAATGCATAGTAAGATTGCTTGTCCCGAATTTTCTCTATTCCAACAGTAGGAGCTCCAATTCCACCTACACAAACAATATTGTCATTTTCATCGAGTTCATCGGGAGATAAGACTTTTACGGGCCCGTTTTCTCTGATCATTTGTTTAGCACGAAGCATCCCTATATAAGGATTTCCTCCTCCCCCGGTACCCAGTATGCCTGCCCCAATTGCTATTGATTCCAGATCATCTTCTGAAATATGCCACATGTAATCCACCATAGATTAAGGATGTAAGATTTTTATAGACTACCAGTCTTCTGCGTCAATGGTCACCTCAGTCAGTCGATACCATGTTCTCCAGAGGTTCAGATAGATACACGGTATTCATCCCCATTATCTGACTTTTAGGACTCCTGAATTATGGCACCACGCTTGTATATTAGCCTCGGGGTGTGGATAAGCCAGCTAATAATAACAACTGTAAGGAAAGCTATCCCTCCGATAGTGAGTATCCTTGAGGGTTCATACAGGTCAGCAAGAACCCCGTTGGCAAAATATGAGAAACTCATGAGGCCGCCTGCGTGAATAAGGTAAATGCTGGTTATTCTTCCCCTGAGGTAATCTGGCGCTACCGACTGGATCATGATGGTAGCAATAGTCATAAAAGCAGCATGTGATATACCGATAACTACCGTACCTACCATTGCGAATTGCAAACCGGCAGACACACCCAAAATAAAGTTGCCAAAGGAGCTCACCACCGCAGAAACTAGGAACAATTGCCCTAGGATTCCGTGACCACGTATGGGGGCCAAGGCTATTGAAGCCATTAAAGCGCCGAGTCCTATCATCATGTGTAGGTACGCAACCCCACTCCCACCCGATGCTAACTGGTTATTAGATACTGCCGGTAATAGAGATTCAAAAGACATGACGAGAGTACAGTGAAACATGACAAGATACATCACACTTCTTAAAACAGGGTGGCTGTAGATGTACCTGAATCCAGAAAAAGTGTTATAGATTAAGCCTTTTTCTGGATCAATGCGTCCTGTAGAAACTGCTTTAACCCGAGTTACCAAATAAACGCCTGCAGCGTAGGCGACAACACAGGATAGAAATATCCATTTTATATCCGTTAGTCCCATAAGAGGAACGATAAGGCCAGGCCCTATCAGTCGAGTCGCATAGTAACCGGCAGATATCAATGTGTATGCGTTAGGTAAATGGTTTGTTGGGACAAGATTGGCTGCCAATGCCTCTATTGCTCCCATGTGGGTTGCCCGGGCGATCCCGTTGACCACTGCTAGTACGAGAATGTGCCATACCTCGATTACACCCGTGAATATCAGAGCTGTTAATGCTATACCGTGAAAAAGGCTTAGGAGATACGCCAGAATCAGAATGTTTCGCCGGGAAAATCTGTCGGTTAAGAACCCAACGACAATTGGGGCAAAAAACCAGGGGATCATAGCCGCAAAAAAAACAGCACCGACCCAACTACTTGGATTATTTTCAGCAAGATTAAAAATTAGCCAACCTTCCGCAGCACCCAGAGCCCATGAAGAGGATTCACCCACAATGTGTCCGGTCCACATGACTCTGTAATCCCGGTGAGATAAAGAAGGAAGGAACCGATCTTTGATCTGCATAAGTTAAATAACCTTGTTAATTTCGTCGCGAAAACATGGCGATTAGGGTTTGAGGCAACCAACCGATCGATCTCATCAAATTAGGCTACATCCCTTACCGGTTGGAATCATCCCGTACGATACGCCCGTCTTTAACGACCATGTATACATCCTGCAGGTTACTGATATTTTCTAATGGATTGTTGTTTAGGATGATGAAATCCGCTTTCTTACCTGGCTCGATAGTTCCGTTCTTTTCATCGGCTAGACAGACTTGCGCCGATGTTAGAGTAGCAGCTGTTATTGCCTGATGTTCTGTCATTCCGCATTTGACCAACATTTCTGTTTCAAATAGAGCACCGTACGGCAAATCAAGGTCGGAACCGCAGGCAATTTTCACCCCTGCGGCTATCGCTTTTTTAAAGCCAGAGGCATGCATCACAGCCGCTTCTATAGCTCTTTCCCTGTAACCCTCGTCTATTGGATGTGCTTTCATCCATCTAAGCTGAGAGGCAGAGTCAGCGAATGCTTCTCCGCGGTTCATATGGGTAAGGCTGAGCGTCGGAACATAATAGGTTTCAGATTCAGCCAACATATTGATGGCCTCGTCATCAAATTGGTATCCGTGTTCAAGAGTATGGGCCCCTAATGATATCGCCTTCTTAATACCATCAACTCCTCCTGCATGAGCAACAACTTTGTAGCCTCTTTGTTCACATACATCGAAAGCCGCCTTCAGCTCATCTTGTAAAGGGAAGGTATTGGGCATTTTATCCCATTTTGGCCCCATAACCCCTCCGGTAAGATTAAGTTTTATGAAGTCCACTCCATTTTTTATCTGTTCTCTAATTGTCCGAATGTATTCAGTCGGTCCGTCAACTTCGATGGCGCAGCCACTTTTTAGAAAATGACCGGCCGTCGTAGTTATGAACCAACCACAGGTATAGAGATTAGGGCCTACATATTCACCTGATTCAAAAGCTTGTTTCCAGGCCACATCTATAAAATCTTTCTCTCCAACAGCCCTCAATGACGTTATCCCAAGGGTTAGTGCCCGCTGGCAATTATCACCGGCTCGAACTGTTCTCTGAGCGGTCGTCTCATCTCTTGCCTCATGATCGGGAATGCCTCTACCTATATGGGTGTGAACATCCCACAAACCGGGCAGTATATATTTATTCCTTAAGTCTATGGTTTTTGTGTCAGAGTTGTCTGGTATAGCACTATCGGACACGTCAGCTATTTCTCCATTTTCTACCGAGACGTGAACATCTCTTGGTTCAAGGGAAAGTGCATCTATCAAAGTACAATTTATAAATCTTGAATTGGTATCTTCCATTACTCAGTTTGTTCCTCGAATACACTCTTGTAGATTTTATTTGTTTCCCTGATTTAATGTGACTGTACCATGTATATCAGCTGCATGCGTTAAACGAGATAATTAAGAGGTATTCGATCCAATGCTGTACAGCAGATGGTCCAATGATGTACTTTCCCTCATAATCCAAAATTCTGGAAAATATAGAATATGAAATTACCTAGAACACAATTATTTACACCTGAGGAATATGAGGCACGAATTCAGAAAGTAAGAGAATTGATGGAAATAAAGGGGCTTGATGTTTTAGTAATCCATAGTCCTGAAAACATCTATTATTTATCCGGGTATCAGACCCCAGGATATTACTGGTATCAAGCTCTTATTCTCCCGCTAGAGTCTGCCCCTGTTTTCATAGCACCTCCCCACGAGGCCGCTTTAATCCCAGAATTTTGTTGGATAGAGGATTCACGTGTATATCCTGATACCTCTGATTGGTCTCAGGTAACTGCTGAAATTTTGAAGGAGATAGAATCCGCCACAAGCTTAATAGGGTTAGAAACTAAATCACGTTTCCTTACGGTGGATTTTTATCAGAGTATGTGCGCGTTACTGCCAGATTCTCGTTTAGCTGACGGGAGTGGACTTGTGGAGTCTTGCAGGTTACTAAAATCATCTCGTGAAATCGACTACATGAGAGAAGCAGCGGAAGTTTCATCTAGAGGAATGAAAGCAGGTATAGCTGCGGTAATTGAAGGAGTCTCCGAATTGGAAATAGCTGCCTCGGTTCACACTGAATTGGATATGGCAGGCTCAGAATATACAGGGTTACCTGCTTTTATAACCTCAGGTGAACGATCGCAATTGGTACACGCCACATGGTCTCCGAAATTGATCGAATCAGGAGATTTAGTTTTTATGGAAATACCTGGGAGTGTGAACAGATATCATGCTGCCCAATCGAGAAGTGTTTTTGTTGGGGACCCGCCCGAAGCAGTACTTGAGGCTAACCGAGTTGCCACCGAAGCTTTGGAAGTGGCAAAAGGTTCAATGAAGCAAGGTGTACCAGCCTGCTCCGTGTTTAAAGCAGGAAGTTCGGTAATAAACGAAGCCAACATAGGTTACAAACAGGGGAGAAGGATTGCATATGGTATTGGGATAGCTTTTCCTCCCGGTTGGGATGAGGGTGACATATTTTCAATTAATACAGATGAGTCTAGACTGTTAATGTCCGGAATGTGTTTTCATTTAATAACAACCATGAGAATCCCTGATCTAGGGGCGATTGGATGTAGTGATACGGTACTTGTGACTGAACATGGGGTAGAAACCCTTACTAGTGATATTAATCCAGGGGTTCAATATCAGTTCTAGACTATACTCAATTGTTGTTGTTTTACGTTAATCGGGCTTCTGTATCCATAAGATGTTCCATGATTCTTATGCATTCCCCTGTCTTATTGGTCTGGAAATCAAAGGTGAGATTTTTGATTCCCAGATCTTCACAGTGCTTGATATCCTCGATAACTGCCTGAGTGGAGTCGATCAAAGCCGCTTGAGAACGAATTCTTGAATTGGTTTCAATACCGATATCTGTGAAATGGAGTGTTCTTTTTAATGAGATCGATATTTCGTCTTTATTACGGCCATATTCTTCACATTGCTGATTCATAAAAGGGAGCATATTTTCAATCTGGTCAGGATTAAGTCTAGTCGGATGCCATGTATCGCCATATTTAACAGTTCTTCTCACTGCTCTCTTTGTGTGGCCTCCAATCCAAATTGGGATACCGTTTGGTTTTCGAATAGGTTTAGGGAAAAAGGCAATATTGGAGAATTCATAGGTCTCTCCATGAAATTCTGTGATATTGGAAGTCCACAATAGTTTGAAAATTTGAAGATATTCATCTGTTGCAAGGCCGCGTTTTTCAAAAGGGGCATTCAGGGCTGCAAACTCTTCCTTCCACCACCCTACCCCAGCTCCGCATATAACCCTTCCTTTTGTGAGCACATCAAGAGAAGCAAACATTTTAGCCTGTACTATGGGGTTTCGGTAAGGAATTATTGCGACTGAGGTACCTAGGTTTATTCGATTCGTTTGCGATGCTATGAAGCTCAGCAAGGTAAAGGCATCCAACTGAGGGTCTTCAGCATTCGCTGTGAAACGGCCATTGTCAGTATATGGATAAAGGTTGGTTTCCTCCATTGGAAGGACTATATGGTCAGCCGCCCATAGAGAATGAAATCCCAGCTCTTCGGCCGCTCTGGCAAATTTAATTAACTCATCGGCATTGATGTGTTTTGGCAATACAATTCCATATTCCATACGAAAATCCTTTGTTAGGGAACTAGGTGCATATCAGAAAAACAATGAATTAACTCTTTTTTACCATCAGGTTATATAAAACTAGGTAGATGCTAGTCAAATGGATTACTGGATATCCAATTTTTATAACTTGTGATGGAAGAAGTTAGGGCTACATGATAGTGTTGCCAACCGAAGGTAGATTACTGTTCTTAGACGGAGGAAAATTAATGGCTACTTTTGATATGAAACCAGTTGAGGTTTCTCAGGAAGTTCTTGACAGCTTAAAAGCAATTCCGACGGCCACAATATACAATGCTCTTAGATCTTTCGGATCAACTTTTTGTGTATGCGAAGGCATAGAAAATTACACTCCCTTTACCCCTGGTAAAGAACGTTTCGCGGCTAGAGCTCGAACTCTGAGATTTATGCCGATTCGTCCAGATATCATTAATGATAAACCTGGCGGTATAGATTCACCCGAATATATTGCAATGGGACGTTGTGGACCGGGAGATGTGTTGGTCGCTGACATCGGCGGTAGAGTTCAAGACGTTGTTGCAGGTGATGTGAAATTACTGCAGTTGGCTATGAATAATGCTGACGGAGTTGTCATAGACGGGGCAATCAGAGATTTAGATGTCCTAATAGATGAAAAATATGATCTCACCATATATGCCAAGGCGCGAAGTTTTCATGGTAACCCCTCCAGTCTTCCGGCAGAAGAGAACGTTCAGATCCAGTGCGGTGGAGCCTTGGTACGCCCTGGTGACGTTATGGTCGGAGACAATGACGGAGTATTGGTAGTTCCTTCTTGGATGGCACAGGCGGTTCTTGAATGGGCTGTAGAGCATGAAGGTGCGGAAAACCTTGTAAAGGACAAGATTAAAGCTGAAGGGGTAGCTCCCGGGAAATACTATCCTCCAACAGAAGAAACAATTGAAGAGTGGAGAAAATTGAACAATCGTTAGTTAAAATCGTGAATTTCATTCACGGGTTTTAAGAAAATGGTGACCCAAATGAAAACTTTTGCAATGGCATTGGACCTGGTGGACGAGTCCAGTTCAATAAGGGAATATAAGGAATATCACAGAAATGTTTGGCCAGAGGTGAAGGAAGGGTTATTGGAAATTGGGATTGAGGGCATGGAGATTTATCTCCTGGGTGATAGGTTGTTTATGGTCATCGATACTAAAGATGACTTTGACCTAATAGCGGATTTCCAAAAATATACTGACTCCTCTGACAAGGCAGCACAGTGGGATAATTTGATGAGGAAATACCAGAAAAAGACTCCTTTTACCAATGATGGTGATTGGTGGGCTCCAATGCGGAAAGTATTTGACCTAAATCCTAAATAAGGCTTCCATGGAAATTGTTGATTCACACCACCATCTATGGGATCTAGGTCTTTTTCAATACGAATGGATGCCAGAAGATGACACTACTTTGCGCCAAAGTTACCTTCCGGCCGACCTGGCTCCCATCTTGGAACAGTGTTCCGTCCGTAGTAGTGTGGTTGTTCAGGCTGACCAAACTGTTGAAGAGGCTAAATTCCTACTTGAATGCGCAAATGATTTCGCCTGGATACGAGGTGTGGTTGGATGGGTCGACCTACAAGATGAAAAAGTTGGAGATACCTTGGACGAGCTGATGGAGCTCGGGCCTCTTGTAGGGGTAAGACACCAGGTGGAGGAAGAAGTTGATGAGAATTGGCTACTCAGAAAGCAGACCTTAGCCGGTTTGAAAGAACTGTCAAATCGGAACCTATCTTATGACTTATTGGTGAAGCCGATTCATCTTGACCAGATACCCACTGTTTGCAATGAATTGCCTGATTTGAAAATGGTCGTGGACCATATAGCCAAACCAAACATTCGTGATCAGGTGTTTCAACCTTGGAGTGATGGCATCTCAAAGTTACAGCCATACAGTAATCTTTTTTGTAAGGTGTCTGGGATGGTAACTGAGGCCGACCACAATAACTGGACTCCCCAGGATTTGCGCCCATTTGTACAACAAGTTAGGAAAATTTTTGGCATAAACAGGTTAATGTGGGGTAGCGATTGGCCTGTTTGCTTGCTTGCCGGTAATTATCAAGAAGTGATGGACGCGGCCCTTTTCGCCATGGGAGATATGTCGCCGCAGGAAAAAAATAGGTTCCTATCTGGCACTGCAGCTGAATTTTATAGCCTCGAATAAGATTCTTACATCTAGAGTAGATACCGCATCCATGTGTGTGTACCTGGATACGGTACGTTTACATAAGTTTTTATCAGGGTGAAAAAAGCTCATTTACCCCAGTTGCCACCTTTTTTCCTGATTTCGATACTATCCATAACCGGCAAGACTTCAACATTTCCAGTGTGCATCTGAGGTCTCAACAGATTGGTAATAGCCTGCATATCATCAGCCTCTATGACGCCGAATAAGGTATGAGAAACGTTGTATCCCCATACTCCCAATACTTTGACTTCATCATTTCCTTCCATCCACTTTTGATAATTTATTACGGCTTCGCTATCTGGTCCCCCTTCCCTGCCAGGGCACGTTTCGTGGTCATGGGCCGCTGTTACGTGAAAAAGCATATTAAACTCTCCTTGTTGATAAAGTAACTTGTAAATAGATACGTCTTCTGACGAGATTAACCTATGGCAATTTAGTATTAAGTGTCAATAAAATATTAGAAAAATAGGAATGGGTTAATCGGGTATCGCTGACCAAAATGTTGGAGTAGAGGGTCGGGAAATCGAAAATAGACAGTTTTGGCCCTCAAGAGGAGAAATAGGCTGACTTAGGAATAGCTTACCTTCATTTAGACCTTCTTATTTTTGTGTTCTTAGACGACAATATAACGAGAGATATCAATT
>JYMV01005278.1_pt1 | contig 11677 bp, 8 predicted proteins | sample 338911 | NCBI WGS metagenome assembly JYMV01 (sample SAMN03354496, study PRJNA234377) | hydrothermal vent metagenome | biome: Deep sea; feature: Hydrothermal plumes at the Eastern Lau Spreading Center, Western Pacific Ocean; material: Seawater | place: Tonga | collected 2009 | depth 2000 m m
AATTGAGGTCTGGAATGACTCCTTTGCATCTTGCGGCTGTTAACGGTCACAAGGAAATTGTCGAACTGCTTATTGCCAAAGGTGCGGATGTCAATGAGAAGATTGCATCTGGTTCTAACAAAAATAAAACCCCGCTAGATTTTGCCGTAATAAAAAAACAAAATGAAACCGCCAACCTCCTCCGCACACACGGCGGCAAGACGGCTGAAGAACTGGCACTGATGCCTCGCTTGGTGCAGCGTGGGCCGCGTGAATTCAGCTTTCTTGTGAAGAAGGCGAAGATCTACGAGGTGCAGTCTTCGTTTAACCTGCTGAACTGGGAAGTGATTAAGACCTACAACCAGCATGGCCCCCGAATCCTGTTTGAGGACGAGAGGGACTTTGAACCCCAGAAAATCTTCTACCGGGTCAAGGTGGTCGAGTAACCACAACCAATGTTCACGATGAAACACCTCCTACTCACAACAATCGCAGCCGTGCTTCTGGTGGGGTGTGGAACAACACAGTCGCATAAGTCAGCAATATTGAAACCCGCTGAGCCAGTTTCCGAAGTTGCACCACCAGCAAATCCAACAGCGGATCGGGCGCTGTTTGATGCTGCCAAAGCTGGAAACATCGAAGCGGTCAAACAGCACTTGGATGCTGGTGCTGATGTGAATGCGAAGGATGGTGGTGGATGGACTCCTTTGCATTATGCGGCAGGTAATAGTCACAAGGAAATCGCCGAACTGCTGATCGCCAAAGGAGCGGATGTGAATGCGAAGAATGATAAAGGAAGGACTCCTTTGCATCGTGCGGCAATTTTCGGTCACAAGGAAATCGTTGAACTCCTAATTGCCAAAGGTGCGGATATGAATGCAACGGAGGGTGGCTGGACTCCTTTGCATGATGCGGCTCAGCTGAATCGCAAGGAAATCACCGAACTACTTATCGCAAACGGTGCGGATGTGAATGCGAAGGAAGATGAAGGCGCAACACCGCTAGATGTGGCTATCCGTTTAAAACAAACCGAAACCGCCGACCTCCTCCGCAAACACGGGGGCAAGACGGGTGCAGAATTGGGAGCTGAAGGCAAATGAATCAAACCCGCTCCACCACCTGAACGCTGACGGGTTCTGGTTCTACTGCAACGGAGTGATTTTCTCGCATATCGCTGACTCTTCCACACCTAGCACTGGATACAGAAAACGGATTTGGAGCTGTCTTTGGAGGTTCAGATAAATCAAAATCGCTGCTGCAAATACAGAAAAATCACCGCTTTCCTTATGTTTTAGGATTTTTGGTGTAGAAGCCGAAAAAGTGTGAACAAAGGTGTGACCGAGAAAACATCAAATTTTTAAGTCATTTGTAATCAATTGGTTAGATGTTCCTGTAATGAAACACATACTAATCACAACAATCGCAGCCGTGGTGCTGGTGGGGTGTGGGCCGTCGGCTCCAGACATCTCAATTCACGATGCTGCCGAAGAAGGAAACATCAAAGCCGTCAAACAGCACTTGGCTGCTGGTACGGATGTGGATGCGAAGGATATGAATGGAGAGACTCCTTTGACTTGGGCGGCTTATAGCGGTCACAAGGAAATCGCCGAACTGCTTCTTGCCAACGGTGCGGATGTGAATGCGAAGAGTAAACGTGGGACTCCTTTGAGCAATGCGGTCAAGAGCGGTGATAAAGAAATTGTCGAATGGTGGGTAGGTCAAATCCAATCGCCACTTTCGAGCCAAATCGACCTTTTGCAAAGTACGAGGAGGAGAGCATGAGATATCAATGGCGATCTGTGTCAAAGATGGTAGTCCTCTGTACCATACTGTTAACCAGTACAAGATTGTTAGCAGAGACAGCGCCGATATCAGATTCAGAAACACCTCGAGATCAACAGAAGGAATTCACGATCCAGAACAAGTACCTCATCATCCCGATTCAGGACGGTACGCGTTACGATGATATGAAGAGCCAATTGCGTCTCTATGTTAACGGCAAGATAGTCCACCACTATCGGATCAACTTGGCTGAATCGGCTCAGACGACCGACTGGTATGCCTACCTTACGATCGAAAGCTACAGGGGCGGAAAGGCCCGCGTGGAAGTCGACAATGTGTACGAAGAGGGCTTTGCCCTGGTGAAACAGTCCGACACGATCCCCGGCGAGAATAACTTTTTCAAAGAGCCGTGGCGTCCGCAACTACGCTTCTCACAGAAAGTGGGCTGGAACAATGACCCAAACGGCTTGGTCTACCTCGACGGCACTTATCATTTCTTCTTCCAACGCAATCCGGTTGGCCTCGTCTGGGGCAACATGACCTGGGGGCATGCCACCAGTACGGATCTGCTGCACTGGGAGCAACAGCCCGACAAGATTCGTCGAAGAAGTATGGCGCGATGGGACGCGTTTTCAGGTAGTGCTGTGATCGACAAACTGAACACGGCCGGTTTCGGCAAAAACGCTTTGGTGGCCATCTTCTCCGACACCGGCGCTAAGGGCGAGGCGCTGGCATACAGTACCGATCAAGGGAAAACGTTCACGACCTACGAGAAGAATCCGGTCTTGGTGCATAATGGCCGCGACCCCAAGGTAAAATGGTACCAGTACGATGCCGACGATACGCCTTTGAACAACACGGCGGAAGCGCTGGGCGGACACTGGGTGATGTGCACGTTCGATCTTTCAAAGCAGGCAGCGTTCTACACGTCCACTAACTTAAAAGATTGGACATTCCAACATTTGCTCGGGGGAGTTGGGGGAGGAGGAGACTGGGACTCGTGCATGGAGTTCTGCGAATTGGCCGTGGATGGTAATCGCGAGAACACAAAATGGGCCATCTGGGCCGGCAACAATTACTATCGAATCGGCGAGTTCGACGGCAAGACATTCACGCTCATTGACGACCCTCCCTACGATGCCGAAGTCGTGGAAGGGAAAACAAGCTTCCACAAATACCGCGTCCATTACGGTAGCCATTTGGCTTCCCAGGTCTTCAATAACACACCCAAGGGCCGCAAGATTAAGATGCACTGGGTGTCGTACCCAACACCGAAACCGCCCTACAACCAGCACTTCAGCTTTCCGGTTAACCTAAATCTGCGCACCACCAAGGACGGTATCCGTATGTTTGCCGAGCCGATCGAAGAAATCGCGAATCTGCGCAAGAAAACTAATTCGATACCAACCCAGTCACTGCCTGACGGCCAGTCGCGTAGCACACCTACCAGCGGAATGCTCTTCGATATTCGCGCCGAATTCGAAGTGGGTGATGCCAAGAAAGTGACCATTTCCGGTAGCGGCTTGAATATCACGTACGATGCGATCAACCAAACGTTGCAAGGCTGCCCGCTGGAACCTTTGAAGGGCAAGATCCGCATTCAGGCGGTTGTCGACAACTCGATCATAGAGATCGCCGGCAACGATGGACGCGTCATGATCCATGGATGGCACGGTCACTCGATTACCGTCGACGAAATAAAAATCACAGCGCATGGCGGCGATGCCCACTTAGTCAGTTTCGACGCCCACGAACTCGGCAGCATCTGGGATGATCAACCGAAAAGGTCCATCTCTCCCGCGCAAGAATAAGCAGTCAGAAATAGCTCATCGTCTTGCGAAGGGAAGACAAACCAGAACATAATAGAATCGCGTCGCGCTTATGACTCCGAATGTTTGGGGGGGTGCCCTTTTGACACAAACAAGATTGAGTTCAATGATTACAAGAAACATCCTCTTTATCGGGCTGGCCTTCAATCACTTCGCAGCCGGGGCCGATTGGCCCCAATTCCGCGGTGCCAATTCTTCAGGTGTCGCCACCGGAACAGCCCCGCCGGTCGAGTTCGGTCCAGGCAAAAACGAACTGTGGCGCCTGCCAATAGGCGATGGTCATAGCTCACCCTGCATCGTTGGAAATTCGATCTTCCTGACAACTTACGACAAGACCCAACGACAGCTCGCTTTGGTCTGCATCGATAGATCCAAGGGCGCGATACGATGGGAACGCGATATACCGTCCGACAAGATCGAAAAAGGACATCCATCGTTCAACCCCGCCAGTGGTTCCCCCGCTTCCGACGGCAAACGGGTGGTCGCCTACTTCGGTTCGTTCGGGTTGATCTGTTTCGACATGGAGGGCGAAAAGTTATGGGAACTAAAAATGCCACTGGCGAAATCCTTCGGTGGAAATGCAGCGTCACCGGCGATCTTCGGCAACAAGGTGATTCTTTACCGTGGCAACTACGTTGACCACTTCGTGTTGGCCCTTGATAAGGTCACCGGAAAGGAGTTATGGCGAGTCCAACAGGAGGAACCGTTCACCAGCGAAATGGCCTGCACGGCTTGCCCGGTTCTTTCGGGCAACAGATTGATCATCCACAGCGCACGATCAGTGCAGGCGTTGGACATTTCTAACGGACGTCAAATCTGGGTCACTAAATGCGCAACAACCGGAACCAGCACTCCGGTCCTGGCAGGCAATGAAATCATCGTTGCCGCCTGGAACAAGATGGGCGAACCGGCCCTCAGACCGCCTATTCCCAGCTTCAAACAGCTGATCACCGAACACGACAATGACGGCGACAAAACAATCAGTCGCGACGAACTTCCAACGCTGTGGATCTTTCACCGCCCGCAGGGAGCCGAGGCTCCGATGAATGGCGGAACAATCCGCTTCGTCAGCGCCGACAAAAACAAAGACAACGAAATCACTGACAACGAGTGGTCTGAGCAAGTTCGAGGTGTCGAAAGGTTTCGCTCGCGATACAAAACCCACGGCCTGCTGGCCATACAAATCGACAGCGAAGGCATCATCGAAGATCATGAAATTCGCATACTCGAAAAACGTGGCATCCCGGAGGTGCCCTCCCCGCTCACAGATGGCACCTATGTCTACTTGGTAAAGAACGGCGGCATCCTGACCTGCCTCGAACTCAAGACCGGCAAAAGCGTCTACCAAATGCGAACGGGCGGCCGCGGAACTCACTACGCTTCCCCGCTGATCGCCGACGGTAAACTGTTCAGCATCGCCGGTAACGGCCGGATCACCGTCCTCACTCTCGGCCCGAATCCCAAGATTCTGGCGACAAACGACATGAAGGAAAAAGTCTACGCCACACCTGCCATCGTGGAAGGCACCCTGTATGTGAGGACCCACTCGACCCTCTTCGCATTTCAGGCGGACTGAACGACTCAACTGAACGGTGCTTACGCCATCAACTGTGAAAGCCTGTAGCATAACTTGTTCGAGATGTGAGGTTTGTGCTTCAATATTTGGAGTATAGTTCTATGTTCATGGCAGTTGTGAAGAATCTCAAATGTCCAAATTCAGAATGTTCCAGCCACAGTGAGGGTGGCCCGCAAAAAATTACTCCGCACGGGTTCAGTAAATCAAAAGCCGGGAAAAGTCGAAGATAGCAAATTCCTATTAGTCGGTAACTTGAATGAGAAATCAACCACTCAAATTTGGGTGAATAAAATGAGGAAAAAAAACGATATGAAAAAAACCAATAAGAAAAAAACAGATATATCAAGACGTAAGTTTATAGGTGCGGCGGCAGCAGCAACTTCTGCGTTTTCTATAGTTCCAAGTCATGTTCTCGGTGGCCCTAAGCATACCAGCCCCAGTGAAATCTTACGTATTGCAGGCATAGGTTGCGGCAGCCATGCAGCATTCTTTTTTCCCCGCTTGATACAACAAACAGGTTCAAAAATGGTTGCTCTCTGCGATGTGGACACCCAATTCCCCAAACTACCTGTTAAACGCACCAGCAACTTACAGGATTATCTTGGCGTCTACACTAACCCTCTGTTTTCCAGTGCAGAAAGATTCCAACATTATCAAGAAATGCTTGATAAGGATGACCTTGACATTGATGCCGTTCTAATCGCGACCCCAGACCATCAACACATGCCGATTAGCATCGCAGCCATGAATAAGGGCAAGCACGTTTATTGCGAGAAAGATCTTGGCGTCAACGTTTATGAAGTGCGTCAGGCTACGCAGTTGGCCAAAAGTACAGGAGTGGTCACTCAGATGGGAATTGGCAACCACGGTAGGATTGAATTGCGAAGGATAGCAGAGGCTATCCAGACTGGAGTTATTGGCGAGGTCACTGAAGTTAATGTGTGGTGTGATGATGAATGGGTACCGCGCAAGACAAACACCTGGCCGCCGAGAACAGTTGGTAGGCGTCATTATACAAAAGCACATTCAGATAGCCTGCATCCTCCCTATGAAGACTCTGTTCCTGCTGGACTCGACTGGAAGGCCTGGCTGGGACCTGCAAAAGAACGTCCCTATCCAGGACCTGGAAACCTGCATGCTCGAAATTGGCGTAGTTGGTGGGATTTTGGCGGCGGTAGGATTGCAGATATCGGTTGTCATGCCCTTGACTGGGTATTCTTTGCGCTGAATCTCAAGTACCCATTATCAGCCGAAGCGAAAGGTAGATTTGAGGCAGGAAAAGAAAGGGCCGCAGACTGGCTCAATGTTAAATGGGAATTTCCCTCTCGGCAGAAAATGCCGGCTGTGACTGTAAACTGGTACGACGGAAATACACGACCTGAAAAATACAGATATATACAAGAAGAACTCAATAAGGTTGATAATGATGGTTGGGCTAGATCAACCATGTTTATTGGTACTGAAGGAATTTTGGTTGCCCAATTTTACCCTACAAGGTGGAAGTTATTTCCATTAAAAAAAGGTTCAAAAAAGTATGCTAAATTCAATTATAAAAAGAAGCTAAGTATTTCCCCCTATTCAAAAGGTCATAACCGCGCATTTACTGAAGGAATAAAAGCTGGTGATCCAAGTATAAGCCAATGCGGATTTGACTATTCTGGTCCTTTATCCGAAACGGTTTTACTGGGTATTGCTGCCTACCGTACAGGTAAAAAGCTTGAATGGGATCCACGACATCTAAAAGCCATCGGAACACCTGAAGCAGATCAATTCCTTAAAGGAGAATACCGTGCTGGCTGGGCACTTCCCTCACCGGTTTTACCCGACAACAACTATCCTGCTAGGGAATCAATATGATCAACAAATACGCTCTTGGTCTTTTGCTAATTGGACTCCCCTTTAGTAGTTTCGCAGGCGTTCTTCTCGAAAAAACTTTTCAACACGGCGGTATCACGAGGGAGTATGAAATCTATCTTCCCGATAATCTATCAAACAAGGCACCCCTGGTCTTTGTGTTACACGGACGAACGAGTCGAAATAAATGGATTCGGAACAATTCTCAAATGAATGATGTGGCCGACCAAGGAAGTTTCGCAGTGTGCTATCCCCAGGGCACATCGGCGAAAATGCCCGGAATAGATGAAGAACCCAAACCTCATTGGAACGTACACCTCACCTATATGGATGTAGATGATGTTGGATTCCTTTCAAGCTTAGCAGTGTATTTACAAAGCGAACACAGTTTAGATTCAGAACGCACCTTTGTAGCCGGACACTCTAACGGCGCCCACATGGCTTATGCACTCGGGGTTGAAAGACCAGATATATTCAGAGCCATCGCCTCTGTTGCCGGGTGGATGAGTTATGATGCTTGGCAAAACCGCAAAAATGCAAAACCAATTGAAGGATACGGGGGAGATCCCAATCATCAGGGCCTTGGCTGGGGAGGAGCTTTACATGTAGACGAGGTTGTAAAATTTTGGGTTGAATTGAATGAATGTAGTGAAAAAGTCACTGATATTCTCACCCCAAAAACCACTGCCTATCGTTATACTGGGGGTAAAAATAATAATGAGGTGTGGTATTATAAAATTGCAGACTGGCCACATATATGGCCAGCGAATGGTCATAATCCCAATAACGTAAGTAAAGAAGGCGTTATTAATGCCTCTGAAGAGATATGGAAATTCTTCAGTAAGCTTACGGTGCTTCCGTCATCAAGTGTGGAAAGCTCACTCGAACTTCGGCCGAAGCCGTAGTGTTCGGAAAATTCTTGAGGCCCTTTTGGCACGAACCAGATTGAATTCAATGATTACGAGAAACTTCCTCTTTATCGGGCTGGCCAGCGTGATCGCCAGCGCACCAGTTGCAACCGCAGACGAAGCCGTCGTCGACGTTAGTGCGAGAGTTGTTCCGATCATTGACGGGTGTCGTGACCTGAACAAGAACGGAAAAATCGACCCCTACGAAAATTGGCGATTGCCGATCGAACAGCGCGTCGAAGACTTGCTCTCTCAAATGACTCTGCAAGAGAAGATAGGGCAGACGGCTTTTCCCAGTCTGAAAATCGCCAAGGACAAAGCAGCTTCGCTGGGTGTTGAGGACCGAGGAATCAAAACGACTGCCCAACACGAAGTGAATCAGAGCGCGGGCTTCCTGATGATCGCCCCTTTTCCCTCTAGTGGAGCGTGTGCCGAGGCCATGAATCAAGTTCAGCAGTGGGCCGAAGGAACGCGATTGGGTATTCCGCTGATCATGGGCATCGACCCCCACACCCATATCTACAGAGGAACCAGGATTGTCGGCGGCGATCGCTCATTGGCATTGTCGGCCACTGACAATCTTGAAACGGTTCGCAAAGTGTATGACGTCTGGCGCAAAGAAATGCGAGCGTCAGGCATCCACTTGCTGCTCGGACCGCAGACCGACCTGACCACGGATCCCCGAGGAATTCGCAACCCAGACACTCCTGGTGAAGACGCTGAGTGGGCATACCAAATGAACCAGTCCATCACTCGGGGGTTTCAGGGCGACGAGCTTGGAAAAGACTCAGCCCTGCTGTGTCCGAAACACTTTCCGGGAATTGGATGCACCGGTGGGGGGCATGATGGTCATCAGACTTTTCTAGGACACCCCAAGCCTCCTGAGGGAGTTAATCCTGGCACACCTTTGAAATCGACCGCAGAGACAATCAAGTGGCACCTTATGCCATTCAAAGGCGCGATCGATGCAGGCACCTGGGCGATCATGTCGCCTTATTATGTGTTCCCGGAGTTCATCGAGAAAAAACGTGACCGGATCAGAATCGTGCTGGAAGAATGGCTTCGAGGTGAACTGGGATTCAAGGGAGTCATCTGTGCCGACTGGGGAGCGGTGACACCCTATGCGGATATCCAGGGCGGCTGCAGTACCGGACGGGTCGAGGAAGAATTTGATCGATGGCTCAAAAACAAGCAGACAGACGAAGAGCGGATCAACGGTTCTGTGCGACGAATTCTAGCGGGGAAATTTAAGATCGGACTCTTCGACAATCCTTACGTCGATCCCGAACAGGCGGAGAAAATTGTTGACTGTGACGAACATCGCGCCATTGCCAAAGAGGCAGCGCATCAATGTCAGGTCGTGCTTAAGAATGAAGGCAACCTGATTCCGCTTCCAAAAGGCAAGAAGGTTCTTTGGGCGGACGCATACACGCCCGCGCAAGCAGGCGAACTCGCCAGGACCCATGACATCGCAGTGGTCAACGTCAGGGGGTACAACGGCGTCGGCCATCGCAAGTATGAAGGGCAGGATTTGATCATGTTCGTCGAAGACGAATGCACTGCCCGATTGAAAGCGATCCACAAGACGGGTACTCCCATCGTGGCGATCTATCAGTTGCGGGGGAATCCCTTTCCCATTCCTTGGGTCGCCCAGCACGCGGACGCCATCCTTGTTTCCTACGGGGCTCACTGGCACGGAGCCAAGGGAGACCGCGAGACCCGTGGCGGCTGGCCGGAGATTCTCTCGGGGGAATACGAACCAACGGGTGTGCTGCGTGTCCAGATCCCGCGCTCCATGGAACAGGTCAAAGCCCAACGCGAAGATCTGCCCTTCGATCTCGGCTGCACCAAAGAGGAGATGGAAAGAATAGCAGCGGCAATCGGTAAGGGCGAGTCACCGCCTCGCCATCTTGGCGATCCATTGTTTGAGTATGGAGTCAAAGGTTGGGGACCAACGAAGGGGAAATAGAAAAATTTGCAAGGTAAACGAAAACGGATCTCCGAGTTGACATGAAAAATAGTCTGCTCCTCACACTTTGCTTCTTATTGCTTTTTGCAACCACGAGTGTTGCCGACCACCTGGCGAAACCAGCTGTGGGTACTTCAGAAAATCACCTCGACGTTTCCTATCTCCCATCAGATCGTGATGTTGCCTATGTCGAACAAGATAAGGCCAATTACTCGGCGCGGGTGAATGTGCATATCCCGCCTGGCGATGGTCCGTTTCCCTGTTTGCTGATCATTCATGGCGGCGGCTACATGGCGGGGAATAAAGATGCGAGCGAATTCCACAGCCTATGCGAAGCAGCGATCGAGCGTGGCTACGTGGCTGTGAATGTCGGGTACATCAAGGGCCTGAACATTCACCCGCAAGTGCAGCGCGATTTCAAGACGCTGGTACGCTGGCTACGAGCCAACGCGAGTAAATTTCGAGTTGACCCCGATCGAATTGGCGCTTGGGGATTCTCGGCGGGAGGCTGGCTCGCCAGTTCAAGCGCGATGTCGACGGTTGACGATATCGGAACCCGCAGCATTCGCTCCGTCCGTCTTGCAGATTTTCTCAATCAACCAACGACCGAGAAGACCAAGAGGCGACTCAACAGTTTCCCGAGAATGTCCACCCTTCACGGCAGGTTCAACAGTCGGATCAACGCTATCGTCGCGGATTTCCATCACACCGACGGTCGCCTCACTCCAGACGATCCCATTGTTGCGACCTATGTAGGGCTTGGCGTAAAGAAAGGGATGAGCCACGACGCCTTTCGCGCCGCGGGCGTTCCGCTTGTCGAGGTAGAACTCAGCGAAGAACAGACGCGTGGAAAACCAAATTGGCACGTCCCGAATCTGAATCAGATCGTCATGTCCCGTGACCGAAGGGCCAGGATTTCTCTCAAGGATCGAATGTTCGAGTTTCTTGAAGCCCACTTAAAAACTGAGCTAACTCGCGCCGTCCCTCCCGAAGCTCGCCCCAATCGTCGAATCTTTGCCAAGACGACGACGGTCTCACTTGTCGCCTCTTCACCGCGCGCGACGATCCATTTCACGACGGACGGTTCCGAACCCACGCCAGGCTCGCCCGTTTTCCAGACGCCACTGTCCATCAAAAAAACAACGACCGTCCGCGCGATCGCCATCATTCCCGGAATGCAACCATCCGGTCCCATCACTGCCGATTTCATTCGCGGTGAACCGCCACCTGAAATTATCGGTCCAAAAACACTGCCTGTGGCCCAGGTTGAAAAACCGTTCTCCGTTGAGTTTAGATCAAGCGCCGAGTCGCCCGTCTGGGATATCGCCTTTCAGACTCGCAGTGTGTTTGGACGAGAAGACCTGTCCACCCAGCAGCGAGAAGAGTTGACGGAGGCAATTCGCAGATTCGGAAATGGAGCGGGGCAAATCGGTTTACGATTTGATCGGAAAAACGGTGTCCTCAGCGGCACTCCCACGAAAACCGGAATTCATATTGTGCAGATTCGAGTCGCTCGCAACCCAGGCCGGGCAGCATCGGACGAAACGTATGTGTTGCGGATCGATTCAAAGCAGAACTAAGAATGAATACTAGGATCAACGTGCGCTCAACGCTGGATGAGAGCTGAGCTAGGAATCTAGCGCATTCTTCTTCACCACTCTTCCGGTCCTCCAGAAGGCCAACCCCCTCCCCCCCGATTACGGACCATTACGGACCTCTTAACTTTCGCAATGCTGCGGATTCTTACAATTTATGAATTCAATACCCTTTACATCAAACA
>JYMV01047937.1_pt1 | contig 11677 bp, 8 predicted proteins | sample 338911 | NCBI WGS metagenome assembly JYMV01 (sample SAMN03354496, study PRJNA234377) | hydrothermal vent metagenome | biome: Deep sea; feature: Hydrothermal plumes at the Eastern Lau Spreading Center, Western Pacific Ocean; material: Seawater | place: Tonga | collected 2009 | depth 2000 m m
TGTGAAGGAGCAATTGTACATGCAATCCCAATTATGCTCAAAAGGATACAGTATACCGTGGCCTTCATAGAGCAAATATAAAAAGATGTTGGAAGTTGAAAGTTGGAAGTTGGAAGTTGAAGGACTAATACCTGTAGCTTTTTACTTTTTACTATTTATTGCGGGTTGGCATGTCAGAGGCTTTGCTCGCAGCTCCGTCTTCCATAAAGCCTAAAGACACCGAATTGATGCAGTACCTGAGGCCAGTAGGTGCCGGCCCGTCATTGAATACGTGACCTAAATGACCTCCACAGTTGGCACACAGAATCTCCGTGCGGCTCATTCCCAAAGTATTGTCCTCATGTGCTACAATGTTGTCGTTATTTTCAGGTCTGCTAAAGCTTGGCCAACCACAGTGTGCATCGAACTTATCATCTGATTTGAACAGCTCATGTCCGCAACCAGCGCATGTGTACATTCCCTTTTCATCATGTTGGTAGTATTCACCGCTATATGGACGCTCTGTACCTTTCTCGCGCAGCACATGATATTGCTGTGGCGTAAGCTTTGCTTTCCATTCGTCCTCCGTATTTTTATTCATCTCTATCCTATTTTGTATTAATTCTGTTGAATTCGGTGACTTTTGTCCGCAGCTGTATTGGGCCATTGACAAGATACAGAAAAACGCGATTGATTTCTTCATATTGTAAAAACGAGAGTGATGGGAGTTTATTGCAACAATCCCTGGGATCTCCTCGCTTTTACTATTTTTACATATAACTTAATACCATGATAGAAAGAACCATTTTCAATGAGGAGCAGGAGCTGTTTAGGCAATCAGTCAATAAGTTCTTTGAGAAAGAAATTGTACCCAATCACGATCAGTGGGAAATTGATGGGCACATTTCGCGTGAAGCCTGGCTGAAGGCGGGAGAATTGGGTCTCCTCTGCACGGAAACACCAGAAGAATACGGAGGCAGCGGTGTGGATTTCACTTATAGCGCCATCATGATGGAGGAGCTCGCCAGGTCTGGCTGCAGTGGGCCGGGTTATGCCCTGCACTCAGATATTGTGGCACCGTATATCATCCATCAGGGTTCGGAAGAATTGAAAAAAGAATGGTTGCCCAGAATGGCAAAGGGCGAAGTGATAGGCGCAATTGCCATGACAGAGCCCGGAACCGGCAGCGACTTGCAAGCTGTGAAAACTACGGCCAAGAAAGACGGGGATGATTACATTATTAACGGCTCTAAGACATTTATTACCAATGGTTACATGTGTGACCTAGTTATTGTGGTCGCAAAAACCGGCGAGGGTGAGATCAGCTTGATATTGGTTGAAGCAGACAGAGAGGGATTCACAAAGGACAAGCCACTTAAAAAGATTGGCATGAAGGCACAGGACACTTGCCAGCTGTATTTTGACAATGTGCGGGTGCCCCAAAGCAATCTGCTCGGTCAGGAAGGACAGGGTTTTATATACCTCATGATGGAATTACCACAAGAGCGATTGTTGGTTGCTATCATAGCCATCGCCACGGCGGAGGAGGCGATTAAAAGGACACTGCAATATGTGCAAGAACGAGAGGCATTTGGCAGGCCTATCGCCAAATTTCAAAATACCAGATTCAAATTGGCGGAAATGGCTACTGAAACACAGCTGGGGAGGGTCTTTATCGACAAATGTATTGAACTGCACATCGAGCATAAGCTAGACGTGCCTACAGCGGCAATGGCCAAATATTCCATGACGGATTTGCAATGTAAGGTCGTTGATGAGTGCCTGCAATTACATGGAGGATACGGATACATGTGGGAATATTGGATTGCCCGGGCCTACGCGGATGCCAGGGCGCAACGTATCTACGCGGGTACCAATGAAATAATGAAGGAGATTATCTCCCGCGAGATACTTGAATAACTAGTGCGCGTAATTACGATTTAATAATCAGGCTATCACCCTCCAGTATCACATCATAAACCTTGATACTAACCTGGGCCGGGCCATTCAGAACTTGTCCTTTGGTGTCGAATTTCGCTCCGTGCGACAAGCAACGAAAGGATTGCTGGTCGTTTTGGAATTCAAGCCTTCCGCCAGCGTGTGTACACTTACTTGAAACAGCCACATACGAACCGTCATCCAAAAGTGCAATCACCATTCCCCTGTGGTAGATGAATCCTCCGACAGCGAGAATAGACCTGTTCTTGGGATCCTTAAGGTCTATTGAAACCTGCCCCTTGGATTCTGTTTTGGTAGAAGCTACCTTATTGCTACACCCCGGGAAACAGGACACAGCAATGACCGCGCCTGTTCCCAAGGCCATTTTTTCTAAAAATTCTTTACGATCCATCTGATTGTGTATTTATTTCTGCAGGGATTACCGTACCCTTCAGCTGCAAATATGTGGAATTCTCAGAAACATTGGAAACAACTGTAATCGTTTTCGTAAATGAGCCCATACTCTTAGCATTATAGGTAGCTTTTATAACAGCTTGCTCTCCAGGCATAATAGGAGTACTTGGCCAGGTGGGAACCGTACATCCACAGGTCTTCTTCACCTGCGTAATGATAATCGGTTGATTGCCAATATTGGTGAATTCATACTCAGCCGTAGCGGGTACTGCCTGTGCAATTTCCCCAAATTCATGCACCGTTTTTTCCCATTTAAATTGTGGTCCGTCCACGCATACTTTCGGGCTGGGTTGCGCAAGCAACATCCCGTTGGTAAATAATAGAGCTATCAATAGGTTTAATATTTTCATGTATCTAGTTTTAAGTGTTACGAATTAATTATTTTTTATTGCCCAAACTTACGTTGCGCAGTCAATTGTGGCTGTTAATGAATAGCCAACAAGTGTTAATGAAAAGTTAAATCTTATGGTTTCCAGATCAATTGCCTCTAATTTCGGCTTGGGATGAAGAGACGAACCATTCAAATAATTGTATTTCTAGCCTGCTTCTCCTTGGCGGGAATAGTCATTACTCAGCTATTTTGGGTAAGAAAATCCATGTCGTTGCAGGAAATTAGTTTTGACAATCGGGCCAAAGCAGCAATGCGAACTGTGGCAGAGCAGCTTCTAGTATCCAATCAAGATTCCACCACGCGCATCGAGCCTATTAATTTAACTGGCCCCATGTTTTTTGTCTGTAAAGTCAACACACCCATCGATTCCTTTCTGCTGAGCACATTATTAAAATATGAATTTGAGTACCAGGACATTCAAGCAGATTACGTTTATGGAATTTATGATTGCTTTTCAGATTCAATTACGCTTAGCAAATTCGTTAAGGATGATATTGAGACTCAGAATTATGTGGAGCTGCCTGATGAGAACATCAATTTCGAAAAAGGCGTGGCCAACTTTTGGGTTTACTTTCAAAGGCCGGAAGGCCTGATGATTAGCGAAATTGGTAAATGGTTATTCAGCTCAGCAGGACTCTTGATTATTGTCATCTTCACCTTCTCGTTCACTATTTTTTCCATCATTAAACAGAAGCAGCTCACTGAAATGAAGACAGACTTCATCAACAACATGACCCATGAGTTTAAAACACCCATCTCAACAATTGGCTTGTCAACGGAGGTATTAATGAAAGAAGAAACACAGTCTGACAAGCAGAAGATCCAGCAGTACGCCAGGATAATCAGTGAGGAGAACAACAGGCTGAGAACGCAAGTTGAAAAAGTGCTTCAAATGGCAATTCTGGATAGAGGGCAGTTTGAGCTCAATGTAAAGGAGCTGGACCTCCATGATTTGATAGGCTCTGCAGTAGAGAAGCAACGCATAACCGTTGAAAACCGGGGAGGGACACTATCACTTGAGAGGAATGCTGAAAATTCCAATGTACGCGCGGATTGGGAGCACCTTCAAAATGTGGTTGAAAACCTGCTGGACAATGCCAACAAATACTCGAATTCAGCTCCGATAATTAAGGTGGAGACGTATAATAACAAGCATGGAGTTTTGATAAGGGTAGCTGACCAGGGTATTGGCATGGACAGGGAATCTCAAAAATATATCTTTGATAAGTTTTACAGAGTTTCAACCGGAGATGTACACGATGTAAAGGGTTTTGGGTTGGGATTGAATTACGTAAAGATTATTATGGATGCCCACGACGGAAACATTGAAGTTAACAGCGCTCCGGGAAAGGGTAGCAGTTTTGAAATCTTCCTTCCATTTGCCTAAGGAATATGGATAAAAAGAACATCAGAATTTTACTGGCTGAAGATGATCCCAATCTGGGATTTGTGGTTCAGGATAGTCTAAAATCCCAGGGCTATCAGGTTACTTTGTGCGAGGACGGCATTACCGGATTGAAAGAGTTCAATAAGGAACGTCACCATATATGTATACTCGACATTATGATGCCAAAAAAGGACGGATATGCCCTCGCTGAGGATATTCGATCGATAAACTCCGATGTTCCCATCATCTTTCTAACTGCGAAGTCGCTTAAGGATGACGTTATCAAAGGGTTTAAAACCGGCGCTGACGATTATGTAATAAAGCCGTTCAGCATGGAAGAGCTATCCCTGCGCATCGAAGCAATTCTGCGACGCAGTGGAAAAACGGATGCTGAGAAAAATTCGGCAACTAGCTTTGAAATTGGACACTTTACCCTGGATTACAAGAATCTATCCCTGACCGGCCCCGAATCAGAGAGATCTCTCACAAGAAGGGAGGCAGACGTACTCAGATTATTATGTATCAATCAAAACGAATTGCTCACGCGCGAGATGGTGCTGAACATCGTTTGGGGTAACGACGACTACTTCTCAGGACGCAGCCTGGATGTATTTATTTCCAGGTTAAGAAAATACCTTGCTGATGATGATAAGTTAAAAATCATTAACGTGCATGGCGAGGGATTTAGGATGGAGGTAAGAGACAGCTGAAAGTTTAAAGCTAAATCGTACAACTTTCAACTTTAGACTTAAATCCAACCAACCTTTTGCCACTATTTCCGTCCTATCGGTGCTATTTTATAGCTAAATTTACTTTTCTCAATAATTCAATGCATCATGAAAAATATCTTTATAACTGCTGTAGCGCTCTTCGCGTTTGTTTGTTCAACCTATGGGCAGATCCCCACCAATGGTTTGGTGGCCGATTATCCGTTCAATGGAAACACAGATGATCAAACCTCCAACGCCAACGATGGCACAATTATCGGAGGTGTCTCCTTAACCACCGATCGATTTGGAAGGACAGACAGCGCCTATTCATTTGCTGGATCGGGTTATATTATTATTGCTGATGCGGCCTCCCTGAAGCCTACTTCTGCGGTTAGTACCTGTGCATGGGTATTTCTCACTGATACATCTGCCTGGCCCCATGTTGTGAGCAAGCGATACAATACAATTTCAGATCCCTGGACCTCTTACGGACTGGGTACAAATAACTGGAACACGAACACGGCATGGTCGTTCGGAGTTTCCAATGGTACCCCGGGAAGCCTGGTGTTTAGTGACGAGGCTACAGGAGTACTTTTAAACCAATGGGTATTTCTTGTTGGAACTTATGACGGAACTTATGTCAACTTATATGTTAACGGCAAGCTCGTGAGAAAAGAGGCGCAAACAGGTGCTATTGGATATTCCGCCCTGCCTCTTACCATCGGGACAGCTATTAGCGGACAAAACTTTAATGGCAAAATTGATGATGTGCTTATCTACAACAGGGCATTGGAACCTTGTGAGATACACGAAATCTATAACATAGATCTTGCCGGTTCGCTTGATTTAGGAGCAGTAGTGACAAATGCTACCTGCTTCGGGGATAATGATGGCGCCATAGACCTCACCATTACCGGTGGTTATGAAAATGGCTGCCTTGGCTTCGATGGCCTGGACGACATTATCAGACATGGTTCCAACAACCGCGCAATCAATTCTTTTACCATGGAAGCATGGTTCCTTGCCACAGATACGCATGAAATTGATGTTGAAACAGTGACGGGAATTGAAGGATGGTTAAATCAAAGGTATCTGTTTGGGCCAGACAACGCAGGCGCGGCACCATTTGCGACCGCAGGAGTATCGGTTGGCACCAATGGAATTACAGTATATGAGCATGGTTCGAGTTATTTGCCTCCCCTCGCTGTATATGTAGGTGCAATTGGTTCTGTTTGGAATCATGTGGCGGTAGTATATAACAATAGATTACCGAGCATTTACCTCAATGGAGTATTGGTTCATACCGGCTTGATCGGTACCAGGACAACTGTCTATTCACCCATTGATATTGGAGGCCACTTCTACGGTAAGTTTAAAGGGCTTATTGACGAAGTTCGCATCTGGGACAAGGCTCTTTCAGGGGCTGAAGTTATCGCCAATTACGCAGCATGTACCATTCTTCCTACAGATCCAAATTACAGCAACCTGATAGGTTATTGGAATATGAATGAGGGAAGCGGAAATATCATTAATGATGTAAGTGGAAATGGAAACCTCGGCATTCTCAGCAATAGCCCCGTTTGGTACGGAAGAGACAGCACCCAATATGGTTGTGCAAACAACCTGATTCAGTACGAAGTAAACTGGAGCAATGGAGAGACCAGCGCTGATATTGATACGCTCCTCGCCGGTACATACACCGTAACGGTAACTGACGGGAGCGGATGCGGACATGTGGATAGCTTTACGGTTACTGAACCGCCATTAGTGGTGGCTAATGCTGGCGTCGACACAGCAATTTGTGATGGGGCCAGTATTCAGCTGAGTGCCTCAGGTGGAGTAACATACGCCTGGAGCCCTGGAGCCGGACTGAGTGACAGCACTATATCAAATCCAGTTGCAAATCCTCTTTCTACCACAACATACACGGTAACCATCTCCGACGCGTTCGGATGTTCGGATTCAGATCTACTGATACTCTCCGTTAATGCAAATCCAACTCCGACGATCTCTGCCAGTGGGCCTACAACATTTTGCGTTGGCGACAGCATAATATTGACATCAAGTGCAGCGGCGACCTATAGCTGGTCATCTGGCGATACGGTGCAAAGTATCGCAATTGACACATCGGGAAGTTACACGGTCTCGGTTGTGGATAGCAACGGTTGTAGTGGAGTATCATCTTCAACGTCAGTGATGGTTAATGCGAACCCAATGCCAACGATGATTGCAAGTGGTGCACTTACTTTCTGTGAAGGTGATAGCGTTCAGTTAACTTCAAGCAGCTCGGCCGGCTATTTATGGTCGACGGGAGATACAACACAGTCAATCAATGTGGATACAAGTGGGGCCTATTCAGTTACTGTTACGGATACAAATTCATGCAGTGGAACTACAGCAACTACAACCGTGACGGTGTATACCAGTCCTGGCCCGACGATCTCTGCATCAACTTCCACAGCACTTTGCATGGGAGCTAGCGTTGGGCTGGAATCAAGTTTAGCAGTCTCTTATTTGTGGAATACCGGGGATACTGTTCAGAATATAATTACTGATACAGCAGGAGCTTATACGGTTACGGTTACAGATAGTAACGGATGCATGGGAACCTCAGCTCCGGAAATAGTGACGGTGAATCCAGTCCCTGCTATTGATTCAGTGATAACCGCAGATGCATCGGGATGCGGTATCAGCGATGGCAGCATCATTGTAGTTGCCAGTGGCGGCACAATTCCTTACAGCTATTCCATTGATGGAGGTGCTGGATTCTCGGCTAGCAGTATTTTCTCAGGACTGAGTCCGGGGAGCTATGATATTGTATTGACAGACACAAACAACTGTACAGTTGTGGGTTCTACCGTAAATATTGGATCTCCATCAACTCCAGCTGCACCTACCGCCGCAGCAGATGCCAGCTATTGTGATGGTGATGCTATGGTTGACCTGACAGCTACTGGAACCAACATACAATGGTATTCAGATGCCGGCCTGACAACGCTGGTTGGAACTGGATCTCCATTCACTCCATCTTCAGCTGTGGGCAGCTATACCTATTATGCCACACAGACAGTTAGCGGTTGTGAAAGTGCGGCCACTTTGGTAACTATTGATGTCTTTGCGAATCCTACGCCTACAATTACGGTTACGGGAGGAAATATACTCACAACGGGTGTTTACAATAGCTATCAGTGGTTTGTGGATGGGGCGATACTGGTGGGTGAAACATCTCAAAGTTACACGGCTACCTCTTCAGGTGGATATTGGGTAACTGTTACCGATTCAAATGGCTGTACAGCTACCTCAGCAGTTGAATCAGTTACAATTATTGGTGTTGAAGAGCTGGTTATAAGCACAAACATGAATATCTATCCAAACCCCAACACAGGAATCTTTAATCTAAAAATTCATTCGGACGTACGGACCGAAGCTCAGCTACAGGTATTGAATATAATGGGTCAGATAGTGTATTTAACGCAATTTGAATTCAATGGTACGTACATTCAAGAAATTGACCTGAGCGGATCTTCTACAGGCGTATATTATCTAAAGGTGATCAGCAATAGAGAAATTCTGATCAGGAAGGTGATGGTCGAGTAAGTCCCACCTTCCATTGGTTACCCAACAATTATGTGTCCTTCGGGAAGAGAGTAGGCGCTGCTTATTACAGACTTTCCAATGGCATAGGCGATGGTAAGGGTTCCAAGCCTTCCCACCAGCATGGATATGACGATGATGATTTTTCCTGCGAAGGAAAGATCAGGTGTTACGCCCATCGATAAGCCAACAGTGCCATAAGCAGATACCTGTTCAAAAATCAAATCCAGTATTGTTCTGCCCTCCACCGCAAGGATTTCCTGCTCGGTAATTGACAGCAGAAATATGCCAATTAAGTTCCCAAGTATAAAGAATATAAGTATGGCAATGGCCTTGTTGCGCAATTCATTGGGTACGGTATAATTAAAGATTTCTGCTTTCTTCTTTCCCCGAATAGTTGCCATTACAGAAGCAATTAGAAAAGCAAAGGTCGATGTTTTCAGCCCCCCGCCCGTAGAGCTCGAAGAAGCACCTACGAACATGAGAAACAGGAATAAAAAGATCATGGGCATAGTAACCTGCTTAATCTCTACCGTATTAAAACCAGAGGTTCTTGTAGTTGCTTGAAAAATGGCGGTAACTATGCTCTCGACAAAACTTTTATCCTGTAGCGTATTATCTACTTCGAGAAAGTAGAATAATACAGCTCCAAAGACGATAAGGCCTGCAGAGAAGTACAGAGCGATCTTCGTGCTGAAGTCAATTTGCTTCCAGGGCAGTTCAACCCGCTCCCTGATCTTATTAAAGGAAAACAGATTAAAAATTGCGATAAAACCCAGCGCACCGAAAAAAACCAAGATGGTTATCATAACGTGGATCATATAGTTGTGCTTTAAATTGACATTGTACAGACCGTCTGTAAAAAGCGTAAATCCCGCGCTGTTGAATGCAGAAAAAGAATGAAAGAATGAATTGAAAATTTTATCTCCCTCTCCGGCAAAGGGGATCGCATTATCCCAGGAGAGATAAATAAATAAAGCACCGATAAACTCTATCATAAAGCTCCAGATTATTATCTTTTTTAGCATCCCTGTCGCGCTCATCATGGTATCCTTATTCATAAAATCCTCTAGAACGGCATGCTGCTTAAGTCCTATTCCAAACTTGGCTAACAAAGCGTAGATAGTTCCAAATGCTATAATATTCAGTCCACCCAGCTTTATCAGAACCATCAAAATGAAATGCCCCTTAAACGTAAAATAGGTTGCCGTATCTACAACAATTAATCCCGTTACGCAGGTAGCACTTGTTGAGGTAAAAAGTGCGTCGATAAATGGCATGGCACCTGATTGGACGGTCATTTCCGGAAGCAAAAGCAATAACGTCCCGGTAATGACGATAACAATGAATGAGAGAATGAAAACATGTGCGGGATTGAACCTCACCTTCTCTATTCTAAAAGACGTCCTGCTTGTTTCTGAGGCAACTATTATCAAGAAATACATCTGAATAAAGAGCACATAAAGCGTGTCAAAAGACTCCACACCTACCCTCCTCAGGATTTCCCATTCAACGGTAGTTCCAAAAAACAATTCAGCAACGCCATCAACCAACAACAGGAGCATGAATAACCCTTCAAGCCAGTTCTTCTTCAAGAAATTCAATCCTTGGAATGAGAGAATGTATCTGATCAGATATCTAATGATGAAAAACGCAAAACCCACCTTAAGAATTCCGAGCAATTGCTCTTTGAGCGCCCTGTCAATGGGATAGCCGTGGTAATATATCAGCGTACCTATTGAGGTAACTAAAACTAAAAAGCTGAGTATTCGAAACAGGTTGAGTATTCCCTCTTTACTGTCATAGGCCTTCTGGTAGAATTTGCTTTTTCTAGTACCTTGCATCCTGAATTATTGGGGAATTTACAGAAGTGTTTTACTTCTTCAAGGCGTCCTTGGGTTCTGGCACCCAATGGTGAATACCACCTGCCAATGAATCATTAAATGTGGTGGGTGCCTCTCCCTTAAGAGATTTCTGTTCCCAGGTGGTAACCGACTTTCCGTCATCTCGTCTCTCCATTGTTATACAAGCTTCAACAGGACACACTAAAGAGCACAAGTTACAACCCACGCAGTTCTCCTCAATGATATATGGTACTCTTTTACCTTCTTCATCCGGAATCCCAATTGCCTGGTGTGCCCCATCTTCACAGGCAGTATAACAGATCTGACACTCAATGCATTTCTCCTCATCTATGCTCGCCACCACCTTGTAATCGAGGTTTAGGTTCTCCCAGTTCTTCACATTTTTTAGTGCTTTACCAACCATAGAATCTATGGTCTTGAATTTCTTCTCAGTCATGTATCTCTCCAGGCCAGGGATCAATTCTCGAATAATGCCAAAGCCATAGTGCATTACCGCCGTACATATCTGTACATTGGTGGCCCCCAATAATAGATGCTCAACTGTATCCTTCCAATTTTCAATACCTCCGATTCCAGATATGGGCAGTTTAATATCCGGATGCTGAGCACAGTTCTTAACCATGTTTAACGCAATGGGTTTTACGGCAGGACCGCAATATCCTCCATTTGTACTTTGCCCATCAACCACAGGGTAAGGCACAAAATTATCGATGTCGACTCCAACTATGCTCTGAATGGTATTAATAAGTGAAATCGCATCGCCTCCTCCTCTTTTCGCCGCCTTTGCAGGTTCGGTTATATCAGAGATATTGGGTGTTAGCTTTACAATTACCGGAATAGTTGATACCTCCTTCACCCAGCTCACAATTGTTTCGAGAACCTTAGGTTCCTGACCAACGGCAGAGCCCATTCCCCGCTCACACATTCCATGCGGACAGCCGAAATTCAGCTCAATACCATCAGATCCGGCATTTTGAACGTCTTTAACAATTTGGTGCCACTCTTCACGCGATTCAACCATGAGCGACGCGATTACCGCGTGGTCTGGGAAATACTTCTTCACCTCCTCAATCTCGCGCAAGTTATCTCTTAAGGGCCTGTCAGTTATGAGCTCTATATTATTCAGGCCTACAAGCCGACTGTCTCTGTAATTCACGCCCCCGTATCGGCTCGATACATTCACAACGGGTACTCCAAGAGTTTTCCAGACTGCACCTCCCCAACCCTGGTCAAATGCTTTCATTACCTGGTAGCCTGAGTTAGTCGGCGGTGCAGAGGCTAACCAAAAAGGGTTTGGAGATTTAATACCGGCTAAATTCGATGATAAATCAGGCATAGT
>JYMV01051324.1_pt1 | contig 11677 bp, 11 predicted proteins | sample 338911 | NCBI WGS metagenome assembly JYMV01 (sample SAMN03354496, study PRJNA234377) | hydrothermal vent metagenome | biome: Deep sea; feature: Hydrothermal plumes at the Eastern Lau Spreading Center, Western Pacific Ocean; material: Seawater | place: Tonga | collected 2009 | depth 2000 m m
TTGGAGTTATCACATAAGCCAATGGTATTATCATTTTCTTGTAATCATTCAGTGCACTTTTTTTAAGAAGTATTGTACCTGTCGTTGATTTTATTATGGGGTCTACAACTATCGGTACTTTGATATTTCTTAACTTTGAATGAATTACCTTTATTATTTGAGAATTGTAAACCATTCCAATTTTGATTGCATCGACATGAAAATCAGAGAAAATTGAATCCAGCTGTGCCTTCAAGCTTTTAGCAGAAACAGGCTCAATTGAGGTGACTTTTCTTGTATTCTGGCTGGTAATTGCTGTTACAGCTGTCAACCCATAGACGTAGTATTTGGAAAATGTTTTGATGTCACTTTGTATTCCAGCACCAGAAGATGGGTCAGAACCACCAATAGAAAGAACATTCATGTCTATATTGAGAGATGTGTCGTGTTTTAAAATTTGATCGCCATCTTGACTACTGTTTAAATCTATCAGGAGGATTAGTACACTTATGGCTACTCAAATGAGCTCTGCAAGGCGTGGTATTGCAACTGACGAGATGAAACGGGTTGCAAAAGATGAGGATGTTACACTAGATTGGCTCTTGCCAAAAATTGCAAGTGGTTCAATTATTATTCCAAGTAACAACGTTAGGCCTCAAAAGATTCACAATGTAGGAATTGGAAAGGGCATGAAAACCAAGGTTAATGTGAATATCGGCACTTCAACATTAAACGTCAATGTTGAGGAGGAAGTTGAAAAAGCCAAAGTCGCCGTAAAATATCATGCTGATACAATCATGGATCTTAGTGATGGTGGAGATGTTGGCAGTATCAGAAGGACATTATTAGATGCTGCGCCTATAACATTTGGCACTGTGCCAATTTATGAGGCGTATAATTTTGGCGTTGAAAAACACAAGAACCCTCTTGATATTACAGAGGATGATTACCTGAGAGCATTTGAAAATAATATAAAAGACGGAGTTGATTATACAACAATTCATTCTGGAATTACAAAAGAAATTGCAAAAAGAATTTTCAAAGTACAGCGATATGCTGGAGTTGTAAGTAAGGGTGGAACCATAACTGCAGCATGGATGTTAAAATACGATAAGGAAAATCCTTACATTACTCATTATGATTACATGATGGAATTAGCGCAAAAATATGATGTCACTTTTAGTCTGGGTGACGCATTACGCCCAGGTTCTATATTGGATTCACATGACGAATTACAGGTTCAAGAAATGATCAACATAGGGAGGTTATCAAAGCGCGCAATTGAAAAAGACGTTCAAGTGATGATTGAGGGTCCAGGTCACGTTCCACTGAATGAAGTTACTGCAAACGTTATACTAGCAAAATCACTGATTGGGGATGTTCCATACTATGTTCTAGGACCTCTTGTTACAGATGTTGCATCTGGGCATGATCATATTGCAAGTGCAATCGGTGCTGCAGTTTCAGCAAGTGCAGGTGTTGATCTTTTATGTTATCTAACACCATCTGAACATTTGGCATTACCAACTCCAGACGAAGTAAAAGAGGGTCTAATAGCGTACAGAATTGCTGCCCATGCTGGAGATTTGGTGAAGCTTCGAGAGAAGTCGATTAAATGGGATTTGAATATGACTGAAGCACGAAGGACTCTTGATTGGGAGAAGCAACTTGCTCTATCAATAGATCCTGAAAAGGCTGCATTAATTCACGGACGAACAGGTCAGCATCCTGGAAATAATGTACCGTGTACTATGTGTGGTGGTGCATGTGTCTATATCATGTTGCCAAAACAAAGGAAATATGAAATTGATGAGAAAAAATTACAACAGATTGAATAAAATTTTATCTAAACTTGGAACTGTTTTGTAATTAACAATATTCGATGGTTTTACCCATTCAAACTCTGAATTTTCCCAATTAAGTTTAATTTCTGGTTTTTCAACTTTGAATAGGAATGGAAAAATATTCCATTCATGATTTTTATATTGTACTGAGACGATTTTCATTTGTTGAGATTCTTTTAAAAGATTGATTTGTTCTTGCTTGATTCCTGTCTCCTCAAAAATTTCAATTTCAGCCCTGGACAAAGGCGATAGATCATCTTTTTCAATAATTCCACTAATACCTGCCCACAAATTTCTCATGCTTTTAACTTTGTCACTTCTTTTCAAAATGAGAATCTTATCATCATTTTTGAGAAATGAAGTAACAATATTTGTATAATTCAAATCTTTACCTGGAGGCTGAGTTGAACATGGCGGATAATTTTCTGTATGATTTATCCAAATCAACATTTTTTGAAATTTTTTCTTGGCTGGCTCTTATATAATTTTGAATTTCTTCGCTTTTACCCTCTTGAGTTTCTGTAAGAAGTCTTCCTATATCCTTCCAAAACTCTTCAGCATACCTTCTTAATTCCGGATTTGATATTATTGTCTCTATCAGATCTGGTGATTCTGTGAGTATGCTTTCAGTAATTATTTTCTGAGCCTGAAATGTAGAACCAGACATTTTCTCAGTAAGCAAAATTTTATCATCTTTTGCAAGTATATTTGCAAATACAATGTTAATTAAATGAGTTAGCCCAAGAATTACAGCAATTTTTTTATCATGTTCGACAGCATCTATTGTAACGAAATTAGCTTTTGGAAAAAGCAGTTTTGATGTAGCAAGTTCTTTTTTTGCATCCTTGATTGGAATTATAATGATATTCTTACCATCTATTTTTTTTGTACCAGGACCAAACATTGGATGCATGCAGAGTGGGTTGATTTTTTTGGGCATTTTTAAAAGTGAAGTAGCAGTTTTTGTTTTTGTAGAAGATATGTCTACTAGGCATGAATCTCGTTTCATTTCTTTGGAAACTAATCTAACTATTTCAGGAGTTTTTTTTGCTGGTATGCATAGAAAAACATAGTCATTTTGTAAGACTGCTCCAATCAGAGAATTTGCTTTAGTTACAGATTTTGCCTTAATCTCATTATCACTATCGTATCCAATAACTTCAAAACCCATTTTTATAAAATAATTTGCAAACCAACTGCCCATCTTTCCCCCAGCACCAAGTATTCCAATTTTTTTATTCATACATTTTCCTTCAATACGGTATTTAATATTGTCATACCTTCCATTAATCTGGTTTCGTCTATGGCTGTTATTCTAAAAAATTCCTTATAATCTCCAAATCCCTCGCCTGGGGCTATTGCAACACCATGTTTTAGCAGTTTTTCTGAGAATTCTGCGGCATCAAAATTCTTGTATTTTGTCCTGGCAAACAGGTACATTGCCCCATCAGGCTCGATGAATTCTAGACCGATATCTTTCGCACTTTTAACTAATGCTTTTAGTCTTGATCTTACAAGAAGATTATTGCTACCAGTATATGATGAACCATCTCCCCCCCTTATCATACGTTCAAGAGCTTTTAATGCAACATATTGAATTGGCTCTGAGACATTTGTCAGACTAAGTGCTTGTAACTTTGACATTTTTTCTATAATGGATGGGTCCGCAATTGCATATCCAATCCTATAACCAGTCATAGCAAAAGATTTAGAAAATGATTGTGTGACTATAGTTTTTTCATAACCATACATAACTCCTGGTCTCATTGTAGGTGATGGTAGATCACCATCCATGTAATAAAATTCGTATATCTCGTCACTCAGAACATAGAGATCATGTTTTCTTGCTATGTTGATAATATTTTTCATCATATTTTCTGGGAGAATCTTTCCCGTTGGATTATTCGGATAGTTTAGCACAATCATTTTTGTATTTTCATTTATTGTATTGTTGATTTGATCAATAGATGGTTCCCATTTTGTTTCTAATGTTGTCTTGATTGTTCTAACTTTGACGCCGGCATTTAACGCACAATCCTTGTATGCTGGCCATGCTGGCTCTATTACAATTATTTCATCACCAGGATTTAGCAGTGTAGTTATCGCCAAGTAAACTGCGAATCTTGCACCTGGAACAACCATTATGTTTTCCTCAGTAGGTCTTTTCCATTCTCCCCCGTCACGTGCGTATGAATTCCATTTCACCAACTCCTTCCGCAATTCTGTAATTCCTTTTGCAGGACCATACTTTCCATATCCTTTGTCGTATACTTCTTTAAGAGCTGTCTTTACCTCTTCTGGTGGCCTGAAATCTGGTTCTCCAACTTCAAGATGGATTATTTTTTTACCTTCCTCTTCAAGGGCTTTTGCTTTTAGAAATACTGAAAGATGTGTTTGCTTCTTGTCAGACTGTACCTTTACAGACTCGTTAAATAGAAAATTGAGAAATTTTAACGCTGTAGATTGGTCCAAGTCAATTTCCTTGGATAACTTGGTAACCTGGTTTCGTAACGCGTCTTCCCTTTCCTCGTCCGTTACAGTCATGCCAAGACTTGCTTTGGCATCGCCTATTTGCTTGGCAATGTCTGTTCTTGTTTTTAACAGCTTGATCATCTCAAGTGTTATCTCTTCAATCTTCTTTCGATGTTCTTCTATATCTGACATTTTAGATAACTGGTTTTATGAAACCGCCCTGTAATGCTTGATCCGCAATTACTAGCGATACTATAGAATCAACAACAGGAGGCGCTCGTGGTACTACACACGGATCATGCCTGCCTTCTACTCTTAATTTTGTATTTTTCTTAGTTTTGAGATCAACCGTATCCTGGATCTTGCCAATTGATGAAGCTGGTTTGAAGGCAACTCGCATTATTATTGGCATTCCATTTGATATGCCACCTAAAATACCGCCCGCGTTATTTGTTTTAGTAGTCACCTTACCCTTACGGAATGTATACGAATCATTATTTTGTGAACCATATTTTTCAGAGCCTGAAAATCCAGAACCAAATTCAACTCCTTTGACAGCGGGTATTGAATAAATTGCCTTACTAAGTTCTGACTCTAGCGAGCTAAAAATTGGTTCCCCTAATCCAATAGGAATATTGTTTGTTACAGATTCAATAATACCACCCAATGAATCGCCCTTTTTCCTAGCGTCCAGTATAGATTTTTTCATCTTTCCTGCAATTGTCTTTTCTGGGCATCGAACTTCGTTTGTATATATTGATTTGAGCATCTGCTGAGTAGCCTGATTTTTCATTTCTATCTTTCCAATTTTACATGTGTATGCGTTTGTTTCAACACCAAGTGTAACTTTGAGCAATTTTCTTGCAATGGCACCACCCATTACGTATGTAGCAGTTAATCGCCCAGAAAATCTGCCACCACCACGATGATCATTGAATTTTTTGTATTTTACGTAAGCAGGGTAATCAGAATGCCCTGGTCTCATTGTGGTTTTTAATTTAGCATAACTTTTTGAATCATGATCTTTGTTCCAAATAATTGTTGTAATTGGTGCACCCGTTGTATATCCCCTAAACACACCTGAAAGAATCTCTACAATATCACCCTCTTTTCTTTGTGTTGAAACTAATGATTGCCCAGGTCTTCGTAAATCAAGCATTTTTTGTAAATCTTTTTCGTCTAATTCTAATCCCGCAGGACACCCATCAAGTACTGCTCCTACACATTTACCATGACTTTCTCCAAAACTTGTTAACACTAAATTATGTCCAATTGAACTTCCAGCCAATAATATAATATAATTTATGATTAATATAACTCTACAATTTATTTGATAATTTATTATCGATTAATCGAGAGAAATTTTACAACCAATTCTTTTCATTTCCTGAATAAAGTTAGGATATGAAATTTTTACCGATTCCGGATGTGATACACTGCAATTACCTACATACATGCCAGCTATACAAAAAGCCATGAATAATCTATGATCATTTTCTGAATTAAGATCAGCACCAATCAAATTTTCTGAATTTTTTAGTATTAATCCATCTTTTTTTTCAATGACTTTAATTCCCAGTTTTGTTAGTTCCCTTGCTAGTATATCGATTCTGTCTGTTTCTTTGTATCTTACATGCTCAACATTAGAAATTTCTATTGGTTTAGACGTTTTCAATGCAAGTATTGCAACAGCAGGTACAAGATCAGGTGAATCATTTAAATCAAATTTTCCACCATCAAGTTTTTTTGGTGATTTTATTTTTATCACATTTTTGTCTAATGTAACTACTACCCCCATTTTCTCTAAAATGTCTATGATTGCTTCATCAGCTTGTGGCATATCACCCATAGTCATTTCTATCGAAAGATTTTCTCCAAGTAATACAGCTGCAGAAAGTAATAATGCAAGACTTGAAAAATCAGAGGGAACAGAGAAAGTTGTTGATTTATAATTTTGTGGGTGTATGATATATTTTTTATAAGGAATTTCAGCTTCTACGTTAACATTGAATTTCTTCATAGCCATGATTGTTGCATCAACATAAGGTTTTGAAACCAATTCACCTTGAATATTTAGCAGCATTCCATTTTCTAATTTTGGAGCAACAATCATCAAAGCTGAAATGAACTGGCTTGAAATATTTCCAGGAATTTTTACCTCTCCTCCCTTGATTTTACCTAAAATTGATATTGGTGGGGTTCCGTTAGATGAACTACATTTTGCTCCAAGTGATTCTAGAGCTTTAAGCAATGGTTGCATCGGTCTTTTGTTAAGACTTTGATCTCCAGATAAAACTATCTTAGTATCGGCTAGGGTTGAAATAGCAGCTGCAATCCTGATTGTTGTTCCAGAATTTGCTGCATCAATAATACTATCTTGTAGTTTTAATTCATTTGGACTATTCACTATTAGGTTATTTTTTTCCTCTTTTATTTCGGCACCAAAGTTTTTGCACGCATTAATTGTGGCAATAGTGTCTCCAGATTTCAAAATGTTTTTGATCATGCTTTTACCATCAGCTAGTGAGGCCATGAAAATTGCTCTGTGTGTATAGCTCTTGTTAGAGGGACAGATGATCTTTCCATCAATACTTGATTTTTCTACTTTACAATTCATGCACTTCAGCTTTTTTATTATTAATCTTAGATATGGTAGTTGTACCTTCGAGAGTTGAAAATACCTTCTTTATATCTGTTAGATTGTTATTTTTAGCAACTGCAGCTATAGACGGTCCATTGCCAGAAACTGAAGCACCTAATGCTCCTTTTTCAACTAATTTGGAAATAATTTTTGGGTCTGAATTTAGAAGAGCAGATGTTGCAAATCCATTTAGTATCATTGCATTCCAATAGTCAGATTTTTTTGCAAGATTCCATGCTTGTTCAAAAACATCACTTTGTGTTCTAAGTTTTCTTATATTTCCCCTTTTTCTTGCGCGGGGTAAAAAAATAACAGCAGAAATATCATCTAGACACTTTTCAGAATGGATAATTTTTCTTTTATAATTATCAGTTGTATTAAATCCACCATAATAGCATGCACATGCATCATCATATGCTCCTGTTAAACTGACCTTGGTTTCAATTGATGCGTCAACACCTGCAGATAATATTTCAAAATCATTCATATTTGGTTTGAATAATTTTGCACATCCAAGTGCAACTGCAGAAGAGATTGCACTTGAGCTTTTCAATCCATAACCAGTTGGAACTTCAGAATCCAATAAAATTTTCAACTTTGTCTTTTGGAGCTCTTTTTTAGGAACTATTTTCTCAACGACTCTGTTGATTAGACGTGATCTAAGCAATTTACCATTTGTTTCAGTTGTTATTCCATGACCCTGTGAGGTTTCTATAATGACATCAATATTTTTGGAAATACCAAGTGTTGCTCCTTTACCAGTAGCAATAGCATTTACAATTGAGATTGCACCATGAACTGTAGCTTTTACTACCGGCATCAAAATCCTCCAAGCAATGCTTTTTTCATCGCATCATAAGGAGGTTCTATTTTGTGCCAAATCTCAAATGCCCTTGCAGCTTGACTCAGAAGCATTTCATAACCATAAATTATAGTTGCACCATTTTCTTTTGATTTTTTAACAAGATCCGTATTTATTGGCTGATAAACTATATCGTAAACTATCGTATCTTTACCTATATTCTCAGTTGAGAGAGCACTCGGTTCATTCTTCATACCAATTGAAGTTGAATTTATAATAAATTTGTAATCTGCGATTATCTTATTGGCTTTTTGTAATGAAACTATGTCAACATTGCCTCCGATTTTTTTAGCAAATTCAGCCAGCTTGATTGCATTTTCCATAGTTCTGTTTACAATTGTAATTTTACCGGCTTTTTCTTTAACCATCGCAGTGATTATTGCTCTTGCTGCCCCACCAGCGCCCAAAAGTATTACTTGAGAGTCTTTTATCGTCAAATTTCTTTTTTTTATAGGATCTAGGAATCCTATCATGTCTGTGTTATAGCCCTTAAGAACTCCATTATCGTTTGAAACTGTGTTCACTGCCCCAATTAGATTACAATTTTCATCTAGCACATCCAAGTACTTGATCATTTCAATTTTGTGAGGAATTGTTACATTAAACCCCGCAATTTTTATTGTTTTTAGCGCTTCTATTCCTGCAGATAGCTCTCCTTTGGGTATTCTATATGCAATATACGTACAGTCTAAGTTTAACGAACGAAATGCGGCATTATGTATATTCGGTGACAAGGAATGATCTATAGGATCTCCTATGACTGCATACGTACTAGTCATCTATTTCCTTCTGGCAAAGATTGATTTAACTTCATCCACACTGAACTGCCCCGGTGCAATTGGCTTGCCGAGTGAAGCATATGTGTATGGGCTACCAAGAAACAGGCAAAGTATTCGTGATATTCTTCCATAATTTCCCATTGAAAATGCAATCAATTTTGTATTATTATTTTTGTATAAAGATAACACTTGTGTTGCATCATTAATTGATTTGGCCATGGTAACGATTTTAATATTATTTGAAATTTTTTTCATTTGGGTTAATTTCTTTTTTAGTGCAGAATTGCTTGGTGTTTGTTTGAAATTGTGCCATGAAACAAGTATATCAGTACCCGTATTTTTCAGATAGCGTCGTAGATTTTTATTTTTACTTAATGTGTTCAATTCTACATCAAGTAAAAATGGATTATATTCTGCAATTAATTTTATAATTGAAATTCTATTTTTTTCACCTCCTTCAAATTTTCCTCCTTCGGAAACCGGTCTTAATGTGCAAACACATTTTCTCAAATCTTTCTTGATCTGTTGTAGTGCATCAGGTACCAAGTTTGGGTTTAGAAAATCAAATCTTATTTCCGCATAATCTGATTTTTTTAATGCTTTTGTGAGAGTTTGTTTCAGCCTTTTTGGAGTTTTTTCAGCAACACTAGCACATGTTTTGTATCTCATTTTCTTTATTTCTCTAAGATATACTCATCAGATACTTCCATTCCAAAATGCCTACCAGTTGCAGCCTTTGAATGTACTAGTATTGAATCGCCTTTTTTTAGGTGTGTTACTGACACTAGGTGCCCATTAGATTTTACAAAACGAATTGTCTCTGCATCCTGAGCTATAATACCACCAACTTCCTCTCCAACTTTTGCCTTAATCATTAGCATCGGTCTTTTTTCTATCTTACATCTACCAATTGTAACACGTCTTGCTTTTCCTTTTGAATCAAGTACTAACACTTCAACACCTGTTTCTAATTCAGATAGGTATTTTGTGGTACCATCTGGTGATAATGTATAACAGTGTACAGCACCGGCATTAACCCTAAACGGTCTAGGCGAAGTAAACGATGACCCAACAGATTCGTTGTGGACTAAAAACAAAAAGTTAGCTCTATTTCCAATTAGCATACCCTCGCCTCTGTTAAGCATTGAGGCAGTATCTATGCAAACTCTTTCACCGTCACCAACCTCTTGAATGTCAATTATTTTTGCAGAGCTAAGCTCAAAGCTTTTTGAGCCTAAATACACTAGTGCTTCTCTAACTTCGTTGATTGAGCCTGTATTGAAGATTACACCATCTACACCAATATCCAAAATGGAAAACATCTTTCTTGCTTCTTTTGGATTTCTTGCAATTGTGAAAATCTTGGTATGTATCTTATGCAATTTTGCAATTATGTTCTCTAGTGGAATTATCTTCCAATCTTTTACTTCAATTACAACAAAATCCAGTCCCTTTTTTGCAGAATCAAGAATATTCTCAATATCCTTATTTGACAATACTTCAAATCGTCTTCCAATCTTTTTTCCTTTTGATTTTTTAGTTTTGGCTTTATCTAAAATTACATAATTAGCATTCTGAGAAGGAAAAATTGTTTGGATTTTTGTTTTTGTCAAACTTTTAGGGTCTGCAAAAATCATCTTAATACCTTCATCTTCTAAATTCTTGACAAACTTTGCAAGATGATTCTTCGCAACTTTGGGTTGGATGATTAATTGTTTATTAACTGTCAATTATACTCGCTACTTCTTTTGCTGATTGATTTTTGAAGATTATTCCTGCAAGGGCCTCAACAATTTTTTCTGGTGAACTATGCGCAAATATGTTTCTTCCATATGTTACACCCTTAGCTCCCGCATTCATAGCATCTTCTGTCATTTGTAAAATTTCCATATCTGTATTAGTTTTTGGGCCGCCGGCAATTACTAATGGTACAGGGACACTTTCTACTACTTTTGAAAATGAATCTATATCTCCAGTGTATAATGTTTTAACAATATCAGCACCACATTCGGCGCCAATTCTAGCACTATGTGCAACTATTTCAGGATCGTGTGGGTCTTTGATATTTTCGCCTCTTGGATACATCATTGCTAACAATGGAACATTCCATTCATGGCACTGTTCTGAAATATTTCCCAAATCGGCAAGCATTTCTGGTTCTTCTTTTCCACCAATGTTTATGTGTAAAGATACACCATCGGCACCTAATCTTAGTGCCTCTTTGACAGAACCGGTAAGCATTTTTCTATTTGGTGCAGTGGAAAGTGATGTGCTAGCAGAAAAATGTACCAAAATTCCAACCTTAGCAGGTCTTGGAAGAGTCTTGATGATACCTTTGTTAATAATAACGCAAGTAATACCATGACTTTCACACTTGTAAATCATGGAATGCGTCTTTTCAAGACCCTTTATAGGACCATTTGAAATGCCATGATCCATTGGAATGCAAAGCATTCTTCCTTTTCTTAAAATTCTGTTTAATCTGATTTCTGTGCCAGTTGTCATAGAAGGTATAATTTCTGTATGCTACTTAAAAATTATAGCAACATTAGTTCAATTTCTAAGAATTAAATAGTAATTGAAAAATATCACAGTAATTGAGCCAGATTACCGAACAAATTCACGATTCTGATATTGGATATATTCTTGAAAATTCCCTTCATGGGATAAGACCAGAATCTGATGACTGTATTAGATTACTTAATTCTGATGATGTTTATCTCATGGGCTTGGTAGCTGGTGAATTAACACGCAAAAAATTTGGAAGAAAGGCCTCTTTTGTAAACAACATAATTCTGAATTATACAAATGTCTGTGTTACTGATTGTAAATTTTGTGCTTTTTACAGACCGCCTAATCATGATGAATCTTACACATTAACCTTGGATGAAATAGAATCACGAATTAAGATTGCATGTGACATGTTCAAAATCAGGCAAGTACTCATTCAGGGCGGTCATAACCCGGATCTGGGAATAGAATATTACGAAGATTCATTTAGCATGATCAGAAAAAAATTTCCACAAGTAGGTGTACACGGATTATCAACATCTGAAATCGATACTATTGCTAAAGTTGAAAGATCATCAACAAGGGAAGT
>JYMV01016198.1_pt1 | contig 11676 bp, 9 predicted proteins | sample 338911 | NCBI WGS metagenome assembly JYMV01 (sample SAMN03354496, study PRJNA234377) | hydrothermal vent metagenome | biome: Deep sea; feature: Hydrothermal plumes at the Eastern Lau Spreading Center, Western Pacific Ocean; material: Seawater | place: Tonga | collected 2009 | depth 2000 m m
CAAGAATAAAGGAACTGCAGAAACAGAAAAACTTATGACCCCTGAAAACGTAAAATTTCTGCCCGAAAACACTCGTTTGAATCAGGAAATGATTCATGAAGCGATCAACTTAGGCTGCACCAAGGCCAAAGTGATTTTAACCAAGACCATATCCATGGCCCATTGGATGAACCTGCAATGCCAATTTGGTTGTTCTCACTATGGAACGCTCCTAACCTGCCCTCCTTACACCCCCAATGCGGATGAAATGGCTGAAATTCTTCCAGAATATGAAAAGGCCCTTCTCATCAACGCCAGCCCTGAAACAAATGTCAGGGAAATTGTTGTCCATTTGGAAAAATATTTAAAAAGGAAAGGCTTTTACAAAGCTTTCGCATTATGTGCCCAACCCTGCGACCTGTGTAGCCCCTGTACCATCGAAACAAAATGCCAGTATCCCGAAAAAGCCCGGCCCACTATGCAAGCCTGCGGCATCGATGTGAATGAAACCATTCATAATAACGGCTGGGACGACCTGGGCCAGCAAGCTCCCTGCACTCCAACCCATGCCATTGGTATGGTGCTTCTTGGTTGAGAACCGTCTATAATAGGCGCCTCTGACTCACCTAATATTTAATTTTCTGTGGGATATCGTTACGCAATCATTGGAGCAGGCCGACAGGGCCTCTCCGCCGCCTATGATCTTGCCCGGTTTGGATCTGCCGAGGAAATTCTCCTATGCGATCTCAATTTGGAAACCGCACAAAAGGGAGTCGAAAAACTACGCGCACAGCTATCAATTGATTTATTCAAACCAGTCAGCCTGGATGCGGGGAACCTGAACCAACTCCATCAGGCGTTAAAAGGAGTCGACTCTGCCATCAGTGCCGTCCCCTTCACGTTCAACCCAAGTATCAGCCAGGCCGCGATCGAATGCAGTACCAACCTTTGCGATTTGGGCGGACACACCGAAACCGTTCTCAAACAATTAGCTCTTGATGAACCTGCAAAATCTTCCGGCATCACCATTGTTCCAGACTGCGGCATGGGGCCGGGACTCAACATTTCCCTGGGTGTTCTGGCAATGAGCTTCCTGGAAAAACCTATCAACCTTTTTATATGGGATGGGGGCTTGCCGCTGAACCCGGTTCCTCCCTGGAACTACATCTCTACATTCCATATTAATGGTTTGACTAACGAGTACGAGGGACCCGCCTGGTTTATCCGGGATGGAAGGCCCACTCAAGTCCCCTGCCTGAGCGAGGTGGAGGAGTTGGATTTCCCCTCACCTTTAGGGCGTTTGGAAGCCGCCGTCACTTCGGGAGGACTCTCTACCGCTCCATGGACGTTTGCGGGTAAACTCCAGCGCTTGGAAAACAAAACTTTACGTTATCCAGGCCACTGGCAAACATTTCAGGCATTCCAACAACTGGGTTTGTTTGAGCAAACTCCTGTGGAAATAAAGGATGGAAGCTTCGTTCCCAGAGAAACTTTTCACGCCCTTCTTCAACCCAAAATCGCCGGCGATCAGGTCCATGACATCTGCGTAATTCGTGTGCGTTGTGAAGGAGAATCTAATGGAAAAACCGCGGTCTGCACCCTGGACCTTTGTGAGACCTACGATGAAGAAACGGGTTTGACTGCTATGGAGAAATTTACAGGATGGCACGCCAGCATGGTCGCCATCCTTTCCGCCCAGAATAAACTGCCTAAAGGGGCAGTTCCCATCGAAAAAGCCTTATCCGGGCCATTGTTAATGCAAGAGGCCGAAAAAAGGAAATGGACCATAAAAAACAATACTTTATTGGGAGTCTAAATTAGCTAGTAAAAAAAATTTGGCAATCCTTCCACCTTTAGATTTACAATTAAGAATCCTTATACTAACATCATTAGCTAAATCAGACTACAAGAGGGGACTTTATGGACACCATTCAATCTCAAATGACCACCCCGGTTATCAGTATCAATTCTGAAGCCACCGCCCAGGAAGCGGCTCAATTGATGAAGAAAAAGGAAATCGGGTCTTTGCTAGTCAAGGGTTGCCAGGGTTATGTCGGCATATTGGCGGAGCGGGACTTGGCATATCGATTGGTGTGTGAAGGCATGGACCCACGGACCACTCCTCTCTCTTCAATAATGGAAGAGTCCATTTTATCCATAGACCAAAGTGCCTCTCCTTCCGATGCAGGTTCTCTGATGCAGGAATACAATATCAGTCATCTGGCTGTGATGGAAAAGGATGAGGTCGCCGGGATTTTATCCATTAAGGATCTGGTCTATAAAAAATAAAATTCTTGCTTAATCGTTTTGCCACTTTATATTCGCCCATCATTCAGGCCACTAGCCGTGGTGGCAGATAGCGTGATATTCGACCATTGCCTTCATGCCCTGTATGGGTATAAAAGCTAAGGAAGAAAACTACGCCAGCGGAGGTTCTACGCAGGCCAGGATTGAATTTTACCGCCACGCACTACCTCATCTAATTCCTGAAGTTCTTGGCCATTAATTCCTAGAAAATAAAGGATTAATTTTAAATTAGACTGGTTGATGCTGGCTCGTGCATGACGTTGCACAAGGGGCTTGGCATTGAAGGCGATTCCGAGGCCAGCCCGGGCCAGCATCTTGATATCGTTAGCCCCGTCCCCCACTGCTACGACTTGCCGCAGTGAAAATCCTTCTTTTTCTGCAAGGGCAACCAGGGTTTTTTCCTTGGCTTCCGCATCAATGATTTGCCCTTCCAATTCCCCCGAAACTTTTCCATTTTCTATCTTCAATTGATTCGCAACTCCATAATCCAAACCGTAGCTATCGCGAATCTTGTCGATAAAAAAATGGAACCCACCACTCACCAGAGCAATTTTATAACCCAGATATTTCAAGATATTTACCAGGGATTCTGCCCCCGGTGTCAGGGGCAGAGAATCGGACAATTGGTGCAGTTTTTCTATGGGAAGGCCTTTTAACAGCTTCACCCGTTTCAGCAAAGCGGATTTGAAGTCCATTTCCCCATTCACGGCCTGGCGGGTGATTGCCGCTATTTTATCACCCACCCCGGCAAGCTTTCCCAATTCATCAATGACTTCGCATTGCAGGAAGGTCATATCAGCATCCAGCACAATCAATCTTTTGTTGCGCCGGAAGTAGGTTTCCTCCTGCACTGCGATATCGACCCCATAATTTTCCTTGAACTTGACCAGAGCGTCCAACACTTCCTCCGATGAGTGGGCCTTGCGGGTTCCTATGACAAACTCAAGGGCATGGACATCTCCCGAATCCAATTGTTCAATGCGCAGAATGTTAATATCGAGTTTGGAAAAAATTCGGGTGATTTCCTGAAAACCGGAGGAGGGAATCGAATCACATAGCAGGGTCACTACCGAACGGTGGGCATAGGGAGCATCTGGTCGGGTGGCGGTTTCCCAGGGATAGACGGTGACTTTAAAATCCATTTTCTCCGCATAGGCAGACAACGCCTCGCGCAGAGGCAAAATACGGCGGTCATCGCAACCGTCAAGCAGAATGGAAAGATTGAGCAATCCGTTAAACACAAATTGCTTGATATCTACCACATTCCAACCGGTTTGAACGATAAACGCCAACGTTTCAGCCAGTATTCCCGGCCGGTCTTGCGCTGAGATATGAATATGTAATTGACTGGAGGAGGAAAAAAAAGGAGGCATTATTCAGACCTGCGGCTTGTAACGCCACCCTTCCTTCTTTTTGCAGGTCCAGCCGTCATTGACTTGGAAGGTAGACAGGGACATTTCGGAATTGAATAAAGCGATAACACCTTCTCCTTTTATCGGATTCCCTTTTAAATGCAGGCGTTTGAGTTTACTCAGAAATTTTGCGTTGGCCAAGAATTTCAGTCCTTCATCGCTCACGTTGTTCTGATTGAGGTTCAAATACTGGACGTTTTCCAAAAATGCACATTCGGCCAATTCCTTGACCCCCTGGTCCCCCAAGTTGTTATCATCCAAATCCAGCCAACTGACTTCCCGCATTCTTGGCGTCTGCCATAAGAGCCGTGCCTCTTCGGGGGTAAGGCCCTTGCCGCTGAGCATCAGCTGATTGCCGCGCAACCGTCCCTCAAAAATCGCCTCAACATTTTCAAACCGACAATTCTCGTTCATTATTTTTCCTTATAAAATCGCTCTCCTCCATCGAGGATATGAGTGCCTTCTATATCATGAGGCAAACAATTCAACAACCGGCGTAACAGCCGGTGGTAACTGGCAAAAGCTTTTTTACCGCTAGCAAAGAGTTGTCACGGCTTAACGAGTCCTTGCTCAGTTACCAACAGATAGCAAAAGTTTATCAAGCCTAGCTAACGCATTGTTTGCCCTTTATGTTATTGCTCGTTGCCACCGGCGGCTCGCCTGCGCCGAGTGGGGGTAGTGTATTTTCTATCTTTTAGGGGTTTCGGCAGATATTCCTGTTTCGCAGAAGGATCATCGTGAGGATATTTGTAATCCACACCAAATCCATATTTGGATTTGGCATCTTTATAGTGGGTGTCCTTCAGGTGATCCGGAACGGGATAAGAGAGCCCCTTTTTCTGAATATCGTCCAAAGCCTGATCAATAGCCACAATAGCCGAATTATCCTTCGGTGCCCGGGCAACATAAATCACCGCCTGAGCAAGGGGAATCCGGGCTTCTGGAAACCCCAATTTTTCCACTGCATTTGCTACTGCTTGCACTAATAGGAATGCGTTAGGGTCTGCATTGCCCACATCTTCAGCCGCTGTGACCAGCAGTCGCCGGACAATAAAACGAGGGTCCTCCCCACCCGCAATCATTTTTGCCAGCCAGTAAATGGCCGCATCGGCATCTGAACCACGCAGACTTTTCTGGAATGCGGAGGCATGGTCGTAATGCTCGGTTCCATTTTTATCGTAAAGCGTGGCGGCTTGTTGAATGATGCCTTCAACGATTTCCAATTTAACCTGATTTTCATTACGGTTAGTGACCACATCATGAGCCGCCTCCAGCACATTGAGAGCACGGCGAGCATCACCATTGGCATGGCTGACAATCATATTCATTGCCTCTGCGGCAATTTGCAGGGCGGATTTTCCCAAACCCTTTTCTGAATCCTTCAATGCTCGGTCCAGAATATCCCTGATTTCTCCACGTCCTAAAGGTTCCAGGCGAAAAGTCTGGCATCGCGAGCGAAGCGCAGGTATTACTTCAAAAGAAGGGTTTTCCGTGGTACTGCCAATCAGGCGAACCGTCCCATTCTCTATATGTGGGAGAACAGCATCCTGCTGGGCCTTGTTGAACCTGTGAATTTCATCGATAAATAAGACCGCTCCCCTGCGTTTTACTTTCCAAGCTTGACGAGCACCTTCGATTATCTTACGGATATCAGCGACGCCAGCATTCACTGCGCTGATCTCATAAAACTCGCTTTCGGTCAACCGGGCCGAAATCCGGGCAAGGGTTGTCTTACCGGTACCCGGTGGTCCCCATAATAAAAAGGACAACCGTGAGCCGGATTCCACCAGTTCCCTCAGCGGCAGACCCTCACCGACCAGATGTTCTTGTCCGGCAAATTTTTCCCAGTCTTCAGGGCGCATCCGGTCCGCCAATGGCGCAACCGGACTTTGCATTTCCTTTTCAAATTCCGGAAATAATTCCATAACAATTTATTAGGATATCTCTGATTATTCAACAATTTTGCCTCGGGCAACCTCGCAGACCCTTATTTCATAAGGGCCGCTCATGGCCAAAAAAATTTCCAGAGATTCCCTTAATTGATATCCCGTGCATTCAAGGAACGGATTCCCAACCGCAACGGAATATGGGCGATTGCCCAGGTGAGAATAAAAATCAGAGCATAACAAACGGGAACTTCCAACCCGCCAATGGATTTAAAAAGAAATTTCTCATTAAAATGGACATAAAGCGGACGTGCTCCCAACATTAACACTAACCCAATATAACTCAATGCTAAAATCATAAACAGCACACCGCCCGCGCTGGATGAAATTTCCGCAATATTTTCATGGTCCCATTTAGGGTACAGGGTACCGAGTCCTAGTCCCAAGCTTGTCAGCCCCAATGTTAAAAGAAAAACACCTATAATGGAAACCCTCATCACATAAGCATCCACCTCCAGCAACTGATTCGACACCACAACCAGCAACTCGGCGATAAATAAAAGTGGCGGGAAAAACATCCAGAACTTGCCCGCCAAAAACTTCTGCATAGTCACGGGTCGGGTATAAATTAACCAGAAACTTTTTCCTTCCACACTGGGTGAAGAGAACACGAATCTGGATATCAGTGCCGCCATGACAAACCCCACCAGGCCAACATTCAAAACGGAAACCACATCTCTCAAAACTTTATTTTCCAGGGGAAGATGCATGATATTAAAAATATAAACGCACACCAAAGCAAATAATATAAAGAGTTGCGACCATTGTTCCGGATCGCGAACAAAAATTTTAAAATCCTTGTTCAACAAAGCCTTGCCAGGAGCAGACAGGGGTAGATTTTGAAAAAAAGTTCTCCTCTTAGTCTCCCGCCCACGCCTCTCCAAGGGAGTACTTCGCACCACCTGAACCAGGCACCACCCCTGAAAATAAATCCGCGAACCTACCCACAAATGCAAAACGAAAAATCCTCCAGCCACCCCCCACAATATTAAAGTCTGCATAAATGGCATTTCTCTTTTTCCCTCAACCCAGCCTGAAAGCCCACGGGTTATCCAGTTGCTGGGAAGAAATGGATAATCGGGAGCCTTCAGGCTAGCAACAAAAGCGATGATCTGCTCATCAGAAACATCCTGACCAAAAAATTTATCCTGTGACATAAACCGTAAATACACCACCACTCCAACCAGAAAAAATAACCCCAGAAAAGTCATTATCTGATGCGTTTTGTGGGTGGGGTAAAGTTTCATTAAAACCATTATCGCCAAAATTGCGACCAAGCAGGGAATGGCTATGAAAGGAACCAGGTTGAATATCAAATACAGATAATAATCCCATGAAACCTTGAAATACGAACCGTATGCAGTAAACATGGGTAGGGAAAATAATAAAACCATCCAGGAGCTGTTTGCCATGCACTGGAAGTAACGGGCGGTAACTATCCCCGAAATGGAAATTGGTAGGGAATGGAGAAGTTCCAGATCATGCGATAAATAGTAGACAGAGAGGGAAACGATCAAACTGGAAAACAGGACCATCATAAACAGGGTGATGAACACCAGGTTGATCAACTGAATGATCAACTCATCACCTACCCTGAATGGCAATCCGTCCAGATAGACTATCACTCTATGAAAAAACCAATAGTCGCCGATGACAAAAAGCATCCCCAACGTCAAAATAGAAATCGGGCGCATGGCCTTTTTGAAACCGATCCCCTTGAAACCGTTGGCAAGGGCCTTCAACCTGTACTTTAAAAGAAGACCTCCCTGGCCCTGCATCATGGCTTGTCCCCGGTATTCTGCACCACTACCCGTGGGGAAAACTTGCCAACACCAAGCGGAGGCTTTTGGTTTGGGTTCGAGCTTTTCCCTCCCGTGCTTAATTCCCGAATCCATTCCAATATGGCATAGTCCATCCACCGCCGGTCTCCATGAGGGGTGACATTTCTTGCGATATATCCCATATGGCCCCCCTTTTTCGGTTTATGCAATGTCACCATTTCACTCATCTCAACCTGATCAAATATTTTGCCTGGAACAAATGGATCGTCCTCGGCACACAAAATGGAAGTGGGAATTTCAATTCTCTTTAAATAATACCTAGAACTACATTGATCATAATAATCATCGACATCTTTGTATCCGCCAGAGGGAGCAGTATAACTGACATCAAAATCCCAAATCGTTTTGAAGTTTTTGAGCGGACTGAAAGCAGATGGAAACTGTTTCACGAGAGCAACAGCCTGATTTCGAATCAATTTCATATAATACTGATTGAATACCGCGCAACTCCATTTTCTCGATATGATGGCACTTGCAATCCTCAAATCAATAGGCGGATTTACAGCCAGAACTCCTAAAACCTTACTGGGAATAATCTGGCTCTCTCCCAAATATTTCAAAAGAATGTTACCACTTAAAGAAAAACCGATCGGCACCAGGAACTTATCTGGATTCCGCTGAATCACAAAATCAATCATTTTTGCCAAATCATCGCTGGCGCCCCCATTCCACAGCCGCGGACTCAAACCCATACCCGGTCCACTACCTCGATGATTGATCAGGAACACCCCATAACCCTGCATCCAGAGCTTGGTGGAAATCCGTTTCATATAACCGGACTCGGAACACCCTCCCATACCATGAGCCAGCATAATGATTGGCTTGGATTGATCTTTCGCTTCAATTTCGTACAGGATGGCCCTGCTCTGTTCATCCAAATGCAGTTCATGCCGGATTCGGGGAGGACAGGGCAACTCCATACCCTTAAGCTGGGCACCGACAATGGTCTGGAAAATTCCTCCCGGAACACCCCAATGCGCTTCAAATGATTCCATGTATTGTGTGGATTTCAAATTCATCATTCTTCAAAATTAAGGGCACTTCTAAAAATTGCTTTTGGCCATGAGCAGGCCTTAAAAAATAAGGGCCTGCGAATTGCCTTATAGAAAATTACTGAATAAATAGAGCTCCCCTTAACATTTTCCGCAAACGAAAATTTTACGTGTCGGTGGAATTTTTAACCCCTTGCAAGTATCTAACAGAAGTTGACACTCCCTTTGGGTATTGTTACATTGCAAAACTCAACCATCATATTACCAAAGTGAAAACAATTAAATCCCCCATAAAATATAGCCTGAGTTTTCTGGTTTTCTGCTTGATCCTGTTTTTTGGCTGCCCAGCGGTATTTGGGGCTTCTGATAAGGAAGCAAAAGCCCACTATCAAGAAGCAATGAAACTGAGCCAGAAAAAGGAGTGGAACAATGCCGTAGCTGAATTCACGAAAGCCGCCGAACTCGCCCCGCAGGATAGCTTGATTCAAGCGAATCTTGGTGTCGCCTTCAGCCAGACAGGAAGGCACAAGGAAGCCCTGCTCTCCTTTGAAATGGCTTTGCGGTTGGGATACGACTCTTCCGGCCTGCGCTACAACCGCGGAGTTTCCTTTGCCCGCGTCAAATTGCTGGATGAGGCCATTCAGGAACTGGAAACAGCCTTGAACATGGACCACAGAATGGTGAAAGCAGAATATGACCTTGGGGTTATTTACAATTTGCAGGGAAAACGTGAGAAAGCCCTGGAAAAAGTTGAAATTTTATTCAAAAGAAACAACAAGCTTGCAAAAAAACTATTTGACCAGATTAAATCCTCTTACACAGTCGTTTCCGTGGACGATGGAGGAACTTTAAAAGGCCGTGTCACACTTTCTGGCCAGGTTCCCAGGGTTCGTTCTTTCCATCTGATCCACTCTCCGAATATCGAATTCTGCTCAAGGATATCGGATGGGAGAGGTCATCGTCTACTATTCGATTTCACCGTTTCACAAAATCGAGGGCTGAAAGATACCATCATCCATTTGGCAAACGTTGAAAAAGGAAAACCGTTTTCGCCCAAAATGCAAACCTTCCACATCGACCGTTGCCGGGCCAACCGTTATGTAATCGGTGCTAGAAACGGTGAAAACATTTTAGTGGAAAACACAGATCCTATCCAGCATGAGATAGCGACTTATGAAGTCCGCAACATCTATTCGGACCAGACCAGTAACCGTCCGCTACCCGAAAAATCCAGCCAGGTACGCAGTGTTTTTGTGCGCGAAGGCGCAAATGAATTCATCATCAAATGCAATCTCCACCCTTTCCTCCAAACTCACGCATATCTGGTGCAAAATCCCTATTACGCGGTTTCAGACTCGGAAGGCAACTTCAGCATCGAAAATGTTCCTCCCGGCACCTACGAGGTAATCGCCTGGCATCCCTTTATTCCGGAACAAAGAGGGACGATCACCATTCCCGAAAAAGGAGAAGCTAATTTAAATTTCGATTTTAGAGGGGAAGACGAAAGAAGAAAGCTATATCAAGACGATATTGAAGGCTATCGGTTCAACACCTGGTTTGACAGCAAGGAAAAATTTTATGGTGGACCCAGAATTGATGATCCGGTAGAAGAGTTACAGGCATTCTGTGATGCCGACCACCTCTGCTGACAACGGCAAAATCCGTTTGCAACAACCTGCTAATTGGTCTTACGGACCACTACCGCGTTTAATTTGTACTCACTTCTGGCCAAGCGGGCCGCCTCCTGCGCTTTTTCCTCATCTGCATACCTTCCCAGAAAAACCCGGTGCCAGGTTCCAGCATGATTGGCAAGTTCCGCTTGCATTAAAAAAGCATCGAAACCTTTTTCCTGGAGACGCATTTTCAAAGCACCCGCACGCCCCGCATCGCGGAACGAACTCACCTGAACAGCATAACGAGGCCGTCCCTCATTTTCAGTTCTAATATTTCGATCAAGTTTAATTTCAGGTTCAGCCAGCGGTTCTGACTTCACCTGTTTTTCAACAGGAGGGATAGTCGCTGTACTTTTGGCGGGCACAATAACCGTTCTCTCTGGAGAAAGAGGCAACAACTCGCCATTGAGCCCAACATACTGAGTCATGGTAGTATCATTCAAGGTCTCAAAAAAAGTATAAACCGTTTTATCCGATGCAACCGGAGCAACCTTGTCGCGGATGAATTTGGGCTTAACGGCTCTTATTTTTTTTGCAGGTGCCTTCTTTTCCAGGAACCCATCGATGCCCCCGGAAAAATGCAGTCCCACCGCCGAAGCCACCAAAAAAATCATTACAAGGAGAAGTCTCATAAATTGATGGTACCTATTGAAACCGATAGTTTTTTAAGCCGCCAATACTTCTCGCTAACCAGATAAAGTTATTGCAATCTGCCACCGGCGGCTACACCGACTGCTAACCGCAGGGGCTACTGGCAAGAACTCTTTGGGCCGAGAAAACTCTTTCATCGCCAGCAAAAGTTATTGCCGGCGGCTACGCCGGGTTACATTTTTTCTGGAGCCGAAATACCCATCAAATCGAAACCATTGCGGATGGTAATTCGTATAGCATCCAGCAAAAATAAACGCGCAAGTGTTAGCGCCTTGTCATCAGAGATAACCCGATGCCTGCTGTAATACCCATGAAACCGGGAAACCATATCAAGCAGGTAATGGGAAATCCGATGTACCTCCAAAGCCCGAGCACTTTTTTCCACTATTTCAGGAAAAGCAAGAACAGCGCGGATAATGCCGAATTCCTCCCCTTCAACCAGAAGTGAGAGATCCACTTCGTTAGACCTGTTCCACACCACGCCTTTTTCTCCAGCGGTACGAAAAATACTGCATATCCGGGCATGCGCATATTGAATATAAAAAACCGGGTTTTCCGAGGTTTCTTGTTTGGCCAGCTCCAGGTCAAAATCCAGGTGCGTGTCGGAACTGCGCATCAGAAAATAGTATCGTGCTACATCGACACCCACCTCACTCACCACATCCTTCAGTGTTTCAAACTCACCGGCCCGGGTGGACATGGACACCTTTTCTCCCGCCCGCAAAAGACTGACAAATTGAATCAGGAGAATCTTAAAAATTTTCTTGTCATACCCCATCGCTTCCAGAACGGCCTCCATGCGTGGAACGTAACCATGATGGTCGGCACCCATCAGATTGATGATTTTTTTAAACCCACGGTTGATTTTATTCTGA
>JYMV01025732.1_pt1 | contig 11676 bp, 10 predicted proteins | sample 338911 | NCBI WGS metagenome assembly JYMV01 (sample SAMN03354496, study PRJNA234377) | hydrothermal vent metagenome | biome: Deep sea; feature: Hydrothermal plumes at the Eastern Lau Spreading Center, Western Pacific Ocean; material: Seawater | place: Tonga | collected 2009 | depth 2000 m m
CTGGAATACCTTCCCGGAGGGGCCGCTCCGGCGCAGGCACTGGTGCGGCTCGACGGCAGCAGCGCAAGCATTCCATTCGAAAAGCTGCTCAAGGGTGTCTGCCTTGACAACGAAACAGTCTGGAGAGATTTCAATGAATGCAATGCTTCCTTTGAGTCACTCGCCTGCTGGGGGCACCACTTTATGGGTCTACCTTGGGAACGTTAAATAACGACAGTGCTGTTAAATAATACCTTCTGATTGAGCATCTAGGCATAAATTCGATCAACTACTTTCTGTATCAATGGATGGGGCCAGTGCGCTCCCCCCTACCCCTCACTCTTCATGTTCAGGCCGCTCCTGCCTGATGAAGCTCCAGAACTCACCTATGAACCGGCAACATATTTTGCCTCCACAATGGTTGAATTCCAGACCAGAATTTAAAAAAAATAAATCCAGCAGGCGTAGTGTGTCCAAAATATGGTGATTCCCAACTATTCCTGACTTAAATCGAACCAAGAACCACAACAAAACCCAAACATCTAATTTTCACCAATCATCACTTCGGAAAAAGAATAAAATCCCAGTAAAAATTACTCTTGACACTCTAAATCCAAGCAAGTACTCTCGGACATGAATTTTGATTTTCCTATAATCAACGCGGAATGTGGGCTGTGGCCCATATCAAAGTTTTGAACAAGCACCCGCCGGATTGGAAAAACATCGTTCCGATGGACCAAAGGCCATACTTGCACTAACATTCAATAGGGACCAGTCAGGTGTGGCTGATTAATACCTAATTCATAATTAATGTAGAACCCCCAAAATAGGGAGATTGAAATGTCACTTAAGAGGATTCAGGTTGGAGATCGGATGAGCCAGGCCGTGATTTTCAACGGCACGGTCACCACCGCCGGGCAGGTCGCCCTGGGCGCCCCCGGTGAGCCAGCCAAGGAGCAGACGGAGAATATTCTCGCCACCATCGACAAGCTGCTGGCCGAAGCCGGTACGGATAAATCCAAAGCCATGTCCGCCACCATCTGGCTTTCAAATATGGACGATTTCGCAGCCATGAACGAGGTCTGGGATGCCTGGGTGTCGCCTGGCAACACGCCAACGCGTGCCTGTGTCGAATCAAAGCTGGCGGCACCGCAATTCATTGTTGAAATTGCGATTGTCGCAGCAATAGAATAGACGGATCGGGGGACGCCATGCGGGTATTGGTGTTAGGCGCCGGCGTTGTTGGAGTCACGACAGCCTTTCAGTTGTTGAAGGACGGACACGAAGTCACGGTCATCGACCGGGCCGAAGAAGTCGCCTCATTCAGCAGCCACGCCAATGCCGGCCTGGTCGCTCCCGGACATGCCTATGCCTGGTCGTCGCCGCGCGCCCCTGGAATGATGTTGCGCTCGCTCTATCGTGAGGATCAGGCGATCCGGTTTCGGCCCAGTCTGAATCCTGCACTGTGGCTATGGTCGTTGAAATTTCTGAAGCAATGTACGGCTGAAAGGGCGCTCGTCAATACTCAGCAAAAGTCCCGTATCTGTACCTATTCCCAACCGCTGATCAAGGAAATCGCCACCGAGACGGGTATTCCCTATGATGCCAATGACGGCGGCCTGTTGTATTTTTACAGACATGCCGAAACTTTCGATTTCGCGGCGACCAAATGCGGAATACTGCAAAAGGAAGGGATTAAGGTCGAAGTCCTGAACGTCGCCGAAACCATCGCCCGCGATCCTGGACTGGCCGATGCGGAGCACGAAATTGTCGGTTCCCTCTACGCGCCAAACGATGAAAGCGGCGACGCCAGACTGTTTACGATCGCCCTGGCCGAGGAATGCAAAAAACGCGGCGCGCGCTTCCTGATGGGAACCACTCTGAAGGCATTGGAAAGTGATGGAAACCGGATCACCGGCGCACTCACCGACGGGCAACGCCTGAGCACCGATCAGTATGTGCTGTCGCTTGGCGTCTTCAGTTCCGAACTGGTCAAAAATATCGGGTTGAGGCTGCCTATTTATCCGGTCAAGGGATACTCGATGACAATGCCTGTTAAACCAGAACATACGCCGCCAACACTGGGTGGGGTCGATGAAGATAATCTGCTGGCCTATTGCCCCATGGGAGATCGCTTCCGCCTTACGGCAACGGCGGATTTCGCCGGTTACGAGGTCAGCCACAAACCGGCGGATTTTAACGTCATGACCCGCAAGGCCCGCGAAATTTTCCCGGCCGCGGCCGACTACTCTAAACCAGAATATTGGGCCGGATTGAGGCCGATGACGCCGAGCGGCTTGCCAATCGTCAGCGCATCGCCGATTGACAATCTGTGGCTCAACACCGGGCACGGCCATATGGGATGGACCATGGGCCGACCTGATGGCCGGTAGGAAACCCGAGATCGACGCTTCGGCGATGAGTTACCAAGCCTGCTGATGGAGGAAAAAACGCTATGACCAACCAACAAAACGCCACTGGCGCCACCGCCGCAAACATTAATCACATTCCGTTCGAAACCGACGCTGGCGTTGCGCATCGCGCCGCCATCGGCCTGATCGTTCTGTCCACCGATCAAACGATCGAACACGAATTTCGCTTCATATTCAAACAGCAAGGCGTCGCCTACTACGAAAGCCGTATTCCAAATTCTAACCGGATCACGCCGGAAACGCTGAAGGAAATGGAAAAACTGATCGAGGACCAGACCGATGTCATCCTGCCAGGATTACCCCTTGATGTGGTAGCCTTCGGTTGCACGTCGGCGTCGATGGTGATTGGCGAAGAAATGGTTTTCACGAAGATCAGGGAGAAACGGCCCGATGCCGCCTGCACGACCCCGATCACTGCCGCTTTTGCCGCTTTCGACGCCCTTGGCGCAAAGCGGATCGGCGTTCTGACGCCCTATCGCCAGGACATCAACGATTTCATGCGCGATTACATTGCCGAACGCGGTTACGAGGTACCGATCTTTGGCTCCTTTAACGAGGAAAACGATAACATCGCCGCCCGCATATCCGCCGCCTCGATCCACAGCGCAATCACTAGGGTCGCGGGTTCTGCCGATCTCGACGCGGTGTTCATTTCCTGCACCAGCCTGCGGCTGGTCGAACATGTTGTCGGCATCGAAAAGGAAATAGGCATTCCCGTAACTTCAAGTAACCACGCGATGGCCTGGCATTGCCTGCGTCTGGCCGGGGTCGATGATAGATTGCCCGAATTCGGGCGCTTGTACGAGGAATGAGCGGGCGGCATCAGATTGAGCAATTGGTCTCGGTGTTGCATTTTTGGAATCATCTTACATTTTCTTGTACATCCCCCTCACCGAATGGTTTAATTTCAGACATTGCAAGCTCATCACAGTTCTCGTCGATGCTTGTAAGCGTCACATGGCTGTCCGGTTTCCAGAGCGTTTGGAAGTGCTCCACAGTAGCATCCATGGGCTTTTCTGCCAAGCGAACCTTATTCATCGCGTGGTGAGTGAGCTCGATAGTCCACACATCATTCTTGGTGACTTGGATGTTTGGTTCGATGTAGCCAATGTCGTAGCGCTGAGCGAGGACTTGCCGAATTTTTCGATACCCTTGTTCGTCATGTATTGCACTTACTTCGTAGTGAGGGACCCCCTCCTCGTCTTTTATCCCGAAGAGATGCATGTCCCTGATGAGACGCGGACTGAGATACTGCAGGATGAAGCTTTCATCTCTGTAGTTCTCCCATGCGTCCTTAAGCACACCTTTCCAGTCCCCGCACCCCGCAATGTCGGGGAACCACTCATGGTCCTCACCCTCTGGGTCAGGTTCGACGCATATTCGCTTGATATCCGTCATCATGGCGTATCCAAGCGCGTAAGGGTTGATCCCGGAGAATTGTCTATCGTCGAAGTCGGGTTGCATAAGAACGTTTGAATGTATGCCCATGAACTCGAGCATGGCGCCGTCCGTGAGGAGCTTTTTGTCGTAGAGTGCGTTCATAATGTGGTAATGCACAAACGTTGCACACCCCTCATTCATGACCTTCGTTTGTTTTTGAGGATAGAAGTACTGTGCCACTTTACGCACAATTCTCACAATTTCACGCTGCCAAGGCTGAAGCCAAGGACTTTGTTTTTCGATGTAGTAGAGGAGATTTTCCTCGGGCAGTTTGACGTGCTCCATTCGCACTTTCATTTCATCCCGATACTCAGGTGTGTGAGTGAATCGTTGTCCACCACCTGGGATGGTGTGCGCATAGAGGTCGCTGTACTCTCTTGCAGCCTCCTCAATACGCTCTCGCTGACGTGTCTCTTCCTCTTTGAGACTGAGTTTGCCGGGACGAGGGTATCTAAACACACCCTGGTCCATAAGCGCATGAGCCGCATCGAGAACAAGTTCAACCGCCTTCACTCCGTGGCGTTCCTCGCAGTTGCTGATAAATCCTTTAGCAAACTGCAAGTAGTCTAGAATGCCATCTGCATCTGTCCATTCTCGAAACAAACGATTGTTCTTGAAGAAGTGGTTGTGCCCAAAGGCGGCGTGAGCCATCACCAGTGCCTGCATTGTCATGGTATTGTCTTCCATGTTGTAACTGATACAGGGATTCGAGTTAATGACGATCTCGTACGCAAGACCGGCAAAGCCCTTCCGGTAGAGTACTTCATCCCGAGCGAAATGTTTGCCAAACGACCAGTGTTGGTACATTAGCGGCATACCGATAGATGAATACGCATCGAGCATTTGTTCGGTCGAAATGATCTCTATTTGATTTGGGTAGGTGTCGAGGCCGAGGTCGCGTTCTGCGACCTCGGCAATCGCATCGTACGTTCTCCGCATGGTATCAAAGTTCCATTCAGAGGTCTTATAGAGTGGTCTTGTTTCACCCATATGCTTCTTCTTTCTGGAACAGTTCCCGAAACACCGGGGAGATATGACTGTGGCTAGCGATGCGCTTCATAGCGAAGTTTGGCCAATCGGCGCGGAGACCGCGGTATGCACACCACAATTCGGCGCCATTTTCTTCATTTTCGAATGCTTCCATTTCGCGCACATCAAGGATCTCGACATACGCATAATACTGGCAGAGTGGTAAAATTGACTCGTTAAGCAGTTTGATACATGTATCCGAATCACCACTCGAATTGTCGCCATCTGATGCCTGAGCAACGTAGATATTCCACGAGTCGGCTGGAAAGCGTTCCTTGATGATCTTATGAACTTCCTTGAGTCCAGTGCTCGCGATAGTGCCGCCGGTTTTTCTGCCGTAGAAGAATTCTTCTTCTTCCACTTCCCATCCTTCGTGCGTATGACATACGAAGACCACGTCGATTTTTTTATAGTAGCGCTCCAGAAAGAGATGTAGGATCATGAAGAAGCTCTTCGCGAGCTCTTTTTCGTATTGTGCCATTGATCCAGAGACATCCATGAGGCAGAACATCACTGCTTGAATGTTTGGAACGGGCTTCCTTTCAAAGTTGTTGTACCGGAGGTCTGTCGGATCGATATACGGTATAAGCCGTTGCCGGCCTCGTAAGTGTTCGATCCTTTCGAGAAGCTCTGAAAGCTCACGTCGCTCTTTAGCAGTCTGGTCCGTTTTCCTTTCGATCAGAAACACACGGGCAAGAAGTTCTTCGACTTCCTCGCTTCTTGGACGATGCAATGCTATACGACGAGCATAACTATTGCGCATTGTTCGCAACAAGTTGAGATTGACGGCTGTACCACTTGATGAGAGACCAGCTCGCTCGACTTTGTGCTTAACGATTTGTTTAAGGCCGGTCTTCACCAAATCAGGTAGGGCGAGATCTTCGAAAAAAATATCAAGGAAGTCTTCGCGTGTAAGGATGAATTGAAAATCGTCTTCACCATCACCAGAATCTGAGGCCTTTTTACCCCTCGTCCCTGCTCTGCCACCATTGGGTTTTGGTATATAATCTCCTACTCCAAACTCTTTGTTTCCGGGGTAAATCCGTTCTACCGAACCGGTCCCGCTAGCGTGGAAGAATCTCGGTTCGGCCGTTTTTTTGCTGCTTTTTGGTCGCACCATTTTTTTCCCTTGAGGAACAAAGATCGTGTCCTTATTCCCGTCACTTTTCTTGTCGCTGCCATTGTCTCTACGTATGGACTCATGGAGTGCTTCTCTGGCTCGGTGTACAAAACGCTGCTTGTTCCTGAGACTTTTTCCCTTTGGATTCAGTCTCCGGTCGACAATAGTCATTGACATAGTACGTCTTCCTCTTGAGTTATGATGATGACTTCAGAAAGGAATAAAGAGGGTGAATAGATATTATTTTGTTTCCGCCTGCAGAAACAAAAACTTATCTCTCCAACCCGGTTAGCCTGGCTCGAAATTTATCCAGCCTTGTTGACACGCATCCACCATTCGGCGAGCCGCCGGACTTGTCTGTCGGTATAACCTCTCTCAGTCAGACGACGAACGAATTCAACATGTTTTTCATCAGTATCTTGGTCTCTCTTTGTCCCGAAACTGATGACAGGAAGAAGATCTTCGACCTGTGAAAACATTCGTTTTTCGATTACTTCCCGGAGCTTTTCGTAACTTGTCCACGGTGGGTTTTCTCCCGCGTTATTGGCACGCGCACGTAGGCAGAATTTCACTACTTCGTTTCTGAAATCCTTCGGGTTTGCGATTCCTGCAGGCTTCTCTGTTTTAGAGAGTTCAGCATCCAGTACCTTGCTGTCGAGCATTTGCCCAGTGTCGGGATCCTTGTAATCTTGATCCTCGATCCACGCGTCAGCATAGGCGATGTAGCGATCAAATAAGTTCTGACCGTACTCGCCGTACGATTCGAGGTATGCTTTCTGGATTTCAATGCCAAGCTCCTCTGCATACTTGGGTTGGAGTTCTCCCTTGATAAACCCGAGGTATATTTTCTCAGTCTCGTCAACAAACTGCTCGCGCTTGACGGCATGTTCCAAAACATACATGAGATGTACCGGATCAGCGGCAATCTCGTCCGTGTCATGGTTGAACGTTGCCGAAAGCACCTTGAAAGCAAAGCGGGTTGATACTCCGGTCATGCCTTCATCAACACCTCCGGCATCACGATACTCCTGAACACTCTTGGCCTTCGGATCAGTTTCTTTAAGGTTCTCACCGTCATAGACCCTCATCTTGGAATACAGCGTTGAGTTCTCATGTGGGCGAAGTCGAGTGAGGACGCTGAACCTGGCGAGCATATCTAATGTTTCTGGTGCACGCGGTGCAGAAGAAAGTTCACTATCCTCAATAAGTTTCTCGTAGATCCGGGCCTCTTCTGAGGCCTCAAGACAATAGGGCACCTTTACGACACAAATTCGGTCGAGAAAAGCCTCATTGCTCTTGTTCGCCTTGAACTGCAGCCATTCGGCTTCGTTTGAGTGCGCGAGCACAATACCTTCAAATGGGAGTGCGCCCATGCTCTCAGTACCCACGTAATTGCCTTCTTGCGTTGCAGTGAGTAGCGGGTAGAGCACCTTAATTGGTGCTTTGAACATCTCGACGAAATCGAGAATTCCCTGATTGGTCCGATTGAGACCTCCCGAATAGCTATATGCGTCAGGATCACTCTGCTCGAAATGCTCAAGCTTCCTGATGTCAACTTTTCCGACGAGCGTTGCAACGTCCTGGTTGTTCTCATCCGACGGCTCGGTCTTTGCGACAGCAATTTGTCGAAGTTTTGATGGAGTCAGTCTAAAGACACTGAAGTGTGAAATATCACCATCAAACTCATCAAGCCGTTTGATAGCCCACGGTGACATAAGTCCCTTAAGGCGTCTACGCTCGATACCGTACTTGTCTTCAAACACGTCACCCATTCGCTCCGAATCAAAAAGCCCCAAGGGCGATTCAAATACCGGACTGAATGTGTCTTCAGTCCCAAGCACGTAAATAGGGAATTTCTCCATGAGTTCCTTTAGACGCTCGGCAATTGAACTCTTGCCACCGCCCACTGGGCCGAGAAGATAGAGTATCTGGCGCGCTTCCTCCAAGCCTTGTGCGGCGTACTTAAAGTAGCCGACAACACTCTCGATGGTCGCCTCCATGCCGTAGAAATCAGCAAAGGCCGGATAACGTCTGATGGTTCGATTGAGATGAATCCGCCCGAGTCTGGGGTTGTCATTCGTGTCAATCATTACCGGTTCGCCAATGGCCGCAATCATACGTTCTGCTGCAGAAGCAAACATTGTTGAATCGTCGCGACAGGACAGCAGGTAGTCTTGAAGGCTCATGCTGTCTTTTTTTGTACTTTCGTAGCTTTCTTGGAAAAGGTCGAATACTTCCATGGTTTTCTCCTCAGGAATAAGGTTGGGTTAACATTCCAGAGAGTAACCTCTGGTTTCTGTAAGATAATTGTCAATGAACTGACAAAAGACACCTTTGTGGTGCTTTTCGCTATATCATGGCTAAAGCTACTACTAAAAAAAATTCTGTCAAATTTACAGTATTACTCTTGCCCACACACCATACATAATGCTGGTTTAGATTTGTTGACGACGTCCTAATCGCATTGCGAGCTTGTACACTCCAAAAATGATCCCGAAGAGAATAAGGAGTTACACAAGAGCAGGATGCGCAAGAATACCGGAGAATACAAAAAGAACAAATGTGAAGATTCCACTGATTATGCTTCTAAACCCACTGATAATTGATGAAACGAGACCGGGGCTCTTATCAATCTGCGTTTGTGTGATTGTCGCTAAATCACCAAATTCTATTGAAAGATTTTGTGTTGAGGCTCAATCCCCATGGTCTGCCCCCGTTGAACTTGATGAGGGTTTTCCAGATTCAGCAGCTTCATTTCTATCTTCTCGATAAGAATCTAGAGAGACCTTCGACTTGTTGACTTTCTTAGTTACATTTGAGAGAAGGTTCTCAACGGTCTCTCCATCAAGAAATTTTTCTGGCCCTTCTCGGGGTACATAAAGTGCTAAAGCCCACGCTTCCTCTATATCTGCAGAGCTTTCATCATTGTCCTCTTCTCTCTCCTCCCCAGTTTCCTCTTCGTTTTCTGATGTTTTCGTAAATGTAAGTGGATCAGTACAGGCTTCTATCTCATCTTCGTCAGAAATACCATCGTTATCGTCGTCAGTGTCTTCTATATTTCCAATACCATCGTCGTCAGTGTCAATGTCAACAATTATCACATCTTCAGCAACGGTACTTTTTGCGCCAACGTTCTCTGTACATTCTCCTATTTTGTGAAGTTTCACGTCTGAGAGGGTGGCAGTGACGGTGTGCTCTCCAAAAGTTGGTGTCCAATCACCCCACGCTTCAATAATCCTGCCTGACAATGCACTTATCGCCAATGTTCCAATACGTTTACCGTCTACTGTGAATCGAACTGTTCCAGAGAGATCCTACTCAGTATTATTGCTGAGAGCCGCATATCTTCGAACAGGCTCATCGACAAAAATACTCTCGTTCGAATACCACAATTCTTGCACGAACCCTCCATTCAATTTTTGTGCCTTGTTTTTGTCGGCGAGGTCGTTGTAGGCCTTGGCCGTGAATTCATAGACCAGATTTCACCTCTCGACATGCAGTTGCTCATAAATCAACACTCCAAAAGGGGTATCTCAGAGGCCACTCTGAAATACTATCATAGGGGGATGAGCAAGGTCTTCAAGTGGACATGAAAAATCCCATGAAAAAGGTCAAAATCCCCAAAAAATCTGGCCTAGTCCGAGACCGGATTCCCACTAAAGCAGAAATGGCAGCCCTTCATGCGGCAGCTGTTGAAGGGGTAATAAAGAACAGAAGCCCCATCGTCGGGATCTTCAAATTCATTTCCTTGACCGGTGCAAGATTAGGAGAGGTCCTGCATATGGAGTGGGAAGACTTCGATGAAAAAACTGGGATCTGGACCATCAGATCAAAACCTCTGTGCCCTACACTCTACGGGCTGGGATGGAAACCGAAATGGGATAAATGGAGACAGGTTCCTCTGTTCGATGATTCTATCGAACTACTTGAATGCCTGCCTAGGCAAGAAGAAGTCTATGGCACAGTTCCTGTCCGTGACGAAAACAAGGAGATCATCGGACACGAACTCTACCCTGCCAACTTCGTCTTTCCTAAAAAAGTGGTTGACGGGAAGAGTGGTAGGGTCGGTTATTGTCGGGTCGACGGCATCCGCAATGGATGGGAGTCCCTGAAGAAACTGGCCCAAGTCGAAAACCTTCAGTTAAAGGATCTCAGGACTTACTTCAACCACATACTCAAGACCAATTACAACTTCACAAGCAAGGAGGCCGGTGCTTACATCGGAAATAATGAGGTGGTGAACGAACTTCATTACTCTCCTTACCATGAGTCGACCATCAGAGAAAAGATGCGAAAACTCCCTCTCAAAGAGGCCTTGGGAGGGTCGTGAAGTTAACAATTGCTACCACCCCGCTACCGGTAAGGTAAGATGGGTTGCGGTGGTAACATTAATAGCAGTATCATACTGATATAATGATTGATTTATTTTAATTTGTGTCAGTTAGATTCCCCTCCATCAGCCTTTAAGGGAGGATTGAAATCAAGCTTCCCAATTGTGGCAGGCTATCTTCCTGTGGGGTTTGCCTTTGGTGTGGCTGCAGAAGGTGCTCAGGCAGGTACTCTTGCGGCTGTTTTTACTTCACTCTTCATTTATGCGGGAGCCAGCCAGTTTGCGCTGGTTGGTTTGCTCAAAGATGGTGTTACTCTTGGTCTGAATCTCAGACATTTACTCTATGGGCCTGGCTTATCCCGGGATACTGAAGAGTTTTCCTTGAGAGAACGCCTTGTAGCGGCTTTTGGTCTGACGGATGAGGTATTCGCAGTTGCATTTTCGCGAATTGGAAAAATGTCCCGTGAATCACGATTCTGGTGGCTTATGGGCCTGGAATTTGGAGCCTACTTAAGCTGGTTTGGCGGTACTATAGCAGGGAGCATCAGCGGAGATTTGTTGCTCAGTCACTATTCTTTATTAAGGCCTGCTCTTTCATTCGCACTACCTGCTCTTTTTTTAAGTTTGCTGCTTTCCATGCTCAACAGTAGTACGCGCCTTGCAGTAATTACTTCTCTTATCCTGGCTGCAGCTTTCCATTGGAGCGGGCACTCAGAAACAGGTATCATTGCCGCAGCGTTTATTGGTCCAGGCATTGGAATTATCTGCAGGAAAAACCAATGAAGACAGATTTTATTATAGCTGTTCTGCTGATTGCAGTTGGAACTTATCTCATTCGCGCAGTTCCGTTTGTACTTAGTTCAAAAAAGGAAACAGGAAAGAAAAGTTGGCATCAAATCAATCTCTTTTTTCAACTGATGGGCCCCTCGATGATTGCCGCATTGCTGGTAGTTTCTGTTGCATCTCCACTAAAAACACAAGATACTTCGCAGTTGATTAATGTTGCAATGGGCTTTTCAGGAGTAGGAGTGAGTCACTGGCTGTGGAATAATTCCGGAATCAGTGTACTTGCAGGAGTTATTTGTTTTACTACTGCACTGTTGTTTTTATAGCCACTGAAATTTCCGGAATTTTGGGTGTTAGCAAAAAAGCTTATTCTTCCGTTTCCGGTAAATCAAAACTCAAACGTCCCAATTTTCCTGCCCTGAAATCCCGCAGCACCAGACTTTCTGCACGCGGATGATCGATTGCCCCACCGCTTTTAAGGCAACCCCTTTTTTCTGCGATTTTCTCCAGCAAATCTGCAGGAAGCAATTCCAGATTTTCCTCAGTCAACTGATAATGCT
>JYMV01015115.1_pt1 | contig 11665 bp, 7 predicted proteins | sample 338911 | NCBI WGS metagenome assembly JYMV01 (sample SAMN03354496, study PRJNA234377) | hydrothermal vent metagenome | biome: Deep sea; feature: Hydrothermal plumes at the Eastern Lau Spreading Center, Western Pacific Ocean; material: Seawater | place: Tonga | collected 2009 | depth 2000 m m
ATTTCCATTATGTTAATTGTACTAGGACGTACATCAATACCTCAACATGTACCTGTTCGTCTGTGTTCTTGTTTTATGAATACGATAGCTAAGTTCTCCACAAAATTTAAGATTTTACAATTGTTTCTGGGTTGTCCATTATAGATTTTCCCTTCTGTTTTAAGATTTTACCATTGTTTCTGTGTTGTCCATTATAGATTTTCCCTTCTGTTTTAAGATTTTACAATTGTTTCTGTGTTGTCCTTTACAGATGTTCCCTTCTCTCTAACGTTTACTTAGTCAGGTACGTTCTGATTATTTTGCATGTCAGGTTAGATTTTTCTGATTTGTGATTTGTTGTCGCAGACACTAATTCGAGAATTGGATAAATTAAGAACAGAGATAAATCAAGGTTCCGTGTATGACGTACTGGAGAATACACATTAATTGTAGATTTAAATAACATAATAACGAGATCCGTGAGAGTCGAGGTGATTATGTTCAAAAATCTACAAATTAGAATGTATTCTCTTACTTAATACATTTCCATAATCAAAGGCGTTTTTATTTTATATTGTTACATGTTTGATATTAGCAAAGCCAAATTAGAAGACAAATAACAAATATAAAAGGAGAAACTTCCATTGACATACTCCTATCGATTCACGCTTACATGTCGTTAATTCAAGTTCTCTAAGTTATCAGCTATGTCCTGTATTATTTGTAATTATTTGTGGTCGGCTCGTTATTTGTTTGTATTGCGAGAATATACTGAAAAGTTGATGTACTCGTCAGTTCTGATGATGCATTGTCAAGAGACACATACATATTATTTATATAGATTAGTAGTATAATCACCTTAGCCAGGCTGTTAGACAGATGTTTTCAAAATGTCTAGCATGGGTTCTATTCCCGTACGTTCAACAATATTTAAAACATGTTTTTGGCATACAATGATAAAAACTAAAGTGCATATACACTAGAACAAAATAATAATCAACATCCCGAACAATAACGTGAGGTCAGAAAAATGCATTGAAAAGGCTGGATAATTCAAAAATTGCTTAACATCTATTACAAGGAGTATAAACGTATGAAATGATTGAAGATAACAAAGGGGTATCCAGCAGCAGTAAGACGAAGACGGAGGGACAATGTAATGACCAAAAGAAAAAGAACAAACAATGACGCAGACAACAAAAGAGGGAGCTACATAAACCCTCCATAAAACTAGGGATGAACAACTCTGTTGCTCACAAAGGTATGCAGTTCCTGTTCAATATTTGGCACCCATTGTGTTACGCTTGTTACCAACCCGGCGATAGTCATGAACAACAAACATAGCATATTCGTGATCATTTGTAACACAGCTATTCCGTAGAGGTTAACCAAGTCACGGTGGTGACCGTAAACTTCCCAAGATATGACTTCATCTTAACCAATAGATACAATTGATTCAATAGCTACTTCATCGCCAGTAGAAAGCCTCTATCAAGTAATCATAATAATAAATACAGGCTCAGGAATATCTGGTCAACTGAGAGATATGTATTTCACATGGAGGTGTTGTTTTAAAGTTGTAACATATACAAATATATAAATAGAAAACTTACAATGTAAATATTGAAAGCATCTTATTTGTCGTAAAATTCCGTTCTTAACAGGCCCTCACTGTCAATGTCAAGGTGTAGGTCAAGGTATGAAGTAGATTTCTCTGTATCTGTGAAATGCTTTGTCTCAAGCTCAATGGCATAGATGAAATCGACAAAATCATCAACCTTATTTAGTGATAGGAGATCATCTATATAGAGGAACTTGAAATTAAAGGACCGGATTAGATTCTTTTCATTTTCCTTGGAAAGCTCCTATATAAAGTCTGCATAGAATGAACAAAGGACATGGTGGACAGGATAAAACAGCTCATTGGAAATAAATGATATTGACGGAGGAAGATGATTAGTACGGTGTTTCTACGTAACAGTAAACAGTCATGTCTACAACAATTATCACTGATTACGTAGGCATGATAGGTATAGGTTCCCTATCCTCCTAAAGATGATCTGTAATATGTACATAAGAAAGGTTTGAAGATACATAAGAGGTGATCAGAAGCTGTCAATGGCGGACAAAAGGACAAACAGTGATATACAAAACACTACACAGACAACTACGATTTATAACGAGTTCGAAATTCATACGCCATTATTTATTTGTTTCATAGCTTCAAACTTTCATATCATACACACCAACAGTTTTCAATCATATATACTGTGAAAGTGACATCGGTAACCTCGGTGTATTATATGTATCATAATACCTCACATTTTATAAATTAATACGATTGTGAAATATTAGATATACATGTAACCAAACAGAACTATGATATTGTTGTATTACATGTATAACATAAGGAAACTCAAACCAGCATCAAAATTAAATATAATATAATTATAATCATGTCATCATATACACAGGTACATTACGGGTAAAATAACCTTAAAATAATCAACTGATCAATATTGAATAACAAATATTGCATGGTTGATATATGGGTCGTCAAATAATGAAAATATTATATTGTGTAGACACTATGGAAATAATTCAAGCGATTTGTTTGCCACTGAAAAGGGCATTATACCAATAATGTTTAAAATGTTGACGAAATGACAAACGAGTTGTGTACAAACATGGGTAGACAACATCTGCTGTGTATTTCATATATTGCACGTGGATACTCACACCATATGTTACTATGTTTCTCTATTATTAGAATGGTGTCATCGTTTATACAGGTAAAATGGAAGATTACACTAAAAAAAAACACCAAAAACAAAACAAATAAATAAACAAACAAAAAACAAAACAAAAAGATAAAAAACAAACAAAACGATATTATGTAACATTTATATCCCATTTAATTTGTGTCCTTATTCAGACTGTTTTATATTAGGGGCAATTGTCAACATATATTTGTAAACTTACTGGATAAATTTATAGTGTAGCATGTAATAAACAATAAAAAACACCAACATTAGTTAAGTGGACTAAACAGGTGGTAAACCATGTGTTAATATCAAACATTGTAGAGACGACAACATAAACATGGCTAATCTACAAATACAACCTGCTGTTAAACCTAGTGTTAAACTTGCAGCTAAACTCATACATATATCCTGATAATACTTAAGTATGTTTGTCAACATGGGGAAGCGTTTTTTATTATTATTTGCAAATCGTTTCGGTTGTATGTATATATAGTCAAAGCTCAGACATTTATTCGAGAATGACTTCAATTAAGAACATATATAAATCAATATTACGTATATTACGTAATGGAGAATACACACTAAGTGTAGATTAAACAAATAATCAACGAGATCCGTAATAGTGTATTCTCTTAATAAAGGTATCATTACGTGATGTTTTTCATATTGGCCTAGTTATAGGTCCGAGGTCTGCTGTATTAGCATTGAAAAGTTCCTGTATAAAGTCTGCCTAGAATGAACAAAGGAAATGATGGACAGGATAAAAACATATTCTTGGAAAGAAAGAAATGATATTGACGGAGGATGATATTTAGTATGGTGTTTCTACGTAACAATAAACAGTTAGGTCTACAACAATTATCACCGATTACGTAGGAATGGTAGGTATATATTCCCTATCACCCTAAAAATTTTCTGAAATTTGTATGTCAGAAAGATCTGAAGATACGTAAGAGGTGTTCAGAAGTCGTAAATGACAGAAGGACAAACAATGAAACGACCAAAGGATAAACCTTCCAAAGGACTAACGATGATCTACAAAACACTGCACAGAAAGCTAATAATTTATAAAGGGCTCCAAATTCATACACCATTATTTATATGTTTCATAGCTTAAAACGTTGATAACATACACACCAACAGTTTTCGGTTCTATATACTGTGAAAGTACTTTTGTTCGTTAGCACCAGCATTCGTGCTTTCAACAAAATGCAGTGATCCTTGGGTTCTTGAATTCGTGGTTGCAAGCACTCCTGGCAACAGTCGATGGGGAAATTGTATTTCGTTGGATTGTGATTTTTAAGTTTTACGTGAACCACGAAATCCACGAAAATAAGAACCCTACGATTAATAATGAGTTCACAGAATAGGATAACCGTTATGTTATCATTATACATACATTGGTATTTATATAGTACCATTAATTAGTTGCACTTGATAATGTAGACCGGAATTCAGTACAAATATTTAAATGTCTATAGCACATAGATCTAAAAAAAATATTGTATTCACCAACGCAACCGATAGCTGTTTTTGTTTTTGTTTATAAATAAAAAGTATTTCGACCACGTTGAAGGCACGAATTCCAAGTCTGAAGTGAAACAAAGCAACATCAGTGCAAACATGGAGATAAAAGAACAGAAACTTGGACAACATGAAATCGTGTTCGACACCAGCATGCGTAACACACTACAAATAAGATAAATAATAAACTGAAACCACTACAAAAAAATATATAGTCGAGACGAACCAAACGTCGTTTTTACGCAGAAGTCGTAGCTGACATCACAACATCACAACTAAAGACGTGAAAACATATAATTTGACAACATGAATAACACGAACCCCACAATATAATACAGAAATATATAAGAATAATCTTATTAATTTATCTTAATACTGTAAATATTAAATGTCATTTATTGTATGAAAATAAACATCAATTACATGCCAATATTTTGTAGAACGCCAAATTGTACTTTTGTTAATGTTGGTCAATCCAAATCTAAATTTTACATAATGCCTTTTCATATAGGCCTACTCGATTACATTTAAGAACGAATTGCCCGTGCAACGTTTCACTAAAAGGCTAAGACAATCGGTCGTATCCCTCACTTGCAAGTTGATTACCAAGGAGGAAACTTTATTACCCAGGATATTGCTGCTCTGACTAAAGACGCCTCGATGTACAGGTGTTGGAACAGGTAGGATCCGACCCCCAATTCAAGGGCGTGTGCTAAGAGGTAGAGTGGATGCACACGAGGAACCAGTAAATAGACCAGTTGATAGGCGTATATGACGAGGTGTTGATGAACATGCATTGCAGCAAATAGAACCACATGCACAGCCACCACCTAAGCAGATGAAATCGTCGGGCGTTCAATCAGTTATAAATGGTGAGGATCGTAACGTAAACAATGTATATAATACAGATGCTATGTTGATTACATGTGACAATGAAACTGATATATCTATATCAAAGTCCACTAAAGACAAAATTTGGAATTTTGAATATATTGATTTGTCATTACCTGTACGACACAATTTCAATTGCCAAAGTATAAAACATAATTTCCTATCACTTGCAGATGGTAAATTACTAATGCATCTCACAAAGTTATGAGTAAGCTGATAGTGTTGGTGGGGCTTCCAGGGGATGTGGTGCCTAGTGTAAAAATAAATGGGCTTACTTGCACTGACCTGTTGAATGGGAAAATACTTATCTTTAGATAGAGATATTACATTTTTAGAAATTATTCCAATCGCATTATCAATATTTCTCTGGCACAAGTTATTTTATAAGAAGAAAATTGTTCTTTGCATTGACAATGTGGCTGTAGTTTCTATTTTGAATTCAAAAACATCAAAATCAGCAAGGGTCATGGTTCTACTTAGATTCATTTTTTATTGGTCACTTGTAGGATATCTTCATTTTAAAGCTGTACATATATCCTCTGTTAATAATGACATAGCTGATTCATTGCCTCGTGGACAATTTCAGAGGTTTAGAGAGCTAGCGCCGCCTGCAGAACTGAAGCCAATAACGATGCCTTGGGAATTTTCAAGACAGAGTTCTACATATTAATTTACAAGTCCATTAAAAAATACATGGAAAGTGTACCAAAATGCTAAAAATACACTTGAACATTTTAGACAAAAATTTAAACTTGACCAAATATGGCCTTCTCATATTACTCATATAATTAATTGCATGCACCATATGCCAACTGATATTTATTCTGCTGCACAATCAGGTCTTAATTTTAGTAAAAATATCCATGAACATATTGATTATACTCAATCATTTGTTGTTCAAAAATTGTTAGCTGTTGTATCAAAAACAAACAAAAGAAATGATATTAGGAAAACAATAACGATGTCCCTATTAAAACAAATTATAGAGGCATTACCAAATATTTGTAGTTCGTACTTTGAAGCTACTTTATTTGCTAGTATTTTTCATTGCCATTATTTGGCTTTTTGAGAATAGAAGAAGTAGTTCAATCTGGAATATCAGATCATACTTTAGAAGATGATGAAATTTTGTATAGATTATATGCAAAACATAATCAAAATAACAATGAATTCATCAAAAACTGATCAGTATGGCAAACAATAAACTTTGCAAATTTCAAAGAATATTAAAAAAAAATACATTTACCCATTTCAGAACATTGAATTATTTTTGAAGATGCGTCCTAAGATTAAGGGACCATTATTTATTCATTTAAGCCACAGAGGTGTAAATCGCTTTCCATTCTGTTCCATTTTAAAATCTGCAATACGTTTTGCTTGATATAATCCTGTTCAATACAATACACATTCTGTCATAATTGGAGCAGCAACTACTGTTGTCATGTTGGGTAAAACTGATGATCAAATAAAGCAAATGGGTAGGTGGAAATTTAACACCTTCCAAAAATACATTACGTTAGGTTTTTAATTATCAAAAAACTTGTTCAGGCTCTGCAAATATATGGATTGAAAATCAGCCATGCAGAGGAACACACTAAGAATATGCTAGAAATATGAGATTAAAAATATATGGATTAAATGTGATGTGGGCTGGAAAGCCCAGTATGCGATGGTCATCTATCGTAGCTGTAGTTCAAAGTATGATTAACTGTTTTGGACTTCCAAAAGCTGTTATTATTCACTGCGGTGGAAAAGACATAGGCTGTATGTCTACTGGTTTCTTATTATTTTCATTTCAAATGTTCATCGTACATGATTAGCAAACTATGTCCTGGTAGCAATATCGATTTCTCAAATAGACTACCTAGAATGGAATGGCATTATTCCATCAATCACAGGGCAATGCAAGATATTCCTAAGCGCTTAAATAGAGGCATAAGATCCTATTTGTTACAACATAATAGGTGCTACATTAAACATGATGATTTGGATGATTATCACGATGTTCTTTATGTACATGATGGTGTTCGTCTGTCTTTTCTATGAAAGGACATTTTTATTAACGCACTACAGGGAGTTATTGAACAGTTCATGTTAACTCCCCATAAAAGGCCATATCCAAGTGTTTCGATTACATCAGTAAATGCGACACTTTCTTTTTGCACTGTCTTTTGTCGTTATACGTTAAATTGTCTTTGGCATGATCATTTTGGCGGAATTTTGGCGGAATTTATCGTCATTTAAAATTGCTACTATGGATTACCCAGCAACCGTTAGGTGATAACTCTCTGGATTTCCATTTTAGTTCTATTCGTCAACACGTTGTGATTGTTTATACATTTATTATTAAATTGCTATGACAAAAAAGCAGCCAAACGATTTTAAATTTTGTTGTTCATACATGTATTGTTGAGTTTATGTAGTTGATATAGCATTTGATTTACACATGTTCAACGATATTTAAATTTGAGCACAATTTACTCCATTTAAATAATGGTTGGAGTTGATTGTAAAACACCCGGGAACAAAACCTCAAAGGCTGATGACCAGTTTGTTCACGATCACATTAAGTCATTTTCAGTAGTAGAAAGTCACAATACCCGAAAAGATACCAACAGAAAATACTTAGCACCAGAACTCAACATAAAAAAAGATGCATGAATTATACAAGGAAGAATGTACAAATAGTGGTCGTAAACCAGTCATACAGACATTGTATCGGAAAATGTTCAATACTCAGTACAACTTTTCATTTTTTTATCCAAAGAAAGATCAATGTTCAGTATGTTCACTGTATGAACAACATCGAATAGAAGGAATTGTTCCAGAAGATGTTGAACACAACTATCAAGTCCATCAGCAACGAAAAGAAGAATCAAGGTCAGATATATCTAAAGATAAGAATCGTGCAGAAGACGACAAATGCGTACATGTATCTACCTTTGATTTGGAAACCGTTCTTTCTGTTCCCTGCGGTTTAGGTGGAGATTTATATTACAAACGAAACCTATCTTGCTACAACTTGTCATTCTACAATATTGACAACGAGAATGGTCAGTACTTTCTTTGGGATGAAACACAGGGTGGACGCGGTTCTTGTGAAGTTGGAACATGTTTATATTTATATATTAGTTCGATTGCTGGAGATGTATCACCTGTCAAGGAACTTACATTTTATTCAGATACATGTGGAGGTCAAAACCGAAACAAATTCGTTGTAGCAGCACTGCACTACACATCAATGAACATACCAAGCGTATAAATAGTAAATCACAAGTTCTTTCAGTCTGGCAATTCTCAAATGGAAAGTGATTCAATTAAAGTTGGTACGAACGAAGAAAGGGTGTCATGACAAAAAGTTAAATGGATACAGATACTAAAATCTGAACCAGAATCCATCTTTTTCAACTACAACTTCAACTCTGAGAACTTCATACAAGTAAATGTAAAGGGAAATACCAGAAAGTTGGACAGACCTGCAAAAAATCAAGATGAGCTCCATCCTAGATACAGTTCGAAATTAGCAATATCAGCTGCAAAAAAAAAGACTTACTGTCCTTGTGTAAACGTGGCGTCATACCTGAACTTTACCACCATTACTACAATTCCCTGCGAACTGATTGTAAAGCAAAGGACCGACTACCAATGCCAGACATATTAGAGAGTGACTGTGCAACTGATGAAAATTAAACTTTCATTGAGACTATATGCATGTCTATACAAATAATAGTCTGTAACAGTTAAGCATGTATTTCTAGAAAATAAAGTATAATTAGATTTATAGTTTGTTATCATTATGGAACAGCATAGACATTACATTTAATCGGGAGTTCACAGAAACATAGAATAAATGGATAGATAAATTATTGTTGCTGAACGCCAAGTGAACAGTGTTTTAGCTATATTTGTACAAGATCAACGCTATGATGCAGATTTTCAAACTGCTAGCACACTGAAGCTGAAATTCGCATGATTGCGACAAGTCACCTTACACGATCTGACTATATTTACTGACTCCGAATCGACCAGTCTTTACTCTCTTATTTCTTAATGTAATATACTTAGCACAAATTAAACAAATATCAGTTTTATTCAAATCTTTGGCTTTACTCAATTAGGAATCAAACCCTGATTTCTCAGCATGCAAGTCGAACAGGGCAATCAGTACACCACCGATGTGGTACAGAGAATATAATACATATAATCAACCAGTCAAAAACGTATACTTTTTTGTGACATGTATGTGAGAAAAAAATGCTCAATTTACATAGGAAATATATAATAATTGAACAAAAGCAGAACGGACGCTTTAGCACTGTAAATGTGAACAAATGAAGACTTGGCAACGTCACAGAATTCAAAGAAAAAATATGTTGTGTGCGATATAGCGTCTTATTCTGTTTTCAGTACTGTTTATGTTCAAATTTTAAACAGAAGTATAAGGAGATATCTTAAGATTGCACCATTTTCTTATGAAAATGTAATAAACTCATAGAAAGGTAAAAGGTGCTGTCTGACAAAAATGCCCTCTATGGGCAAAGCATTTAATTAATTTCTTAAACTTTACATTATAATTAATCTTAATAAAAACAGTACATCTCTCTGCCAAAGTACATGAAAATAGGACTTCTCCTTATATTTAATTCTTCATAAAAACGTTAAAATCTTCATTCTTAAAAAAATTCGGAAAATGCAGATAGCGCCTTTTTCTTGTAACCCCTCGATTTGTTGTACACACACTTGCATATAAACTTCCACACATATATTACATTGTTATGGATACACAATAAAAACAACACATTTGATATTCATTGGTTTTCCTATATTATATATATATAATAATATCTTAAATCACTTAAACAGATAAATTACTGACTTAAGATTTAAAACATGCATCATGCTATTGTAATATGAATGCATTATTTTCCTTTGATTTTTTCATGGTTTATTTACCAAAATGTAAGCAACAGCTAAGAAATATGAAATGATACACACATATACGTGATATTGAACACTTTAAATCTGGGCTGTAGCTTTATTACTCGCAGAGAGCCGTGCAATAATCAACGACCTACACGTAGATGTCATATTGCACGGCCTAAGCTCGACCTTCATTCTTTTCAGTCCAGTGGGAACGCCTTTATAAGATGATACTTATTTCTTGGCAACATTTTATTAATTTTAACCGTGAAAACAAATTGATTTGGTAGTTGAACTCATCTATCTAAATTTACTGCAGTTTAGACAACATTCACTGTTTTAAAGGACGATTCAGACAATGCGTGTTAATAAAGTCTCTACTAAATGAAGAACCAACTCTAAGTTTTGTCTTTAAGCTTAATATTGAAAACTTATTTAAAAATGGGAAGATAGTGTAACATTTAACGAAAACATAATTATTTAGGTTACGATAAGGGTACAGAAAAGGTGGTGATTTTGGGGAAAGTAACATATACATTTCGACAAAAGGACCATTTGGAAACAAGGAAAGAAATTAAAATACCTGAATATATTATGTCAAACAGCGAGATCATTTTAATATTTAAACCTAAACTGAAAGAAAATCTCATTCTCAGACAGATATATTATCATAATACTTCATCTAATATTAATAATGAAATACATTCTATTATTCTAAAATTGAATTTAATAATTGGTGTGAATAAAAAAATGTGGAACACATTCTAAAATAACGTTAATTGTAAATGGAAATATATTTTTATGTTATTTAAATATTTCAGTTTAATCACTGAATGTTCCAATGTGATATTTGTTAACAGGCAGAATAAGACAACAAAGAAATTAAAAAAAGCAAATTCTTCCTAGCTCGTGCAGGGGGTTTCGATTATTCGGTTTTCTAAAATTGACACCTGTCAATTCATGCTGCAGAACATGTATATCACTCCCTCCTCGTTAAACTGTTAAACAATGTCACGCTTCCCGTTCTATTGTTTAATACGCTTAACTCCTAAAACCATGGTATACATATTAGGTAACTGAGAAATCCATGGTATTAATATTAGGTAGCTGAGAAAACCATGGTGTAAGCTTAGGTAACTGAGAAAACTATGGTATAAATATTAGGTAACTGAGAAAACCATGGAATAAATATTAGGTAACTGAGAAAACAATGGTATAAATATTAGGTAGCTGAGAAAACCATGGTGTAAGCATTAGGTAACTGAGAAAACTATGGTATAAATATTAGGTAACTGAGAAAACTATGGTATGAATATTAGGTATCTGAGAAAATCATGGTATAAATATTAGGTAACTGAGAAAACCATGGTATAAAAATTAGGTAACTGAGATACACGTGGAATTGGAAGACCACGATAATTGCTGTAGCATATTTGATATGGAAACCGATTTCGCTCGTCAATTTTATCAACGCAGCTTTCTTCAGTAAAGGAACGACTTGTCATTTGACAAAGGTATGTACTATAAATACAAACATATCTTTGCAGGCATTCACATTCCGCTAGACAAACACATTTTCCACACTA
>JYMV01041454.1_pt1 | contig 11660 bp, 11 predicted proteins | sample 338911 | NCBI WGS metagenome assembly JYMV01 (sample SAMN03354496, study PRJNA234377) | hydrothermal vent metagenome | biome: Deep sea; feature: Hydrothermal plumes at the Eastern Lau Spreading Center, Western Pacific Ocean; material: Seawater | place: Tonga | collected 2009 | depth 2000 m m
TATTCTCTTTCAAGTCGTTCACGGATAATCTCCATATGTAAAAGTCCAAGAAAGCCACAACGGAATCCGAATCCTAATGCTTGCGAAGACTCTGGTTCGTAGGTGAATGAGGAGTCGTTTAGTTTTAGTTTTTTTAATGCGTCACGTAACAGTTCGTACTGGTCTCCTGATATAGGATATAATCCACTAAACACCATGGGCTTGGCTTCTTTGTATCCTAAAAGGGGTTTCTCTGTAGGGCGATTTGATTCTGTTATGGTGTCACCAATTTTGGTTTGATCCATTTCCTTGATTGCTGCGATCACATATCCCACCTCCCCTGCTTGTAGTGATTTGCTTTGCTTTTGTGTGGGGGTAAAGGTCCCTATTTCTTCTACATCAAACTCTGTGCCCGAGGACATGAAGCGGATGCGCATACCAATTTTCAAACATCCTTCGACAACGCGAATCAATACAATTACTCCCCGGTAAGAATCATACCAAGCGTCAAATAAAAGAGCTTGGAGAGGTTTTTCACTGTTGCCGGTAGGCGCAGGAATAAGCTTTACTACTGCTTTCATCACATCTTCGATGCCAATTCCTTCTTTAGCGCTAGTTAACACAGCTAGATCCGATTCGATTTGTAAAACATCTTCCAATTGCTCTTTAACTGAGTCAGGGTCAGCACTGGGCAGATCTATTTTGTTAATAACGGGAATAATGGCAAGATTATTTTGCGTCGCGAGGTTTACATTAGCAATGGTTTGAGCCTGGATTCCCTGGGTTGCATCGACTATCAGTAGAACCCCCTCACAGGCGGCTAGACTGCGAGATACTTCATAGGTAAAATCCACATGCCCCGGAGTATCGATCATATTGAAGGTGTAGATTTCACCGTTTTCGTCTTTATATTTAAGGCAAACGGTTTGCGCCTTAATAGTAATTCCCCGTTCACGCTCTAGGTCCATATTGTCAAGAACCTGTTCCCTCATTTCCCTTTTTTGCAGTCCCCCTGTGGAAAGTATGAGCTTGTCGGCAAGGGTTGATTTGCCGTGGTCTATATGAGCTATGATGGAGAAATTACGTATTCGACTTTGATTCATTAATTAAATTCTTTTACGTGTTCAAGGAAAATCGGATTATCCCGTCACATGGGATTTGTTGTTTGCGCGGGAAGGAAATTTCTTCATTGATCGGAGTAAGTCATGCCACTCATTGTATCTGGTTTTAATGGCTTCGTAGTCAGAGTCCCGGTCTATATCTAGAGCGGCTCCCGGATAAGGGACCTCTAGACCCTTGAACCTGGTATTAAGGAGGCTAGATATGCAGTTTTCCATATCTTTTTTTGCAGTCCATTTTTTAAAGTATTTCACCGGTAACTTCCAACCGATTGATGCAAAAAACTGACATAATTGAAGTCCAATGTAACAACGGTAGTACTTAAGTTTGATTTTCCCAAGTAAATTGCGACCAAACAGCACAATTTTTTTAAAGTCCCTCTGGTAACGATATTGGTACATTTTTTGTACATATTCTCTATTACCTATGCGCAGGGGTTTTACCAGATGTAGATTATTGATTCTATAGTTATTTTCTCTAAGGTGTAGATAAGCCATTTTGATTCCGGGCAAGCTTTCCGTTGGGTAAAATTGTTTCAACGATTCCTCTGAGATTAGCCCTAGAATGTGATCATAGTTGTTGGTATCACTGTGTGAGATAAAATACTCTACTTCATGAGGTGTGAGCAAGGGGGAGTCGCAGGGAACGATTAAAACAGGTTTGTCTTTATTTTGCGAAACCTCCAAGTCAACCGTTAGTGAATCCTTTCCGCATGAAATTGTTTTCAAAAATGTTTGAAAAATATTTTCGTAAAGATTGGTTTGTTGTTCAATTAGATAGATAGTTTTTGGATAGCAGAAGTCAACTCCTGAGTCGCCGAGAGTTTGCTTAAGTTTATTTTGAGACCCTACAATATATATATCTTTTATTGATTCGACTTGTTGTAATGCTTCAACAACATAACTAATAATGCATTTACCATTGATTTCTAGAAAGGCTTTATGTTGATGGTACACTTTGTAGCTAGATTCTCCTTCTCCCGCTAACAGGATTGCGTCATATTTTTCATCTGAATATTGGGTAGAATCATTCATCAAGCGTGCAGGAATTTGAGTTTTTAGTTTAACTCGAAATTATATAACTTTTTTATTGTATTGGCCATCCACGATAGTAAAGTTTTTAGTTTTTTTATGGTTAAACTGCTTCACTTTTAACTTATTGGCAAAGCCTACGCTTTTTGATTAATGGGTATTGTGCCCTTGGGAATTAGTAAATCGAATTAGTTTTATCCCTTGCGCTATTTCGTGAAAGAGTGGTATAGAAAACGATTTTATTGTGAAATTATTTGGAAGATTTTTTTTGCAAGCAGTAGAAGATTTAAAACCCATGGTTCAAAATATTACTACAAATTTAAAAGTAACCCCACTGCTAGATCTTCACAGAGAATTAGGGGCGAAATTGGTTCCTTTTGCGGGGTGGAACATGCCCATTCAGTTTTCTGGAGTTATGAGTGAACATACTTGCGTGAGGGAAAAGGTAGGATTGTTTGATGTCAGTCATATGGGAGAAATCGAAGTTGAAGGGAAAGATGCTAAAAAGTTTTTACAATTCTTACTTTCGAACAATATGGAGAAAATGTTTGACGGGTCGATACTTTATAGCCTCATGTGTTATGAAACCGGTGGAGTGGTAGACGACTTACTGGTTTATCGATTTTCAGAAAACAATTATTTTCTCTGCGTCAACGCATCTAATTCTGCTAAGGATTACGAATGGGTTGCGAGACACTCATCTTCTTTCAATGTTAATATAAAAAATATAAGTTCCGAGACATCGCAGTTGGCACTGCAAGGGCCCGAGGCCAAAAACGTATTGCAGACCTTATGCGATGTTTCTTTGAATGACCTGGCTTATTATAATTTTAAAAAGGGCAGGGTGAATAATGTGGAGAGTATTATTTCCCGAACGGGATATACTGGAGAAGACGGATTTGAATTATACCTTCCTCCTGAGAAAGTTTCGGAGGTTTTTCGATTGCTCATGGAACAAGGCCGCCCATATGGGATCCAACCAATTGGACTTGGCGCGCGAGACACTTTGCGTATAGAAATGGGATATCCTTTGTATGGGAATGAAATTGATGACAATCCTACGCCTTTAGACGCGGGGTTAGGTTGGGTTATCAAGTTTGATAAAGGGGAATTTCTTGGTAGAGGGCCTTTATTAAAACAAAAAGAACAAGGAGGATCGCGGCGAAAGCTAGTGGGTGTGAAATTACTCACTCGCGGTGTTCCTCGAGCACATTATCAGGTATTAAAAAATGGTGAATCCGTAGGAGAGGTTGCTAGTGGAACATTTTCGCCTACCTTGAACACGGGGATAGGATTGTGTTATCTATCAAGAGAATATTCTGATGTCGGTAATCACTTGGATATAAAAATTAGGGATCAGTTGGTTACTGCCAAAGTAGTCAAATTGCCATTTGTTCCTAGTCGCGTTAAAAAACAATAACCATTATTATAAATAATTTTAAATTGATTAGAAGGGGGAATCATGGAAATCCCGAATGATCTTCATTACACGATTGAGCATGAGTGGATTCGGTTGAAAAATAACCGAGCTACTATCGGGATTACCGATTTCGCTCAAGGCCAACTGGGCGATGTTGTTTTCGTAGAACTTCCAGCAGAAGGGACAGAGCTTACAAAAGAAAACACATTTGGCGTGGTGGAATCTGTGAAAACAGTTTCTGATATTTATGCCCCGATGACCGGCAAGGTAGTGGCGATCAATAAAGATCTGGAATCCCAGCCTGAATTGGTGAACAGTGACCCCTATGGTCAAGGATGGATGATAGAAATAGAGTTTTCAAACTCTAGTCCCGAACCGAGTTTACTGAGTGCGGATCAATACAGAGAGCAGTGTAAAAACCAGGAATGATAAGTTACTTACCGTATACATAATACTAAATTATGCGTTTCATCCCTCATACCGAACGAGATATTCGTGAGATGCTGGAGACTATTGGTGTCCAGAATGTAGATCAACTGTTCGCAGGTATCCCTGACAATTTACAGTTGGGCAACAAACATCTTGACCTGCCAGCAGCCCTTTCTGAAAGTGAAGTTATTAGCGCGCTGCGTCAAATACAAATGCGAAACCCCGATACGGAAGAGATTTCATCATTCCTTGGTGCAGGTGCATATAGGCATTATAGCCCAGCTGTTGTAGGCAGTCTTATACAGCGAGGTGAGTTTTCTACTAGCTATACTCCCTATCAAGCTGAGGTCAGTCAGGGTACCCTTCAGGCTATCTTTGAATTTCAAACAATGATTGCCATGCTGACAGGAATGGATGTAGTCAACGCTTCTATGTACGATGGCGCGTCCGCACTTGCAGAGGGTATTCTTATGGCGAACCGGATAAATCAGCAAAAAGAATATCTGATTGCTTCAGCGGTTCATCCCGAATACCGGCAGACCACAGAGACTTATTTGAGGGGAACAGACCACCAATTGATAAGTGTTCCATACAACTCAGATGGTAGAACTGACTTTGAATTCATTAGAGCTAACCTGAACGACAGAACCTCCGCGGTAGTATTACAAAGCCCGAATTTTTTCGGCATAGTGGAAGAGTATGAACAACTAAGTAGGGAATTAAAAGAACAGAATACTTTGTTAATCGTTGTAGTGGCTGAACCACTTTCCCTTGGTATATTAAAACCACCAGGTGAGCGAGACGCAGACATTGTTGTTGGGGAAGCTCAATCGTTTGGGTTGCCTGTCTCCTATGGTGGGCCTTATGTTGGTTTTTTTGCAACCCGCGAAAAATTTGTTCGACAAATGCCTGGTCGATTAGCTGGCGAGACTATCGACAGGAAAGGACGCAGATCATTTGTCCTTACACTTTCAACTCGAGAGCAATTTATTCGACGGGAACGAGCCACATCTAATATCTGTACCAATCAAGGATTGTGTATGTTAGCGGTTACTATTTATCTAGCGGTGATGGGCAAGCAAGGACTACGCGAATTGGCTTTGCTTAATTTGAGAAAGGCCGACTACCTTAAAAACAAACTATCCAAGACGAAAGGGTTCTCGATCCGTTTTAACGCGGATACTTTTAATGAGATTGTTCTAAAATGTCCCAGGCCTGCTACTGAGATTAGAGACGCTTTACTGGAGTATAAGATTCTTGCTGGGCTTCCACTTGGCGATCATTATCAAGAACTTGCTGATAGTCTTCTGATTTGCGCTACAGAACTGAATACGGTTGAAGCCATAGACCGACTCGCCGAAAAACTGGGAACGGTTTAGGTGGGCAGCAGTTATAGCATTTGTGCCAATTCTTCTGCTGGGTAAGTGAAAATTTCTGAAAGAGTGGGGTGGTAATGAGGTAGTTTGACTAGGTCATGCACCGTTCCTCTGAAGTGCATTAGGGTAACCATCTGGTGAATCATTTCTCCAGCTTCAGGGCCAACCACATGTGCCCCAATAATTTCTCCGCTATCGGGAGAACATAACAGTTTTACATGACCATGAGTTTCTCCCAGGCATAATGACTTGCCATGATCGTCAAAAGGATACGTTGCCTTGAGATAAAGAATGCTTAACTTCTGGCATTCTTTTTCTGATAGACCGACGCTCGCCACAGGTGGATCGGTAAAGGTTATGCTGAGTTTTAATCTTTCGTCGAATTGACGTGTATCCTCTTGAGTTACGTTATGCGCAGCTATTTCCCCCTGTTCTATCGCAATATGGACAATTTCATGGAGGCCATTGACATCACCTACTGCAAAGATATGAGGAACGTTTGTCCTCATCTCCTGGTCGACTTCGATTCTTCCTTGATTTACATTAACCGAGGCCGCTGATAAATTTAGTCCATCAATATTTGGTTTTCTCCCGAGAGCCTGCAAAATTGTACTTGCGGTTGCAGATTTTTCTTTACCCTCGTGTGAAAAGAAAACGGTGCGACCATATCTAGATTTCTCAACTCGTAATAGCTTTGTCCCCGTATAGACTTCCATCCCTTCTTCACGAAAACGCGTTTCGACTGGACACGCCAAGTCCTCATCTCCTTTCGAAAGAATATAATCGCTTCGTTGAACAAGAGTGGTTTGCGTTCCTATCCGACAAAAAAACTGGGCTAACTCAACGGCGACGGGCCCAGCTCCTAGAACGATCATGGATTCGGGTGTTTCTCTTAATTCCAGAACGTCATCGCTGGTGAGAAAACCAACCTCAGCCAAGCCCGGAACTGGAAACTCTGCCGTCGTAGAGCCGGTAGCTATGATAAAGTTTTTTGCTGACAACACTCGTTTGCCCACTTTAAGCTGATGTGGCGAGAGAAATGAGGCGTGTTCTTCAATCAGTGTGTATTTTGGATCATTCAATTGCTCGACGCGGTAGCTAGCAAACTCATTGATCAGCCGGATTTTGCGATCATTGATCAATGAGAGATCGGCTGAGGGGTTTGAAACCGAGAGACCAAATTCTTTGGCTCGATGTATAAGAGCAAGAACATCTGACGATCGGAGGATAGTCTTGGTTGGCATACAGCCACGAAGAATACAAAGCCCGCCAAGCGGGCCTTTGTCGACAATGGCAACTTTGGCTCCTTTAGATTGAGCTGTGTTGGCAGCGGCGTACCCTGCGGAACCCCCGCCGATAACAACTACATCAAAGAAGTCCATGAGTCATTAAACTTAAAGTGTTTGACATTCCTCAGCGGTAAGGTTGAATTCCTTAAAACAATCTTTGAGAAGGCTTTGAGCATTGTCAACCATAAACTCATCACCGGTTTTTTCAAACATTTCAACTGCTTTTAGTAGATGATGAATTGTTTCTTTTCCCCGCTTGAGTGAATAAGATAACATTGCGAGATTGCTGTGTGCTTTGGCAAACTCTGGGTTCAAACGGATTGCCTCATTGTAATGCTGGAATGCATCGTCTGTTTCTCCAATTAGATTGCAAACGACAGCAAGGCTGTAGTGGACCATTGGCGATTCTGGTTTCAAGCGCAGGGCTTCCCTGAAGTGGCGTGCCGCTTCAATATTCATAGGGAGTTTGCCATAGCGTATTCCTAGATTAAATTGAGCTAAGAAATGGTCTGGGTCAATTTCGATGGCTTTTTTATAGGATTCGAGACAGGTTCTCGGGTCACCAAGCTTGCTAGCGGCAAGTCCTTCCTGAAACCATTGTTCAGCCGATTTTTTTGGTTCTATGTTTGTTGTCATATTGTTTTGCACTCGTTAACAATCAAGAATAATAAAATAAAATTATTTAAATACGGGTCTGTATCTGGTTATAGATTAGGAGTTATGCTACCTTATTACGATCCGTGCGACAAGAGGGACTGCCTCCTGACTAATATATTAATAATTTAGGATATGTTTTTATGCCAGCAGAAGTAGGGACAGATGAAGAACGAATTATGCTTGGGAAGTGGATTCAAAAAGGTCAGGGCCTTATCGTTGGTGGCTCCCCTTTAGGTGGTGCTTATCTGGATCCTAATATTGAGCGCCCAAAGGATACTCAAGAAAAATCTAAAGAATACGTCAAGTTTGATCACCATGCAGCAGAAGAGTTGCCTCACCTAAAAGGGCGGTTTCGATACGAGTTGGAAAAATATTACCGAGATCGATACGGTCCCTACCTACCAAAAGATTAAATATTCCTTCATGTCTAAGGTTAAAATATCAGAATTAAAAGACGCTCCCTCAGAGGGGTCGGGCAAACAAATCAACCTTACCCACCCATTTACTGAGACGAAGTATGTCTTGGCAATATTTTGCGTTGAAGAAAAATATTATGTTATAACCGACCAATGCAGAATGTGCGGAGGGAGCCTTGGTCGTTTGCCAGATCTTCGAGGAATGTTTGCTGCCTGTAGTAAAGAGGAGTGCCTATGGAATATCAGACGAGGAAGTTGTAAATTTGATCGCTCGTCAGTTACCCCTACCTATCGAGTTTCCGTTATGGAAGATGGCCTTTACATCGAGATCTAGTAAAGTTAAGCATGAATTGAAGTAACTTCTGAGTATTCTTATACTCCCAATTTGTGAAAAATTTTTTATAGTAAGAGTGGCTCTAGCGTAGGCGCCAGGCGTGAAACTTTTGCACCAATTTTAAAAGTTTTTTTGGCGCGTGCTTTTTTTTCCAAGTACCTGCAACGAATTTATTCGCTTCTGCCATGGTAGGATAGATGTGGATGGTCCCAAGAATTTTGTTAAGTCCGACTCCATGTTTCATTGCAGAGACATATTCGGTTATAAGGTTGCCTGCATCGCAGCTCATAATTGTGGCTCCTAGGATACGATCTTTTCCAGGAGCAGTTAATACTTTTATTATGCCTTGGTCAGCACTGTCAGTAATAGCTCGATCGAGGTCATCTATTCCATATCGAGTTACTTCATAATCGATGCCTTGCCTAGTGGCTTCTTTTTCATTGAGTCCGACTCGCGCGATTTCTGGGTCTGTGAAGGTGCACCAGGGTATGACGCTATAGTCGACCTTGAATTTTTTGAAAGGACTGAATAGTGCGTTGACTGCACAGTACCATGCTTGATGAGCGGCCGTGTGTGTAAACTGATAAGGTCCAACCACATCACCGCAAGCATAGATGTTTTTGTGCGTGGTTGTCCGGAGATAACTATCTACAATTATTCTATTATGTTGGTCGAACTCGATGCCAATATTCTCAAGCCCAAACCCTTTGCTGTTGGCAGTTCTCCCAACTGCAATCAGTATCTGATCAAATTCAATACGTACCTCCTGTCCTCCTTTTTCGAAAACCATTACTTGTTTTTCATTCTCGGTAACAATCGTTTTGCACGTTGTGTCTGTGTGTATGTCAATGCCTTCGCGGCCAAATTGTTGGCGGAGAGCTAGGCTAATTTCATCATCCTCGCGGGTAAGGATGCGGGGTGACATTTCAACTTGCGTTACATTACTACCTAATCGTGCGAAGCATTGTGCAAACTCTGACCCAATAGGTCCGCCGCCTACGATTAATAATTTCTTGGGTAACTCTTGCATATTCCACAAATTATCGGATGTGAGAAAGTTTATTTTTTCCAATCCATTAATAGAGGGTATAATCGGGCGCGCCCCGGTTGCGATGATGATATTTTTTGTCGTGAGGATATTTCCGTTAAGCTCAACTTCGTGTGGTGACAATATCTTTGCTTGACCAGAAAAGCAATCGACGCCAAGATCGGTATAACGTTTTACGCTATCGTGAGGTTCAACTTTTTTGATGATAGCTTGAACGCGCTCCATCGCTTCGGGAAAATCAAATTCAGCGGCCGCTGATTTAATTCCGAATTCTCGGTGTCGCTTGATATAGGAAAGAATTTTAGCGCTGCGAATAAGAGCCTTACTAGGGATGCATCCGGTGTTGAGGCAATCACCGCCCATTTTGTTCTTTTCTATGAGTGCAACTTTTGCTTTAGTGGCAGAGGCAATGTAAGCCGAAACTAGACCAGCTGAACCACCGCCGATCACGATAATGTTGTAATCAAACTTTGCCATAAATAAAGATTCTCCCCCTGACTGCAAACTATATTCAGTGTCGCATAAACCCATAAAAACATACAGCATGTGGAAATAATTTTAACTTCATTCGGGTTGATGTAGAATAATATTTAGCCATGGTTGATATGCAGCGGGTTGCCATGTTGGTAATGTAAGCGTAGTTCCTGACGGCTAAGCTATACCGCTTGAAAATTCATGTGCCACCTTCCCATAAAAAATCGGGTTTGATAAAACGGGAACACTACAGTCTCAATATTGCTTTTGGTTTTCTGTCTTTGTTATAACTTTTAAGGTTGTTTTGTTGGGATGATCACTTTTTGGGGAGTTAATTAATTTTCATGCAAGTCAATAGTGAAGGGAATAACCTTGATGCATTTTTTGAAATGATTGATTCGATAGAAGATGATATCTCGGAAATGCTAGAGAGTGAAAATAGCGAATTAAGTGGATACGAATGCCTTGTAATTAGTTTTAATTGTCTAACTTTGTTTTGCCGGCAAGTTGAGATTGACTTTAGTCAAATTGAAGATCATTTCAGTGAGTCTGAGAAAACCCAGTCAGGTGAAAACTCTTTGGGTTTTGGTAGTAGTATTGATTTAAAAGAACATAACGAGGTTGAAGCATTCAATGGAATGTTGGAGGGAGTAGAAAATACTCTTGCTGCGTTTGAAAAACGCTGTAAAAAGACAGAGGAACTATTTGATGAATGGAATTGCGTTTTTATAATGTATACCTGTCTACGAAAATATTGCGACAAGACGAAAATCAACTACGGTGAGCTCATTCACGATGTTTTAAACCTCCAGTCGAATTTAGAAAAAGAGGAAAAAACAGAACAGGAGGACATAAATACTTTAAATTGATAGGTTAGAATTTTAGATACAAGGAAGTCGCCACTCCTATTCGATGGTTTTGTGTCTGTAAGCCCAAAACTCTAAAGAATCTTTTATTGTTATGGCATTTTTGCAACCATGCAAGGCTCTTTTTCAAATGACTTTCAGATAAGTGCTATTTGTGGAGAAAAGTTCCTACAGCTTCATAACTTAAATTTATTAACTTTCGTCATTATTTGCACCAAGTTCTTCCCATAACTCATCCAACAATAATAACTCTTCTACTTTGGCAAAATTACTAACCAACCTCAAACTAGATTCTGATGGTGCTTCCAAGTTTACCTCTCTTAACTTCCTTCTCATTTGTGCGTAACAATTTTTTATTGCTATTTCATCAATTGAAGTTTTTGGGAAGTTCATTCTAAATGTAGTGTCTTGGTATTTCCATTCTTGGACTATTTGGTTTGAAGATGTTTCTTCATAAGTATCTTTATTACAAAATGCCTGACCAACCTTTCTTGATAGATCAATAAGAGTATTAATTTCTTTTTTATTACTCATCGGGAATATGCTTTAGTTTTTTTTAATTTTGTTCAAAAGGATAAAAAACGGCGGGCATACAATATGGTGAAGTAACTGTCCTAAGTGCACAAATAAAATCATATGTGCGAGCATCAACCATTAGGTTCCGCAGAACGTCCGGTAGGGCATTTCCGAAACCGGAGCTGGCTCGGCATAAGCTTCATTTCCCGCAACCTCGTCGAAGGGATGGCTTAAAATTGCCAGAAGCTCCGAGAAGGGGGTCATGTCTTCCTGATCGACTGCGGCAGTAAGGGCTTCTTCGACCTTATGGTTTCGCGGAATATAGATTGGGTTGACCAGATCCATTGCCTGCGCGACAGTTTCCGCGGCAACGCCATCTTTCTTTAGTCGCTTTCGCCAACGACGCGCCCAGACATCGAAGGCATCAGGCTCTTCGAACAGCTGTCGTATTTCGTCGTTATGACCGCGTAAGGCTTGTGCAAGACGACGGAAGACGAGGGTGAAATCCGCGTGTCCGCCTTCCATCACAAATAGTAGGTCGTTGATCAGTTCCAGATCGCCAGGATCTTCCCCCGACAAACCGATCTTGGATCGCATTCCAGCCAGCCAGTATGTTTCATAGAGAGGTTGAATAGCCTTGATCTTATCGGTCAGCAATTCGATGGCCCGGTCTTTGTCAGTGTCGACAAATCGGACCAGTGTTTCT
>JYMV01040389.1_pt1 | contig 11659 bp, 6 predicted proteins | sample 338911 | NCBI WGS metagenome assembly JYMV01 (sample SAMN03354496, study PRJNA234377) | hydrothermal vent metagenome | biome: Deep sea; feature: Hydrothermal plumes at the Eastern Lau Spreading Center, Western Pacific Ocean; material: Seawater | place: Tonga | collected 2009 | depth 2000 m m
TAGTATCTAAAGTACAAAGTATTAAATTGTTTGCCCCTTTTGGGACCTTAAAAGTACAAAGAGAACAATAACTCTTCATTCCTTAAAAACAATGGGCCTCGGCTCCATTATTTTTGAGGAATGGAGAGTTACTTGGACATTCTCCTATGCGTATTAAGGTGTCCAACTAATTTTATAAACAATATAATCTGCCAATGAAAATTAGTGTTACAGATTGGTAACTATAACCAAAAGATTTTGTAAGGTCCCTTTTCACTGGCTGATGAAATTCTATTTGATTTCAAAGGCTCAAACTTTTACTACATGTTTGAGTTTTGTGATAAAGGGGAGATAAATCATTTTTTCAAGACAATTTAATAGGAAAAGAAAGATAACTCTAATTGTACTTGCCTCAATTTTTTTCAGTATAGTCTGTTTTTAATAACTCAGGATGTTAATCTAAAAAAAAAATTCTTAAATACATACGACACTAAACACAAGTATCAAAGTATCACTATCTGATTAAAATTTTTGTATTAACAAAAGACTAAATTATATAATTTTTTATTTCAACCCAGAAAAGAAATATTTTATATCAGCCATGTGCAATATAACAGAACCCTATCATAATTATTAACTAGTTTCACTGTTATAAATTAACTGAACATACATAGATATAAAACAATACATACCATTGAAATATAAGTTTCCTTCTTTATAGTCCGATTTGAATTCTTTGGTTGCCAGTTCAATAGTTTCCTCATTTAAAAATTCACCATCAAAGTATCTCAGCTGTAATGTAAAGATATATACATTATTGGATGAATGCTAGTTACGCTCACTGTTACTCATGAAAAAGCATGAAGCAATGGTGTTAGCAAAATAACTTAAAATTAAATAACCTAAAACACAAACATTAAAATACATATATATATATTATATGTGAGTATGTGTGTGTAGGTATATGTGCATATATACATGTATCTCTTTTCCTGCCTGAGTGTGCCTGCACCACAATTATTGATATTTCACTGTGAATATTTAGTTTGATGTATTGTTGTTGTGCATCAATCATAATAGTTAATTGCACATGCCCTCCTGGGGCCCTGATTTGGTTAATAAGCTTATTTCTATTTCTATTTCTATTCCATACACAATATAAAAAGCAGATTACCAATTTGAGTAATTTTGCAAATTAAGAAATACACATAAGTTACTTATACATGTTAATATACAATTATGGCCTTCGTGAGAAGTTAATATCCATAATTATTAAATTGAGAAGTGTTATTTTCCCCGAGGTCCGAAGGACCAAGGGAAAATAACCCTTTCGAGATTTAATAATTATGGATATTAACTTCTCACGAAGGACATAACTGAATTATTATACTGAACTAATATGAGGGAAATAACTAGTTATTGGTGTGACGTGCAAAAGCGCGCCAATTTCAAACAGTTATTTTGTGCTACATGCAGATTCCCTCACAGTTATTTGACCTAAGCGCAGTTTGCCACAGGAATAATGAGTTATTTCTTGTTCCATGGGGATAAAACTTCAAAATATCTTAATTATTTCTTGCTTGGTTTCTATAGTAAAGTATAATAATACAAATTGTTAGGTAAACAACATGCCAATCCCTGAATTCATAAATATTCACCTAGAAAAATTGTTATAGGTAGTTAAAATATTATTTTATGGATTGTTTGAACATGGTTTTAGGATTATAAATGTACAGTTAGTAAGTGCAGTTGCTGGATTAACATTAAGTATGAAAACATGTTTATTTCAATTTATCAGGAGAGTAATGTAATCTCTGCATATTTCATCAAGTTTAAATGAAAATCAATAAATATCATTTAATGTATTACACTTTACATATTACTGAATACAAGTCTCATTTTAAATTTTGGTAAATAATAAATCATATTTCAAAAAATTGTCATTATCTATAAAGACAAATTATACAGAGATGAAATATAGGTATGGAAAAAATGCCCTTATTCACATTGAAAGAAAAATTAGGAGTAAGGAAAGGGGTGGTGGTGGTATGGTCAAGTGAAGATTGAACTGTCAAGTCAAATAATGCATTAACCTTAAATGTGTCATTGCTATAAGACATTATTTTCCCTTTATATTTGGTATCTATTCCTGTTATTTCATCAGTCCATACATGGTAAATTTCTTTCCCTATAAAACTCTCTGGGTCCTGGAATATGGCCATTGTTTCATTTCTGAGTTGAAGAATAGTTAAAAGATTCTTTTTTAACTTTTCTATGTCATGTAGTTTTCCTTTTGAACTAAACTGTAATAGATGCTTATCTTCATTATGTAATGTCACGGTTTCTTTGTGTATATTAATTTGTTTTTTTAATCCAAATTTTTTTTCTTTTTTCGTCTTCAATAATGCCAATTCAGATGTAATTTCATTTATATTTTGCCAAATTCCAATTTCAGTTATATTTTTCAACACTTCATTCTTTTTTTCCTGTTTTCTTTCATCACTTTCCGTTTTGTTTTTAATTCGTTCCTGCAGTATTTCAGATCTTTCCTGCGCTAACTGCTGTTTATTTTTTTTTTCAATTTCTGAGATATTCTTACTTTCTAATCTTGCCTTAGCAATCAGTTGGCTTTTATCGGAGTCACTTTTTTCTTTTAACCAATTTTGTGTTTTGTTCACACTGAACATTACGGACCCTTCAATTGCTGGTGTGGTGATATTTGGACAGAAACGCAGTTTCTGATCTAAATGGCCAAAGACTCTTTCCACTGAAATGTTGTTTGGTGGACAAGATTGACTCTTTTGTACCAAAGTGTCTGATGGATCATGATATCTTCCACCTGGTAAAAAATCTTTAAATAGATTTTTGGATTTATCCAGTAAACAGATACAAAATCGTTTTAATGCCAGCTCAGTAATTGTGTCGTATTCCTTGCTACAAGTGAAAAGTAATTCGTTTTCAGGTTTAACTGGAAGTGTAGGCTCATCAGAAAGTGAGACATTATTCTGAAGCAGTAGTTTTGGATCTTCTATGCATATTTCTAAAAGTTGGACAAGACGGTTATAAGTATAATCCATTTGAATTGCAGAGATTTCATTGTCAGCAGCTATTTTCCAGTAAGGTTCGGTGATGATGAAACAAATAATTCCTAAAGCTCTGCATAAAGACAAAATTGTATCGTTCCTTAAAGCGTCAAAAATGTAATTTTGAGTGTAATTTAAAGAAAGTTTTGAAGATTCCAGATACAGTATAAGAAATTTAGCCAAATAGAAAGTTCCACGAGCATTGTAAAATAGAGTGTTGAAGCGGTTTCCACGGAAATTAATTATCGGAATATCAGTTATGTTATGATGGTTTTTTAAATATACTGTGGTAAAGAGAGGGTCTCCAGATCCATCTTTGAAAAATAATTTACTGAGAAATTTTAATAGACACAGTGTTGTTGATTCTTTTTTCTGTTTGTCAATATGAACATCAATTTCATTTTCCAGTTTTATTAATTCTTTCTCGCAAATGTCTGAAAACTGTAATAGAGGGTGTACTGCACATTTAAATGATTCTATGGAATGTGAAGAAGATGATTGAATTTCTTTTGACAAAATATTGTTAGCTTTATTTTCAGTGGCACTTCTATCAGTCATGAAATTTGATACCTTTTCTAATGGGTTTGAAGAATTGGTTGACATGTTAGATACATTCTTCATAATAGATAATGTGTAATCTGCATATGTGGTGGCCTTTATATCTTTAATTTCCTTTATTCCTGTGATAAAGTTTTCTTTTTTTTCATTTGAAACTGTGACACCATAAAAATGTCTCCCTAACTTTGTGGTGGCATCCCTATGAAGTGTCAAGTTTTTACTGTTTTCTATTGCTTCACCAACATGTTGTTTCGCAATAAAGCTCATTTCATTACTAAAATTTGCAGCAGTTGACTCACTGGGCAGCTCATCAATGTGCATATCAAATACATCTAAAATGGATTTAATTAGAGGTGCACAATGTTGTAGGCCAATTCCTCGACTTCTAAAATTATAGTAAATTTCCCGTATTTTTTCATTATATGGCCTTCCAGTTGTGTCATTTCGAGTTTCAATAATTTCATTGTTATTTTCGTCTTGACGTTCCTTCTCAAAATGCAGCAAATCTATTTCATCCTTTAGATCATCTATAATTTTTTTAGTAATGTTGCACTGTGTGCTTTTTTCTTCAGATTTTATTCTTTTTTCTTTTTCCAAATGGTTTATTTTGAGTCTTAAGTCCTTGATAATAATTTGTTGCCTCAGGATAGTTGAGTTTTGGCGTTTTATTTTTTGATTTAGGTGTGATAAATTGATTTGCTTAATTTTTTCTTTTAATTTCATGTTTGATCTGTCGTGATTTTCAATATCTGTTTTCAATTTTTTTATAGTTTCATCAAAATCCTTAATTGTTTCCGATGGTTTCCGTTTTAAAATTCGTCTTGGGAAAGTAAATTTTTCTTCCAAATATTTGTGCAGCCTATATTCATTGCGGCAATTTTTAAGCCTCTGTATCAGATGGACAATTCTCTTAGCTTTATTATAAAGGCTGCCAACTATTATGGTGTCTGGTTGTAATCCACCTAGCTCACACAGAGCTTTGTGCACCATTTTAGGTTTACCACCAACATTAGTAAAAATTTCCTTTATGGTATTGTTTGTAATGCAGCTCTTTGACATTTTGACAGTTAATTTTTTTTTATAATTACCATAAATGCTGAAGAATGAAAATATATAAATATTTGAGAGTTTTCTCCCTTTTCAGTCTTAAATATAATCAACACCTGTTAATTGTTATTTGAAAAACTATAATATTATACATAAATGTATTGTATTGTGCCAACAATTCTGATAATTGTGCAAAATTTGAGAAAAGGCATCACAGGTTTGTTCAAATTACATTATGGACATGTCAATATCCAGCATAAGGGAAACAACCCAAATCAGGTTGAAAAGTATGATTATTGACAAACTGGGATGGACATAATTGATTTTTTATATTGTTTGAACATTTTTTATTTGTTATTGAATGGGCAATATTGGTTTATTACTTGTTAAAAATCTCAAAATTATACCCAGTGAAATAGACAATAGACAATATTTTATTTGCACAACACATTTACAATAAATGGTTATGGCATAAACAGAAACAATACAGAATAACATGATCATTTTTATTTTGGTATAAATTGGATCAAATTTGTTTCCTTTTTGTACTACTTTTGCCATATACTTGTTGTTGGGTGTTGTCTCATTACTGTTTGCTCCATATCTCATTTTATTTCAATATAATAAAAGAGTTAATTTATATGGATAAGTGACCTCTTAATGTCACATCATAGAAATGATTATGCTTAAACCAATAAAAATTAAATATATAAAAAAATATGAAAGATATCTGCAATCTTTTTATAATATAACATTTTTCTTACCTGCAAGTTTTGCAGACTTTGTGTCAATAATTTTACTGATATAGCTAAGGGAAATAATCTAAAATGTAAACAAAATAATTCATAACATATATCTTAATATAAATCAAACTATGTCAGATTCTATGATGTGACATTAAGATGACACTTATCCCTATAAATCAACTCTTTTATTATATTGAAATAAAATGAGATATGGAGCAAACAGTGATGAGACAACACCCAACAACAAGTGTATTTCAAAAGTAGTACAAAAAGGAAACAAATTTGATCCAATGTATACCAAAATAAAAATTTGATTTGAAAGACTGCAAAGTAAAATGCACTGTTTTAAACTCTTAGTTGCACATTTTTGGTATTGTGTTACATTGTATTTAATCCAAATGTTATTCAAAACAACAACTAAGCCAGGAATGGAGCCATACCCAGACAAAGAATCATACTGGTGTATCTTGTTATTGTTGGTATGGATTGTAGGTGAAAACTGCACATTCCAATAAACAATGTGTGAATGTTCTGTGAAATTTAAGTGCACATTCCATTAATGATGATAAAGTGATAGGAAAATGAATCTCACCTGAACAATTTGATGTTTATAATACTAGTACCCTGGGTAGTCTCCATATTTTATATATGATATGTACATAATAACAATCAATCATCACCGATCACTTGCATAAGCATCAAGGCTTGAATCCAAGAAAAACAGTTTGTACTACATTCAATATCTGAATTAATTTTTATTAAAATCCTGTAGTTTCTACAGAAAATATTCAAGTACATTCATGCTGCTCTCAGTACTGTACCTAAATGTTTCTTAATACAACAATTCACCAGCCAAATTCACTTATGGGTGAAATGTGAGCAACACTGGCCCAAAAAGTGAATCAGTGGGATTGCAATTTATGATTGCCTAGTTTCATTTTACTTGTTTGGACTTTAAATACCTTGTATTATTTATGTTGATTTTTCCAATATCACATACAGGCATGATAGGTCTTTTATAGGTAATGTACACTGCAGTTAGGAACACAGGGATAAAGAAATAGGACCCAGTATCACCAGCTGCAGGGTACAACCCCTCCTCAATGGGTCGTCCGTACAGGACGAACATACATATTGAGAGAGTGCCAAGCTCTCTGCACGTTAAAGATCACATCATCAGTTTTCACTAAGAGTAAGGCTGTTCGCCACTGCCTGGGCTAAATTTCTTGCCCCTATCAGTTTCATCCTCCTTTTCCAATGGCAATCAAAAAGACATTTAATTAAAAAATCATTAGATTAATTTCCTCCTCTTTCAATAATTTCTTTTATTAGCTCACCTGGCCATAGGCCATGTGAGCTTTTGTTTTGTCATGGCTAAGCGTCTGTCTTCCGTCCATCGTCGTCCGTTAGCTTTTCACATTTAAATCTTCTTCTCTGAAACCACTGAACAGATTTGAACCAAACTTGCCAGAAATGTTCATTTGATGGTCCTCTACCAGATTTGTGTTTTTGGTACTGATTTGAAATTCAACATGGCTGCCAGGGTCCATAATGTGTTCTCATTGGCTTGTTGCTTCGGTATTCGTTTCCTGATCTTTTCAATTCAGGCATTCATATATTTATTTTTGGTGTATTAACGCCACTTTCAACAATATCTCGGCTATATCATGGCGACCAGTTTTAGTGGTGGAGGAAGCTGAAGTACCCGTAGATAACCACCGACCATGGGCAAACAACTGGTAAACTTTATCACTTGCGGCTGCGAGTCGAGTGCACCCTTTTTTTTAATTTACAAAGGCAGGTGCGAACCCATGCCATATTAGTGATAGGCTTGTATGAGTTGTAGATCCAACGACCTAACTCATTGAGCCACTCGGGCCCCTGGCATTCAAATTTGACTTCTTGTGAAATGTTAAATATATTTACAAACCAACTAGAGTTATTTGATGTTCATTTCCTACGTTTAAGAAGCCTTTCTGAATGGGAAGAACTATCTGAAGAATCACTTTCCCAATCCGAAGGGAATCTTAAACGTAGGACAGGAACAGGCACATTCTGTAGATCATCTGGTCTCTGTGTTTCAGCATCACTGAAACTTTCCCCATTAATTGGGAACTGTGTTTCAGCATCACTGAAACTAAGACCAGTCTGATCTACAGGAAGTTGCCCAATAATGTCATTAACAGACTGCCACTGACTGTTATCCTCAGACTGTTCAGTTAGTGGAAGATCCATTAACTGTGACAAGTCATGTCCAGTGGATTCACTATCATTATAGAAATATTGTGAATCACTGCACAATGCATTGGGCAGATCAGTATCCCCTGAATCATTAGAAAAAAGACTGTCACTGTCATTGAAAGTATTTTGTCTAATTAATTCAGGGGATTCTACCTGGATATCATCCACCTGTATGTCAGATTCATCTGACCAAGTATTGCTTTCAGCAAATACAGAATCAGATGAATCTATAGTACCGGGACCAGCAATAATACTTGCATAATTTCTGCAGCAACAACAAAAACAACCTACATGAGAGTCTCTTGGATTCAAATGCAACTCAGCAAGAGTCTCAGGAATTGAGCTATCAGGGGTAATTTCACAATGTTCCCTCATAACAAATCTATACATCATGGCATACTTTGCATTGCTGAACAAATACAATTGGTGACTAAAACCACCCAGGGACCAGTTATCACAGCGAGCCATATTTCTGTAAAATTAAAACATTTATTTGTCTTTTGAGTCAAAAATATTTTCAGATATTTGATAACGAACTGCCTTCATCCTAACATTAGTTCCATTATCATAATTATGATGGAAATAATACAATTCTAACAATGAAAACTTACAACTTTCCAAGGACAAACTATAAAATATTGTCTGACTGCTGTTTACTATCGGTAAATGTATTGGCTGATCAATCTGAAAAAAAGTTAAATTTGTTAAAAACGATGGGTCTGTACCATTAAACTGAATTCCATATGCAATATGAAATAAAAAATAAGTTCCAAAATAACACATTTCACAGTTACCAATAGAGGAGATCTTTAAACTAGAGGCTTCCAGGAGCAAACCTTGTCATGATTGTAGGAATATAATGTTAGTATGGTCTACCAAAGGATTATTGTGACCAAGATTGACTGATCGGTTTCTGAAAAGAAAATTTGCAAAGTGTTTTCCATAGGGTCCTATGTTAAACAAAGTCCCACGGTGGTGGCCATATTGGATGGGGGCGGACCTGTCGGATAAAAAAATGTAAATGGTCCACCAAAGGATTATTGTGACAAAGTTTGGTTCCATATTGGCTAAGTAGTTTTAAATAAAAAAGATATTTAACATATATATATATCCCATAGGGTCCTATGTTAAACTATGTCCCACGGTGGCCACCATCTTAGATGGCGGGTGCACCTGTTGGGTAAATTTTTTTAAATTGTCCACTAAAGGACTGTTGTGACCAAGTTTAGTTCCAACTGCCTCAGAAGTATCCGACAAGAAGATTGACAAAGTCTTTCCCATAGAGTCTAATGTTAAAATATGTCCCATGGTGGTGGCCATCTTTGATGGCGAGTGGACTTCCAGGACACAATTTCTAAAGGGGACCCCCCAAGAACTATTGTTACCAAGTTTGGTTTCAATTGGCCCAGTAGTTTCAGAGCAGTTGATCTTTGTACAAGTTTACGACGTACGATGGATGACGATGACAATGACGAGGACGGGTGCCAAGTGATAACAATACATGTAAACATATTTTCAGTTTGGTATTTTGCGCTGACTGACCTTGTGAAAAAAAAATTACGGGAAAGGTTTAGATCCTTTGTAATGGTGGGGAACTGGAAATTCATCTATTATATCTCACATGGCCCTTTGGGTCAGGTGAGGTAAAAAAAAAATTATGACAGACATAATATATACTGAATATGTGTGCAATGTTGCAGGCTCATACAACTTCTGGTGATTTTCAGTCATCTTTTTTACACAGCAGTTATTGCCAATTGTAATGCCTGCCCATTTCTTTCAATAGAACTGCATACATTTCAACTTACATACTCCCCCCCTCCCCTTTTTTTAACACTACACATTAATGCCCTCTTCAATAAAACAAATGAAGTACAAGTATTTGTAAACTTTATTTTATTTCTTTTTAAGCATGTTTAAACCATTTTCATTTCAATATAATATAGGACCATTTTGAAACTGACTTTAATTAAAGGGAGATAAATGTGAGAATTATAAATCATCAAATTCGTGAAAACGCTCAACGGCCGAAGTCGGCAAAGTGGAACACTTTAATATCTTCTAGGAACAATTGCAAGGCTACAGAGATACATTCTATAAGTGGCTGATATTGATTCACTGTAAATATTAAGGTAATTTTGCAAAATTGAATGTCATACCACAGCTCCTGTGGTCATACGAGGATGAATGCGCCGCTTTCATTTTCAATTTTAACCTTTAAATCTGTTGTCTGCTATTTTTTTAAGGCTATGATAGTTGATTTCAGACCTCTCGCTTTTCATATGGACCAACTTTTACCTACTTTATAACGGTTTAGTAATTCCAAAACGTGATGTCACGAAGTGTCTCCTAAATAATTGGGTGCCAACCGTGCATTCGATTCGTCAATCACAACTTCCGGTTTGTAGAGTTACTTCCCTTTTCCCGTTGTTGGACACCCTACTACATACCGGTATATCTTTATTTCTCAAACATGTATAGCTGATATAAATACATTGTTGCAGTCGGAAAATATACATTTTATTAATCATGTATAACTTTGTGATGTCTTTGTCGATATATAAAGTTAAGTAGAACTGTTTTTATTCAGTAATGCCATCGCTTTTGTTTAATTAAAACTGTTCAATAACTCCAATAATAACACATGAAATTAGTATATGTATATATGTTTGTATAGGTGTGTACATGTATTTGTAATACAGTAATCAATGAATAAATATGCTGTTGCCGAAATTTGTATTTTTGTGTGTGTGTGTGTGTGTTGTTGTTCAATTGTGGTGTTCGTTGTTATTATGTTGGTAACCAAAGCTGCATCGAATGATTTTTTAACCCACTTAGAAACCTTTTATTTATCCTCAAAATTCATCTGTTGCTAACTGGATTTTTTCCCCCCCTCTACTTCATAAAAAAAAATTCACATAACATCCCAAGCATTAAAATATCTCTATCAATTTAATGTCATCATAAAACACACCAGAAACATTTTTTTTGTTTTTTTTTTCATTTCTTTCCCTTAATTGTTCCTTACTCAGTAAATCTTCCTATTCGCCCTTTTTGGAATAACAAAAATAATTATGAAATATTTTTCCTATGTTTTTCAGCTTTGCCTGAAATAAATCCAATATATGACATCAGCATATGTAACTGTGTACATATTGTTTTTTATTATACTTTTTTGTTCATTGTTCATCTCCAATTTCTTCAATGTTGTGTATTTGTTTTATACTTACCTGTACATATACCTGTGTTTTTGTGGATGCGAGGAGGTTCTTACTTTACGACATATAAAATCTGACTGTGGCTGTCTCTGTATCTATCTTCTTCTGAAACCCAATGGGTAATTCATTAGAAGCTTACAGATCAGCCATAGGCATGTTTTATAACTGTTCAAGGATCTCAAGTAAATGTGTGCTTGTACAAGCCGATTCTTATAGAAATATCTTATTAACAAACTTACGGTGTTCTTTCTTGTTCGTGTCCCTCCTTGTCCTCCAGAGTTTAAATCCAAATGTAAATGTTGTCTTTCTTTTATTCGTTCTTCACTTCATCTTAATGATCGGTAATGTCGAACTAAATCCTGGTCCGGAAACTTACATATCGAGTTCACCGCCTAACTTAGACAATAGTTCAAACGATAATTCCATTTCCTTGTGTAATATCAATATACGTAGTATCAGAAACAAAACAAATTTCGTCCAGCATTTTGCAGATGAATTTGATATTCTAGTAATAACTGAATCGCACCTTGATAACAGTATTCAGAACGACGATATTGAATTATGTTCCTTCACAAAAAATATCCAACGCCGCGACAGACAGAATCAAACGGGAGGGGGGCTTCTGATTTATACGAAAGAAAATGTAAACATTTCAAGGATAATCCAACTAGAGAATAATTTAGATGAAAGTCTTTGGGTTCAGATTCACGCGAAGGGTCAATCTTTTCTTTTATGCAATACATACCGTCCACAGTGGACCGACAACGAGTATTGGTCACGATTAACG
>JYMV01046369.1_pt1 | contig 11658 bp, 8 predicted proteins | sample 338911 | NCBI WGS metagenome assembly JYMV01 (sample SAMN03354496, study PRJNA234377) | hydrothermal vent metagenome | biome: Deep sea; feature: Hydrothermal plumes at the Eastern Lau Spreading Center, Western Pacific Ocean; material: Seawater | place: Tonga | collected 2009 | depth 2000 m m
TGCGCTTGGCATGACCTCCAAAATCGTCATGGTTGTCCAGTATGAGCACCTTCTTGTCTCTTCCGTGCTCTTGCTGATAGAAATAGGCAGCTGAGAGTCCACTGAGGCCACCGCCTACAACAACCAGGTCATACTCCTCTTTCAAATCAGTGGTTGGTCCCCAATCTGTTTGTTGAGTCAATGCTCTGTTATGTGCGTGTTCGTTTGATCCAGGGTGACTGCCGCGAAGTCCTGTAAGCGCTGGAGGATAGTACTCTGGTTTGAGTGCGGCCATAACCGCTTGACTAGTGCTTTTAAAAGGAAGCATGGAAGCCCCAGCCACCATTAAAGTTCCATTGATGAAGTCTCTTCTTGCAATTTTGCTCAACCGGCTAACTCCTAACCATCTTCTCTAATATCTTCAGGTTCAAATGGCTTTTCTGTAAGTTTTTTTATTCTTTTGTTGGCATCATAGTATGTTCTTGGGGGCTGCAATTTTAATATAGAAATCTGCCATGGCCAGGTTATCCCAGTCAACCTCAATGCCCAGACCGTCCCCCTCCGGTGCAACCACCTGTCCTTGTTCAAGCAAGTTACCGTTCTTCATCCCGAACTCATAAGCCTCCTTCGGCATCGAAGCTTCAAAGTACCTAGTCCGCTCATTGGCCAGCATTAGGTGGAGGTTGGCTGCCTGGGCCAGCGAGTGACCCCAGCTTTGGATTTCGATTGAAAGATTGGCATCGTTGGCAATGATCAGGAGCTTGAGCGCCTTCGAGATTCCACCGATGGTCGTGGCATCGAACCTGCCTGCATCCCAAGATCCAGTCTTAATCCCCTGTCTGATAAACTCAGGAGAATAGATATTGTACCCAGCAGGAATGATTGGTAACGCGAGCCTGCTCCTGAGTTCCCTGTATTGTTCCAGAAGCTCGTCGTCGATGGGTCCCTCGAGCCAGACAAACAAGCGCTCATCCATTTCCCCACCTAGCCTGAGTGCGTCCTCAAAACCGTAGGCTCCTTCGAGATCAATCATGAAGCGATAGGGAGAGTCAGCAAATGTCTGCTGGATCAACTTCACGAGTTTAGAGTCTTCTTCGATCAGACCCCAGACGTGGAACTTGAAGGTCCTGTAGCCGAGCTTCGCGTAGTCGTTGACCGCTTCGACATACTCAGGGAGCGAATCGTAGAAAGGCAGGCTCGCGTAAGGTTCAATTGAATCTCGCTTTGCCCCCAGCAGCTTGTAGAGAGGACGACCTGCCCTGCGTGCTGCCAAATCCCACAATGCAATATCGATGTTCGCACGAGATGCATCGCTCAAGTCCGGTCTCGTTCGCTCGAGCATCGTCCCGACCTCAACCGGGTCGAATGACCTGAGAGCAAGGAGATCAGCAGTGACACTCTGCAATTCCAGTAGGTGTTCTGCACTGAATTCTCCTTGATGCTCAGAAACCACACCAGAGATGCCCTCGAATCCGTCTGCGGTCGTGATCCGTAAAATGTTGTTGATCTGCTTCCAAACTTCGGTCCCAGCGTAATACCGGGCATCCGTGTCGTCCGTTCCGGCGGCGTGGATCTCGACACCGACAATTCTGGTCTCATCTGAGAATCGGAAGAACGGCTCGTACTGCTCTGCTCTCTCACCTGAAAACATCGTCAAGAGCTCAACCGCATTCAGATAAGTATTTTCGGGCAAAGGGGCGGACTCAGTTCGAGCAGCCAGCAGGCAAAGCGAGGCAGCGATCATCCAAGCATAAAACGAATAAATACTCTTTCTCTCTACTTGGACACATTCCATTCTCCTTCTCCCTCTCCATTAATCACAAGCTGCTATTTATTTTTTTGTTGTTGCTGTTTCAGTATAAGAAATCCATATCTTTAAAACCCCTTCAGGTACTGCAAACTCACCTTCCCAATTTGAAGGAACAAGAACACCTTCACCTGGGCTGGTAACACTTACTTGACCATTGATATGGGATAATTTTATCGAACCACTCAGGGGATACATAAATTCGTGATAACCATGAAAATATTCTGCACTAGCAGGTATAGACCCTGACGTAGACTCCCAAATACCTACCTGAAAACTTTCATCTTGATTTGAAAAAAGAGTAATGCCTCTGGCTAAAAGATTGCTGTATTCGGGATAATAAGGTTCAAAATCCCCCAGATCATAAGCGGATACTCTTGCATCATTTATTTCAACCAAATCAATAGGCCCATCATTTTTTGTTTGTTTCAAGCCATCTATGGCATAGATGATTGCTAGATCTTCAGTAATAGTAAAAGAACCCATCCAATCTTTCGGCGTAACAAACCCTTGACCAGGATTAAAAATAATGGTCTGACCATCACTATTTTTAACGACCATTTGGCCGTAAAGCACATACATAAATTCGTTGTAAGGATAAGGCGTATCCATAACCTCTTCTCCTCTCTTGGCTTCCCAAATGCCAATTGAAAAATTTTCATCTTCACTGGTAAATAGCTCGTATTCTCTAACCGTCAACTCTCCATAGCCTTCGTTGTAGGATTCAAACTCAGTATTGCCCAGATCCACAAACACTGATTTATCCAAATGGATCAGGTCGGCAGCGTGGAGATTGGCAGAAAATCCTCCGTTAAGATTAAGAATAAGAAATATAAAGAGAAGTGATTGTTTCATTATAAAATCCATGGTTTGTTTACTCAGAACAAATGTAATCTTTTTCATGAATTTTGTAAAAGTCAAATTGGTAAAATCTACATAACTATTTTTCATGTGACAACGTCTCCTTTTTTAGAATTGCATGAGAAAATTGTGGTTGTTTACGAATTGCTTAAAACTTCCTGCATGGCGCGATAACCTTGCTCGATAGCCGATTCGGTCATGGCGCTTGCGGCGGCGTCCGAGTTGGCAATCGCGATGCGTCCAAATTGTTTTCGGCCCTTTAACCAAATTTTCTTCTCATTTGGCCACGGGTCGGAAAACCAGTGCATTTTGTCATTCTCAGCATCGGTCCCGACTGCATAACCGTGTGGCCAACGATTGACCGTAATGGCCTTGATGTCACGTGCGGGGTCGAAACCTCCATTTGTAAGCATTGCTCCGAGCTGCTCGCGTATATTGCGTTCGAATTGTTCGAAGGGTGTACTAAGCAGATCGTATTTTCCTGCTCGGAATTGCTCTACTGCCGGTAAACCGCCGGGTAATGGGATGCGGTACATATGGACAGTAATCGGTTCGTCAGTTGATCTTGAGGATTCATAATCCGCAAAACTAAGTGGATACGTTAGTCGTACATCACTGAAGTAACTCCCGGGGCAATACGCCGCGTAGATCCTGAGTTTCTCGAATGCTTTCCAGTTGCTGATCAGCACGTTTGTGGATACCAGCGGCATTCTAACGGACCTGCTAAGCGCCTCCTTTTGAGCTTTCGGCAACTCCGGACACAGGTAAGGGATGATTGAATGGTAGCAAGCAAGTATGCAGTTTTTTGCCCGTACACGTCTGGCGTCGTTGTCTTGGACATAGGTTATCTCAACCTGCTTGGCAGAATTCGGGTCACCGGTATGGCGCACGTGCACTGCTGTTGTATTTAGTCTTAGACGGACCACAGATTCTCGGGAATCTAATCTACTGTAGTCGAACTTTGCCGCCACAATATCGTTCATCGAGTTACCAGGTGCGACGCCTGGGATCAGACGACGTACCAGCAATCGAGCGATCGAGGCATTGCCATCCGGGAAATGAAAATCTTCTTTATGGTTGTGTGTGCGCCGTTCAGGCGAACGCTGTATTTCGTCTACCAGACCAAGCCCGGTGGCACCCGGTAATCCGTAACCAAGTGCATTAAATGCGGGGGTTAAATCAGTGCCGTTTCCCATGTAGCTGGCTCGCCACATTGACAACAGACTGATGACCTCACGATCAGCGTTGACAAAATCAGTGAGGAAATCCAAGTAGCTGATGGATTTCAGGACGGCTATCTTTTCTTCTGTTGACTTGCCTGCAAGATAATCCCTGCCTCCGCAGAACAACTGCAGGATCTCCTCACGGGCCTTGTCGGAGAGTTGCGTATTGCTCAGAAATGCAGACACTGCATTTCTGTCGCCGTTGCCGCTGGCGAGCTCGGCCGGCAAGGTCGGGTAGGCAGGTTCCTGGTCGTATGGTTCAACGTCAGCAGCACCTGCTACCAGACGGTCGGCGCCGAATGTTTTTTTGTCAAAGAATATGCCGCCCCGCAGATCTAAGGAGTGGTAGAGCTCATGATTGAACACCTGTTGAGCAAGACCGATGTCGACACCAAGGTCCTTAAGTAATGCTGCCGCAGGGGCCGGGTAACTCCATGGCGCCTCGATGTATTCCGTGCCGCCAAGATCGACCAACATGCGCCCGTTGTAATGGAACTCGTTGCGCTTGGCATGTCCACCGAAGTCGTCATGATTTTCGATAATCAGAATTTTAGCATTCGGTCCAGCCTCCTTTTGAAAAAAGTAGGCCGCAGCAAGCCCGCTGAGGCCACCGCCAACAACAACCAGATCATATTCTTCTCCGGTGTCTATAGATTCGTCTGAGTTTTGCCATCGGTTACCATCGCGTAATGAATGTGCTACTTCGAATGAGCCAGGATGAGAACCACGCATACCGGTGAGTGCAGGCGGGTAGTATCCCAGTACGTCCTGGGCTCCGACACTCTGTGCGGATACTGATCCTGGAAGTAGTGATGCACCGACAGCGATGCTTACACCGTTCAAAAAATCCCGGCGACTAATGTCCTTATTCATGCCCAGCTGCCGATCAGTTTTGTTCATATTGCTATCCTACCTGTAACTCTTGTAGAGACCATTTAGATATTGAGTTTTAAAAGTGCATCAAAAGACCTCGAAGCAGTCATAAGTGAATCCGGTGGATTATCATGCTCCACATAGTAATGCTCCAGACCAGATAATTTTCTGAGTTTAAATATTTCCTCAAAATCAATAATACCTTCTCCAACATCCGTCATTGAGCCATCACTAGCCATGTCTTTAATATGCCAAAGTGGAAATCTATTAGGATATTTTTTAATGTATCCAAGCGGATCTTCTCCTGCTTTTATTATCCAATAAAGATCAAGCTCGAATGAAACAAGATTTTTATCCGTTCCTTCTAACAGTAAATCCATTGGTCGAATACCATCGATAACTTCAAATTCGAAATCGTGATTATGGTATGCAAACTTTAATCCAGCTCCCTGACATTGTTCTCCAAATTTATTAAAGAGCTCAATGTATTCCTTGTACTTATTTAATGAACGTTGATGAGGCATTATCCAAGGCATTACAACGTATTCATGTCCGACTGTAAGTGCGACATCTATTACTTGACTGGGTGAGCTTTGAATAAATTTAAGGGGAACATGTGTGGATGGCGAAGCCAACCCTTCACTGGATAAAATAGTACGAATTTCTTCCGGTGAATGGTCAAAATAACCTGCAAACTCAACCTCTTTGTAGCCTATAGCTGCAATACGTTGAAGAGTATTATTTAAATCGACAGCCATATGATTACGAACTGTATACAATTGGATGCCTATCCTGTCTTTGCTTATTGATCGACCTCTAGATACGTTTCCATTGGCGTTATCACATCCATACAGAAGTACGGTCCCGGCTACTGCAAGCAAAAAATCACGTCTCAATATTATTTGATTTTGATTTTTGCATTTCATATTTTTCCTTCTTTTAATAGGTGCACAGCATATGCTGAAGCTCTTGCAGTTAAGGCCATATAGGTGAGCGATGGGTTTTGGCAAGCAGACGAAGTCATAGCGGAGCCATCGGTCACAAAAAGATTTGATACATCATGAGTTTGATTAAATTTATTGAGTACCGAGCTGTTCGGATTGTGGCCCATTCGAGCTGTGCCCATCTCATGGATAGCAAGCCCTGGAGGAGCATCTTCACTGTATTTTTGTATATTGATTATTCCAGCAGCACTTAACATAGCTTCCGCATCATCCGCCATGGCAGCAAGCATCTTTAATTCATTGTCATGAAGTTCGCATTCTATAGTTAACAAAGGTATTCCCCATTGATCCTGCTTGTTTTTATCCAACAGCACACGATTTCTTTTATCAGGAAGCATTTCACCAAACCCACCGAGATGGAATTGCCAAGAACCAGGCTCTCGTAGTTTTTCTTTTAATTCAAGACCGATGCCTTGCATATTCAAACCGCGTCTCCAGTTCGGTCTTGAGGCGCCTCCTTGAAAACCGTAACCACGTAGAAAACGATCATCCTGCTCAGTTACATTCCTGTACCTGGGAATATAAATCCCATTGGGTCTTCTGCCTGAATAATAGTTTTCTTGAAACCCAGGATGTTCGCCTCTGGCGCCTGACATAAAAATATGATCCATAAGATAATGCCCTAGGGTGTCACTGGAATTGGCAACTCCGTTTGGAAAACTCTCGGATATCGAGTTCAACATAATTTGGGTGGAGCCTAATGTTGAAGCACAGAGAAATATTATGCGTCCAGAATACTGGCGATAGTCTTTGGTATTTGCATCAATAATTTTAACTCCGGTGGCTCGTTTTGAGACTTTGTCATAAGTCACACTATGGACAATTGCATCAGTGACGGTAGTTAAATTATTTGTGCGTCTTGCAGCAGGTAGTGTTGCGGAAAGTGAACTGAAGGATGCACCGAACGAACACCCTTTCTCACACTCATTGCGATACTGGCACCGACCACGGCCTAACTCAAGATGCTCTTTGGTTGGTTCCGTAAGATTGGCACAACGTCCTATAATCATCTTACGTGTAGGAAAGGCCTTTTCTATTTTTTGTTTGGCCTCCACTTCAACGCAATTCATTTTCATTGGAGGTAAAAATTTTCCATCTGGTAATTGATCCAACCCCTCTAAGGAGCCACTGATACCTGCAAACTTTTCAACATGGTCATACCATGGAGCGATATCTTGATAACGAATAGGCCAATCAATCCCGTGGCCATCAGTTTTGTTGGCTCTGAAATCGATATCACTCCACCGGTAAGTCTGCCTGGCCCAAAGTTGCGATCTACCACCCAGTTGGTACCCTCTAATCCAACTAAATGGTTTCTCTTTAGGATGAATATATTGATGTATCCGATCGTTAACAAAGAATTTCTTGGTGGCGCCTTCTAAGGCATAACAGTCTTTTTGAACAAAATAATCCCGATTCGCTTCTTCTTCTGGAATACGGCCTGCGAACGGCATTTCCCATGGGGCTTTATCTTCACCGCTGTAATCTTCTCTATGCGTTATGTGTGGGCCTCTCTCCACCAGAAGTACTTTTAGACCTCTCTCAGTAAGCTCTTTTGCCGCCCATCCCCCTGAGATTCCTGAACCCACGACTATGGCATCAAACTCAGGTGATGTGTTACTCGACATTAATCATCTCCTAATAAACTTAGGTTGACCAACTGCGGCCTACCTCACTGAATGGGATGCAGCCTCTATAACCACCCGGGATACGATCGTATCGCAATTCAACAGAAGCGCCCTCTTCCGATGAATAATAGCCAAAAACAACCAAAGCTTTGAACTCTCTAAAAAAAATATCAGTGCCGTTATCGGAAAATGATTCCTTGTCCAATACTTCAAGTAGTTTTATTTGCTGTGTTCCAGTAGCATCGGAAAATTTTTTGCCGGTCAGAGCGAGGCTTCGACTATCGATATTGTTAAAATTGTCGAGGAAACGAAGCTGTGTGTCTGCTGCTGCCCACCCGTCCAACATAACATCAATAAATTGATGTACATTGGCAGTTAATGCACCTGGGGTATCGGATTCTGGAATGATCAAATCAACTAAGCGTTTGGTCATTTGAAAATGATGCTCGCTGAGAAATTTTGGTATGTAATTCGACCCCATTGCAGCCACATTGCTGATTAAAGGGCTAATGTGGGCAGCAGATATGCTGCCACCTAAAAGCAACACTGCATTTCTAATCGCCTTTCTCCTTGTAAGTGATATTGAATTTAATTTTATGTTTTTGTCCATATTTAAATTAACGGCATCAACCGAAGCGCTGGGTAATAATATCTGCGATAGCTCGCTTTTCGTCATTATTCTCTGGCCAACATTCTAGGCCAATCGGCCCTTTATAGCCTATTGCATCAATGGCATTGAAAATAAAATTATAATTCAATTCTCCCGACCCAGGTTGATGGCGCCCTGGAATGTCAGCGACTTGTATATAACCAACCTGGTCTATCCCAGCATAAAGATTATCCACTATATTGCCTTCGGTTAATTGCATGTGGTAAAGGTCCCAGTTAATTTTAATAAAAGGCGAATCAATTTCCCTGCAGATTCGTAACGCATCCGCTGATCCATTTAAAAAATGCCCCTGATGATCAACCGGATTAAAAGGCTCCAGTATTAACATCTTTTTAGCATCCTCCAAAATAGGCGCTGCTGTTTCCAGAGCTAGGGACAAATTTGCNNNNCCAACCACGGTAAACATTGGTGCGTTTAATTGATGGGCTATTTCAGTAACGCGTTTCATTGTTTCAATGAAACCATTGTGATTACTTGTATCGGCAAGACTGGGGCCGCCCCAGCCTGTAAATTGAACAATATTTAGATCCAGTTTTCTGGCCAAGGCTGCAACAGAATTCATGTTTCTGCTATTTTTGTTGTGTTCCCAAAATTCTACTGAACTGAATCCTGCCTGTGCGGCTCTCTCAAATCGCTGCATAAAATCAAGATCGGTCCACCAAGATTCCATATTGCAAGCCAGGCCTTGTAACAATTGCCGAGATTGTTGTTGAGGAGATTGATCTGCATGAAGATTGGAAGTAGTTGCTAGTGTACCCAGTACTGCAATTAATTCTCTTCGTGTTATAGACATTTTAAAACCACACTTTATAAGCCTCAGATGAACCATAGCCATTGGTCGGAGGCTCGAGTCCTCCCGGGTCCACCATTATGCAAGAATTTTTCAATTATTATAAAGAAGACTAATCTTTAGAGTATTTCTCATACCATTCACTTAGGTATCCATAGGTTCTAAACCAGTTTGTTGGTTTTTCTTCATCTGTTCCATGCCACTCTCCATTCATACGAACCAAGGTTGTTTCTACCCCAGCTTCTTTAAGTGCTATATACATCTCTTCAGTTTGTGCCATAGGTGTTCTGATATCCAATACTCCAGTCATAAATAGAGTAGGAGTCTTTATGAATCCTGTTCTCATAATAGGAGAATGTTCTAGCCACTCAGTAGGATCCTCCCAAAATGGCTTTTCAAACCATGTAAAGGTCCATGCAGGTATATCTGTTGTTCCAACCATCGAAATCCAATTTGTTACGGGACACAAAGAAGCGGCTGCTGCAAATCTATCATCATGACCAACTACCCAAGCTGTTAAAATACCGCCACCACTACATCCTTGGACATACATCTTTGATTCGTTAATAAATCCCATATCTGTGACGTAATCTACTCCTGCTAATAGGTCAGATAGGTCTCCCTTGCCTGGATAGTCATTATCGATTGCTTTTGCAAAATCACTTCCGTAACCAGTACTACCTCTTGGATTGGTATACAAAACTACATATCCATCACTCGCAAATTGATGCCACAAATAATTAAAGGATGATCTGTACATCGAATTAGGACCGCCATGAATTACAAGAATCAAAGGGTATTTTTTATTTTTATCAAAATTCGGTGGAGTGATATACCAGCCTTGAATTTTTGTTCCATCTGGTGACATGTAATTGATTTCAGTTGTCTCACCAAGATTATATTGAGAAAGAATTAGTTCATTAAACTCCGTTAATTTATTAAGTTTTGATTTGTTAACAGATGCTATTTCACCTGGTCTTTCAGCGTTAGCATAAACTCCATAAAGACTTTGATTTGATACTGAAGAAAGATAAAACTGCTCATTAAATCTTGGAATGACTTCTTTAATGTCTAGATTGTTAACATCAAGTTCTATTAATTTAGATGAGCCTCTTTCATCAATATGAAATACAACTTTATCATCTGAGACCCAAAACAATTCACCTGGAGAAGAGCTTAGGTTATTTGCTAAAACCTTATTATTTTTTTTATGATTTATCCATATATCAAGGGCTAAATCTACATAATCAAGATTTGGATGCCCAATGAAAACAATCTTTTTCCCGTCTTTTGAGGCCTTAGGTGACATGAAAACTCCAATTTCAGGTGAAATTTTATTAAGCTCTTTATTTTTAGTATTTAAAACAAAGATTGCTGTTTGTTGCCATGGTGGTACAAGGTCATTAAGCGAGCTATTTCCAGTAAATAAAATATTTGTATTATCTATCCATTGAAGATCATCAACATAATCATTTCCCCAGTCAGAGATTTTTACAGCAGGGCCACCATCTGAACCAACAAGATATAAATGATTTTCTCCACTTTCAAGCTCACCTTCTCCATCTGACTTCCAATGCATGCTGGTTACAACATTTGGGTCACTAGTCCAAGAGTAGTCAACTCCTTCTTCTTTACCAGGAATGTCAATTTTCCAGTCTGATTCGTATTCATTAAATGAAGAGAATGAAAAGAACTTTCCATCTTTAGACCAAGCAAAATCTTTTATTTCCTTTTCAAGATTAGTAATCTTGGATTCTGTTTCATTATTAAGATATTTAATATAAATCTGGGAAGTATCGTTGTCGTCACTTTTAACATAAGCAACTCGTGAACTATCTGGTGACCATTTTGGATTTTCTCCTTTAGCGAAGAATCTTTTATCAGATCCATCCTGTTTCATCACCCAAATCTCATTTATAAAATCATCATTCTTTTTATCAATATATTTTTTTGAGAAGATAATAAGTGAATTATCTGGGCTTGCGATAGGGCTACTGGCCGATTGAATATCCCAGTAGCTTATTGGTTCTAGGTTCTTAGCTTGAATTCCAAGGGAAAAAATTATAACGAAAGCGAGTATTGATTTATTTAGCATACTTAAATTCTCCTAAACCCTAGATTAGTAATAGTTGCTTCATTTTTTATCACTTAACTAGATTACACCGTTTGTTTCTTATGTTGAAAAGTTTTGTAGAACGTTAGTTGGTTTAGACGATACGTTTCTTTGTTCGATTGTTAGGTTATTTCTTCGCGTAAAACTTCTTTTAATAGATTTAAATGAGGTAGGATAAACACTCATCACTTGAGAAACTCTTCTAACTCACTTTAAGACAACCAGGATTCGATAAAAATATGAGCCAAATTAACAAAAACCGTCTTTTTATTGCCAGCTGCACCTCCCTGGCGCTAACCGCAATGACGTTTGCGATTCGTGCACGATTAGAAACAGTATTTGGGCCGGCAGGAGTCGGTTTAACATTGGAGCAAATCGGCTACGCTTTTATGCCTGCATTTTGGGGATTTACGCTGGCGATGATTGTTGGTGGGCCCATCGTAGATTATTTTGGAATGAAAAAAGTTATGTGGTTAGCTTTTATTCTGCATGCATTCGGAATTATCTTTACATTAGCTGCTACTGATTTCTCATCACTGTTTACAGCAACCATCCTCATGGGATTGGGTAACGGTATGGTGGAAGCTGTCTGCAACCCTATGGTGGCAAGTATGTATCCCACCCAAAAAACTAAAATGCTAAATCGTTTTCATTTATGGTGGCCTGCAGGGATTGTTATTGGCTCAATCATTGGATACTTAATAATGGAT
>JYMV01020755.1_pt1 | contig 11655 bp, 11 predicted proteins | sample 338911 | NCBI WGS metagenome assembly JYMV01 (sample SAMN03354496, study PRJNA234377) | hydrothermal vent metagenome | biome: Deep sea; feature: Hydrothermal plumes at the Eastern Lau Spreading Center, Western Pacific Ocean; material: Seawater | place: Tonga | collected 2009 | depth 2000 m m
CCGAGCCGCAAAAAGTTATTTTCAAATAACTTGTAGAAATGCAATTGCAGCAGATGGAATGGAACCTGTTTTAAATTTAGCCCCTGCTCTTCCAGAGGATGGTGCAAATAATCAGGGGTATGCCGCATATACTAACATGGGCTTTAGAACTCATAATGGTAGTTGGGGGATGTTTCATCCCGGTGCCTTATATTTTAGGACATATTCGCCCACCGAGCAGCAATCTCCGGGCAGCGGCACCTCCCTTCACCTGGGCCCATGGCAAGAGGGTCAAGAATTAGCTTGGGACACGGTTGCCCATGCAAACTCGGCATGGCTGGATAAAAAGGTTCAAAATTTTACTAGAATAAATGGAGTTGATCCGACTGTATGGGATGCCTTTTCAATTTGGGCTCCAGGCCCACAATGGGATTCTCCAGCCGGGTATTATACTTCATTAGATATTAATGGAGTCCCGGGAGACAATCGACAGTTTACTTTTAATACAATATGGAGTAATTATAAAAACGGTGAAACGGAAGTATGGGATAATTATGATCAATTTCAATGGAGGCCATTGCTCTCTGTATCTCCTGTGGTTTTTAATGGGGATTTGGCTCGTCCAACCGGGAGCCTGCCTACAGATGGTGCAGAGTATCCAAAGGATCTCAATGGCGTAATGAATATGGGGGAACAATGGACAGCAGAGCGAGCAGCCGCGCCGGTCGATATTGCAACCATGACAAACACAAGAAATGTTCCTGTCTATGCTCCAGAAACAGGGAATCCTTTTTTTGGAAAAAACTATACAACGTCGGGGGGGCTGCAATCGGCTTTTAGTCCCCCTATTGGTGGGGCATTGCAGCATATGTTCACAGATACTGGTATTGATACGTCAATACCAGACCATAGCGGCGATCCCATGATGATGGCTACTGCTGATTTTTATGCCACTCAGGCAGAGGGTCTTAACCCTGAACAGCACCCTTCTTTTTCTGGGTTGACAGAAACTGGAAATACTTTTGTAGATGATCGACATGGATCAAATGCATGGAGTGGTGATACTGGAGGGTTTTATCCATATAGATATATGAAACAATTATATTCGGCAAGGCCTTCGCACCCGAATCCTACTACTACCAGTCCTGTATATAAAACTCATTCATCTACTGGTGGAGAGCATTCTATTGATTGGACATGGAAGTATACATATGGATACGAGAAATGGTCATGTGATGGAATATACCACCCCCAAGGAATTGTTCCAGAGAATTCGGAGCATTTTAATAATCGTCATGTAGATCCTAGCGCAGCCCCCTCTTCTAATATTTATAATCAAACGGCTTATATTCGAGGATCTGCCAACATAAAAAATTATAACATAGCCATAGGCAATAGGGCGCGGGCAACTACAACCGCAGTAGCAAGTGGCGGCGTCATTCCAACATATAGATATTGGGTATTAAGAATCCCGGCTGGATATAGTTGATTATGGCAAATGATACTAGAATTGTTTTAGGAAAGCGCGGAGCCGATTATGGATGTTTTATTTCTCCTCCAGGGAAAGACGTATTGACTTCCGTGGATGGTGATTTAATATTTGATTCTACAGCCGAGGGGTTAATTCAGGTAAAGGCAACCGGAACGGTGTTAGTGCCTAACTCGACGGACCCGAATCAGCAGTTTGCGGGGATTGTGATTATTCATACAGGAATTCCTACACATTTTGATGATGGCAGTTCACACACACTTACATGGAGTACATTGCTTGATCCTTCGACTTCAAATGTTAGTCCAGTATTTACAGCAGAAGACTCTCTTGTGACAACAAATTGTCCCTGGTTGAATTTAGGACTTATGGATATTAAGAAATCATATGAATTAGACATGATTCCAGGATATACATTGACCGGGTATCTTTGGTCAAACATAGCAACCAATCCTCCATCTCAAATTGTTGTGTTTGTTAATGGTTCGCCAAACAACGAGTTTAATATTTCTTGGACATTATATTCAGAAAAGGGAAACGGATAACGCAATGGACAGAGTGGTACTTGGACAACATGCAAATAATGCACTAGGAGCCGGGCTTTTTGTGTCGAACCCCGGTATAGATGTAAATGATGCAGAAAATGCTCAAGGCGGAAATTTGGCATTCGATTCATCCACAAGTGTTATAGATTCTTTGTATGTGGCTCAGAGTGGCACATTTACTATCGAGTGTGAAAGGGTTCCTGTTGTACATGGAGCAAAACTGGAATCACATACTGGGTCTGCGGGGCTGGGGTGGAAAGTTCTCCCAGACCTAGATGCCGATGGTGCCCTTGGTGCATCTGGCGGAGTCTATCTCGACACGGGAAGTGTGGATATTGGAATTCCTCCGGGAGCGTTTCCTGATGGAGTTATTCCAGAAATTGCACTTAGATTTGCTGTAGGAAATTCTTCTGGGCATTTTCATCCTTATTACTCTAAAGTAACAACCAGCGGAGATGGGTTTGGAGGAGTAGGGGGCAATTGGAACGACATTACTTCCCATGAGACTCAGAATTTAATTCATATGGATAGCCCTTGGGTGAGATTTAAATGGGGCGGAAAATCTATTCAGACAGAGACTGAAGACGAAGCGCAGTTTGCTGTGCATGTTAGTGAAAATAATTTAGACACAAAGCCGCTTTATGAATCAGATGGCAGTCATAATACTTTAGTGACACCAGAACAAAGATATAGAAAAATTTTACTTCAGGCGGATACTGCATATGGAAGAATAAAGGGAGCCTCGGGTCTTATTTATTTTGCAAATTCAACAAATATACATATTGATGCACACATGACTCCTACACATTCTGGATTAAGGACGCCAACGAGAGAAAATATTAGATTAATCAATGAAGCATTACATAATTATAAGCAGGCAAGAAATGAATTTGAAACATTAAAACATCCTGGGCAAGAAAAGCCCATTCGATTTCCAGAACTTAATGCTCTTTGGACAAATGCAATAGATGATCTTGCTCATTTTGCCTATCCAACATCTCCCTATTTTCCAAATGATATAGTTTCAGATAGTGCTTCTGCGGCAGCAGGTGTGTCGGGCCTGGACGAGGATTCTCTGACGGCATTATATGGAAAATGTCGTGCCGATACAGCAGGAGTCGAGACTGGATTTTATCGCACTATGGTTTTTCGGGCAGATGGAACTGATTACGGCAGGGGTACATATTATGCATTTCCACAAGATGTTGGAACCGCAGATTCAAATGTTACTGCAAATAAAACCGATATATATCGTTGGATAAATGATGAATCGGGGGTCTGGGGCGACTCGATTGGGTTTACCACACAATTTCCTTGGGGAAATGTAGAATCTTATCACAAAACGCATTCTATTACTAATTTCATTGAACAATCTCCCGAAGCCTATATGGAATATAATGACAAACAATGGTATTTCCCTCGGAATCCCCAATACGGACAAGGCGACACCGCCACGGGCGCGCAAATATTTGCTTTTGTTACGGACGGGCAGCCCTTCGCCCAGCCCCCCGTCGCATCGACTCTTACCGAGGGCCAGGCGCAGGAGATAGTAGCGGCTGTGGGTTCGAATGATAATCTGCTTCAAAATTCCCAACGCAACCCCCCGCGTACTATTGCACCAGACACAAATGCCCACGGGTATATCCGTGTTGTCGGTCCTTGGCCAAATATTTTAGATTGGCCAACAACCGCAACAGGTGCCGATAGTGTACAGTTTCATGAGATGCAAATTGCCAGTCCCCAGCGATTGATCAACATGAACATTTGGGAAAATGGATATTATGTGGATGAGTGTTGGCCAGGGCATTTTGGTCACAAAGAAAACTTTTATCCGTTTTTGACTTATGAGGAATTTGTTACAGAAATTGCGACTGCCACGGATATTCTAAAAGGGCTTGAGGGGATGCATTCATGGAATTGGGGACAGACGCCGATACTTAAATCGGCATGGAGTTCTCTATGGAACTATGATTCATTAAATTATGATTCTCATGCTCCTTTTATTCGAGCAAAAAATCCAGACGGTTGGTATGGGCATCCATCAGACTTTTTTGTTAATCCATTTTCAAACGCAACCCTTACCTTTAACTCTCATTTTCCTCCTCCGTATGATCCGACATACATAAATCCACGGTCGCATGGTCGCCTGGGGCTTTATGATTATCATACCAAGGATGGTATTTCTCCAGGCCCAAGAAATACATATGGCCCCCTGTCAAATCCTACGCGCCCACAGACAGGACTTAATGCATGGTTGGGGGGGGCATAATACAGATGTTGCAAGGTTTGGATCTAGTTCTGGTAATATTGTGCATTCTCCCGGTTTAAATTTTGAGGCACTTACTGACTGGCAGGGAAGTATGGGGTTAGGTGGCGCAGGATCTAAAACTTCATTAAAAACCGAGGATTGTTGGAATACTTATTATTGTTCTTATGTTATATATGGACATAAAACTTCTGCTCAGGCAACATCACCAGCGTCAAGTCAAACTCAAGCAAATAAGGCAGCGGCATCGAGTAGTGGTAGTGGAAATTATACAGGAATAACTACCCTTAATTTTGTTGCTGCATCCAAAACAATTCCTTCGTATGGGCCAACGACGTTACCAATATCGCGTGGTGTATCTGGGCCGTTAGGAGATATTTATCAGGAACAGAAGCATGGGGGGACTTTTTCAAAAACGGGAATAGATTATGGGCATAATCGTTTTTCTGGCGGGCTACAATGGACAAATTTAGTATTTCCTGATGATTTTATAGGAACGCTGGGAGATGCAACGACAGATCCGTTTTGGAATCGGCGCGATTCTAATGGAAAAATTTATGGAAATGTTAAAATAGTGTTAGATTTTCCTGAAGGAGAATTTTATGGATCAACTCGATTTAATTATGCCACAGGAATTCCAGATCCTGTTATCACTCTTGATTTTTCCGATAGTAAATGGAATAGGTCTGGAGAAAATTCCTATGTTAGTGTAGAAATGCGAGTGGGTGGCGTTATGGTCGGCGGGGGTGGTGCAGGGGGATGGGGGAGTAAAAATCAAGATGGACTAGGCCCCTTGCTCGGGATTGTCGTCGGTGTAAAAAATCAACTCGTTCAACAATATGATGCCGAGGGAAATCCAATTATTTACACTACACAAAATACATTAAGACATGGCGGCGGGGGTGGTCACGGCGGCGCCGGATCGTATTTGGATTCTTTATTTATGACATCATCTCAGCGAAACTTTGCTCACGGGGGAAAATATTCTTCACAATGGTCCGGCGGCAATTACCCTGCACAATATGAGCGATTTAAATATGTCGGCGTTGGTAACAATGGTCGGGGTTGGGGATTTGGTATTGGCGATAATTCATTAATACCAACCTCAGAAGTTCCACTAACGCATCAAGGTAAACCGTATGGAAAGGATTATAATAATACAGGGCAAATTATAGAGGCAAATCCAGGCGGGCACAGTTCGACTCTTGTTGAACCGTCTACAAAAAATAATATCCTTGCACGCAATTGGAGAACCGCACTTGATTTGACAGGATCTGACGTTAGTATTCCGGGGTCGTCGGGACATAGCCCAGGAACAGTTAATATTACATATAATCAAATAGATCTTTCTACGGGGGTAGGGACTACTTTTTCTCAACCAGACTCAGATGGACATACTGATACTATAATGCCTACTCGCGGAGGAAATGGCGGAGATGTTATTCATGTTATATGTAATCCGACAAATCCGATTTCTCTTGATATTGTGGCACGAAATGGTGCCCAAATAGCATCCGGGGCAGGCGGCATGGGTGGTGGTGTGGGGCTAGATGCATATGAAATTTCATTACAGCCAGCCGGGGCTCATGGATTGTCCGAGGATATATTGTCTGGTATTACTTCCGGGGGACTTTTAGAAACCGAAACCAATGATGCAGATTCTAAGGGCCATGCTGCCGGAGGATTTGCTGGATATTTGGTGCATTCTCCAGATGGGTCTTATGTTTCTCCGGTTTCGGTTCATAATGAAAACCTTACATATTCTGTGTTTGCAAATAATTATATAGGGGGATTTCGAGAAACAACGTTTAGTTATACCAATACAAATGGAATACAACAAATTGCATATGACCCCGCCGAAGCAGTTTCTGGACAAGATTATGGATGGCCAACTCAGATAAAAGCAAGAGATCCTAATATTTCAGAAAGCGATTTATTGGCAACAGCAATCACATCGCCTTCTGACGCAATTTCTAATTGTTGGTTATTAAATGGAAACCATATTACTCCTGATCCATCTCGTCCCATACAAACAAATGGCTTAGATTATCATGGATCTCGAACTTATAGGGGCGCAGATGTTACTGAGGCGTGGCAGGGATCGGATGAAGAACCAGATATTGAAATTCTCAATATTTAAAAATTAATTATTTTGATAGGACTTTTCTACTTATGACTAAAGAATATTCTGCAAACATACAATTTATAGACACTACAGGCAAAACCTGCGGCATAAATATTTTTCATGGAGACTATGTTGTTGTTGCCAATAACGTTCTGTCTAATTTAGAATTAAATCAAGACGGCACGGCAAATACACAATGGGTGCGTTCTCAGATAACACAATATATTAAATTATATGATCAAAAAATTAAATTAGAAACAAAGCCAATATTTGTAAATAGAATAGGGAGAATAAATAGATGAGAGTGGTGTCTATGTTTGTTACAAAAGATCATTTTATTTTTATTGTGAATTCCAACGAAGTGAATGATGAACTATATGCTGCCGAGGGATTTCCTGCTGGGAATCCTATTGGATTTTTGGCAGAGGGCGAGGCGTCAATTTTTAAAAAAACGAAAATAGATGATGGTTGGGAATTGTATTCAGGAAATCACATTTCTCCCAATTTACATATTCGATCCAAAAACTCTCTAATTGGTGGAGCAGGGAAGTTAAATAAGACAGTATATATTAATGTTATTCCAAGAGAAGACGCTCATCTAGGAGAGTGGAATAACATTAATAATGCAACGGATTCAGAAACCGCAGAAATTCAAAACGCAAATACTTCATTCCAACTTGATTCTCAATGCTTGGTTGATGTGTCGCGGGATGTTGATACTTTTGAAATTATTGAATCGTCTGCGTCTACGATAAATGAAAATAATATTTCTTTTAATCTTTGATGCATGGCATAGAAGGGAGTTCGGTTGATGGCGCTAGCAAACAAAACATTATATGTTTATGATAAAACAACAGGAAGAATTAAATATACAATAGATAATCCAACCTCTAAACAAATACAGCACATTGAATTGCAGGGGGGTGGTTGTCATGTGGATTTAAGAGGGAAGGCACTTCAAGGATCTTATGTTGTTAAAAATCCAGATACTGGAATTTCAATTGGAATTGAATCATTAAAAACTATAAATTTTAATATCAGCCAGTCCAGTATTGTGGCAAATGGAACCGATGTGGCTGTTCTTTCTGATTTACATCCAGGGGCTACGGTTACAGGTCTTAATGATGATGCATTTACCTTTGTTGCAACTGAAGAAGATAATGATATTGAATTTACGGCAAATGGGCTTTCGACAAATTCAACCGAAAACCAAATTAAATTTATTATTTCGGATTATGGGTACACAGACGAAGAAGTTTATATTTTTTTTGACAACCCCCACCATCAGCAATAATATAGGAGAGTTATAATAAAATGAAGTTTCAAAAGACGATTGTTAATAATCGGAGAGATCTTTCTGCCGAGCAGGCAGCGAGAGAAAAAAAAGAAGCTGATAACGAAAGAAACCGACAACAAGAAGTTAATACGTTAGAGGCTCGTCGGGCGGCAGCGAAAAAAAAGGCAGAGGATATAACCGAGGAAATTAGAATTAGAGACAGGGCTCAGTCGCCTCTTGGCAGGGATGGAAAGTTAAGTCCTCTTTTTGTAAGAACAAACGCATATCCGCGCATGGCAACTCAATTGGATATGTTATGGCATGATATTGATTCTGGAAAAATTAGTGCAGATAAAACTTCTACGACAACGTGGTATCATAAAATTAAAATGCTTAAAGAAAATAACCCTTTGCCTAAATAATAATAAGATATATGGAAGGAATTTGTTAAATGGCTAGTAGAATACAGAATATAACTATAGATCAGGGAACTGATTATACTGAAAATTTTGTTGCATATTCCGCTAAATCATCCACCGCAGCCAAAGATATAACGGATTATACTGTATATGCTCAAATGCGAAAAAGTTATTATCATGCAAATGCGGTCTTGGCGTTTACGGCAGAAAATGAAACTCCTACATCTGGAGTGGTGTCGTTGTCAGCCAACAATACACAAACCTCCTTATTGACTCCCGGAAGATATGTATATGACATTGAAATTGCATCAAGTGCCGAGACTCCTATAAAGACTAGAATAATTGAAGGAATTGTAACAGTAACTCCAGAGGCAACAAAGGCAATAACGTAAAATGGCAAAACCAACAACAAGAGAAGAATTTAAAACATATTGTCTCCGAAAACTGGGATGGCCCGTAATCGAAGTCAACGTTGACGATCTTCAGTTAGAGGATCGCGTTGATGATGCCCTTCGGTTTTGGCAGGAATATCATTTTGATGGGACAGAGGCAATCTATTATTCCCATCTAGTATCGGGCCCAGATATTACGAATAAGTATCTTACACTAGGGACTGCCGAGGCAGCATCGGTTCTGGGGATCAGCAGTATGATAAACTTATCGACCAGAACGAGTGGAATGTTTTCTATTAAATATCAATTGTTATTGAATGATTGGGCAACCTATAGCACCAAAGGCACCCGCGAAATGCAGAACTATTGGATGAAGATGTCACATCTTTCGATGATTGATGATCTTATCAATGGCATGGAGAATATTAGATTCAATCGAAAGACAAATAAAATATATCTTGACGTATTGTGGGGAACGGAAGTCAAAGAGGGCGATTTTATTGTATTTGAGACATATCAGGCAGTTGATGAAAATGCTCTGGCAAATGCAGAGGTGTGGAATGATATGTTTTTGAAAAGTTATGCGACTGCACTCATAAAGGAGCAATGGGGAATAAATCTTAGTAAGTTTGAGGGAGTTCAGTTGCCGGGGGGAGTTACCCTTAATGGTCGTGCAATTTTGGAGGACGCACGAACTGACATTGAGGCTTTGCGGGAACAGATGTCTCTAAGGTATGAGCTTCCTGTTAATTTCACGGTGGGGTAACATAATCCATGCCCACAAATATGTACATCAACAATTTTGAAAGTTCACCAGAACAAAATCTTATCCATGATTTAATTATTGAAAGCATTAAATTTTATGGAATTGATATGTATTGGCTTCCTAGAAATACTTCATCCAATGTAGATCAGGTTTTGGGGGAAGACACTCAATCTTCATATACACAGGCACATTTAATTGAAATGTATCTTAAAAATGTAGAGGGATTTGAGGGAGAGGGAGATTTTCTTTCTAAGTTTGGTTTAGACATTCGAGATCAGGCTACGTTTACCGTTTCTATCCGAAGATTTGAACAACTTGGGGCAGAGGAAGCTCTTCCTGGGGGCGGCACGGCATTATTTGTCAGGCCCAGAGAGGGCGACTTGATTTATATGCCCCTCAATAAAAAAATATTTCAAATACAGTTTGTGGAACATGAGTCGGTATTTTATATTGCCGGAACACTTCCTGTATATGATCTTCGGAGTGAATTATTTGTATACAACAATCAAACGGTTGCCACCGGAATTTCTGAAATCGACAATCTCATATCTACATACAAATATTCTTCGACGATGCCGACAGGGACGACCGTCGATAATACCAAAATTCAACTTGACGCAAATACAATTCTTGACCATTCAGACCCAAACCCCTTTGGGAGTTTTTAGTTTATGTTAGGAAAAACATATACACACGGATTGATTCGAGATTATATTGTTTCGTTCGGAACCCTGTTTAATGATATAAAGATTAATAGGCCAGGAGGTTCTGGTGTAAGTTCAGGCACGTTAGCCATTCCCTTAATATATTCTCCAAAAAATAAATATCTTTCACGGATTGCAGAGGATATTAATTTAGATAAACCAATCGCAATGGCTCTCCCCGGAATGGCATTTGAGCTAATATCTATGACATATTCGGCCGAACGAAAATTGAACACCATGCAACGTGTGTATAGAGCGAACAACGTTTCAAATACGAGCATTAGATATACATATTCTCCAGTCCCCTATGATTTTATATTTCAATTAAACATATTTACAAAGACAATTGAAGACGGCACACATATTATAGAACAGATCCTTCCGTATTTTACGCCTGAATTTACAATAAGTTTAAAGGGCGCAACGGACTTGGGAATAAATGTGGATATGCCTATTGTTTTAAACGCAGTTAATATGGAAGATAATTATGAGGGAGGATTTGAAGAACGTAGAGTAATTGCATGGTCGCTTGATTTTTCTCTCAAAGGAACTCTGTTCGGTCCAATTGCAGACGGCAAAACAATCAATAAGGCAATTATTAATTTTCATGCGAATACAATATCATCTAATACATTTGAAATATCAACAGTTCGTCCTGCAATGTTGGCAGACGGAACTCCGACAACAAATGTTGAAGTCAGCGTTACTGCCAACAACATTTCTGCAAATGATAACTATGGAATTGCAACAGACTATTCTTCTTTCTTGGGTGATTAATATATGGAAAAGCTAAAAGATATTGAACTTGTGCCTTTGTCTTCTGATGATGTCAATGTGTCTAAACAGGAAAGGCATATTCATCAGGACGAAGACTACGAATACATCCGAAACAATCTGAAGGACATCATAGGAAAGGGTTCGGATGCCCTTGAAGGAATCCTTGAACTTGCGCGGGATTCCGATCACCCACGCGCCTGGGAAGTGGTCGGACAAATCATGCGACAACTTGCCGAAACAAACAAAGATCTCATTGAACTCCAGAAGGACATGAAGAAAATCAAGGACGAAGAGGGTGCCAAAAAGATTACACAGAATGCAATTTTCGTTGGGTCAACAAACGAACTCCAGAAGTTTCTTCGGGGTCAGGGTCATGTCAGTCAAAAACTAAAAGACTCAAGGAAGAGATCCGATGGGAGATGACGCATATCTAGGCAATCCGCTCTTGAAGCCAGCCGGGGTTCCTCATGACTATACCGAAGAGGAGCTTGCCGAGTATATCAAATGCTCCAAGAAACCCCAGTATTTTATTGAAAACTATATCAAGGTAGTTCATGTGGACGAAGGGCTGATTCCCTTCAATTTATATAAATTTCAAAAAGAGATGGTCAAGACGATTCATAACAATCGCTTTTCCATCTTCTGCACCCCGAGACAGGTGGGCAAGTCAACTACAGTTGTTGCCTATTTCCTTTGGTATATCCTGTTCAACGAATCAGTCAACATTGCCATCCTGGCTAACAAGGGTTCACTTGCACGGGACATCCTGGGTAGACTCCAGCTTGCATACGAGAATCTTCCAGATTTCTTGCAGCAAGGAGTGTTGATATGGAACAAGGGCAATCTTGAAATTGAAAATGGTTCCAAGGTGGTTGCCGCATCCACTTCCAGTTCGGCAATCCGTGGTGGTTCCTATA
>JYMV01028831.1_pt1 | contig 11655 bp, 11 predicted proteins | sample 338911 | NCBI WGS metagenome assembly JYMV01 (sample SAMN03354496, study PRJNA234377) | hydrothermal vent metagenome | biome: Deep sea; feature: Hydrothermal plumes at the Eastern Lau Spreading Center, Western Pacific Ocean; material: Seawater | place: Tonga | collected 2009 | depth 2000 m m
GAGAGAAGAAGTTGAAGCCAAGTACGAACTCCTTACCACGCAGATACGAGAACTTACTCTGGAAAAGAAGAACAAGGTAGGTGAGTTTGGTGAGCTGGGTCCTATGTGGGATGACGAAAGGACTGACATCATAGGTCAGAATGGTAACGATGGTCTGCACTACAACAGACTAGAGGCTTACTGTGAAGAGTTGTATGATGATGACTTAGATAAGGAGGGTATGTAATGGTTACTGCAGATAAGATAATAGATATACTTAATGAAGCAGGGTACGAGTTTGAGAGTATGTCTGATAGGTTCTCTAGGTATGATGCCTTCGATAAAGAACGAGGTATAATGCTAGAGATTAAGTGTCGTAATAAACACTATGAGGATGCTATGTTAGAGAGGGGTAAGTATGAGTGGAACAGAGACTTCGCTCTAGCTAATGGACTAGAGTTTCTGTATGCAGTATCTATGCCTGTGGATGGGGGACATAAGCTGTACGTATTTGACCCTGTAACTCTAGAAGAAGAAGATGATTACGATTTTAAATGGCACATAAAAAAGCTCCCAAAGAATACTGATTTCAGTGGGAGCGAGTGGGTGGATAAAGAAGTAGGTTACCTACACATCGATGATGCTTTAGTAAGTGTCCAAGAAAAAACTAGACACTAACGATAGTTCATAGCAGAAGGAGTTGATACTGGGAATCCGTGGTTAGTTTTAGCCACGTATCTCCCATCTTCATCAACCTCATTCATAAAGTTATTAGCTTCCTGGATGTACCAACGTGGCTCCCAGAAACTGTACGGATTAAAGTCGAAGATACCATTGTCTTCTTGATAACCGTTACTCCAAGATGTGTTGTCGTTAAAGAAACCAGCTGATGCTGATGTTGCTGCCACTAAAGCAGCGATTGCGATAATCTTTTTCATAGTTTTATTGTCCTCTAGTTATAGTAAATAGATATATTAGATTTTCCTAATATACCTACTATCATTATAACATATTTTTAGACAAAAGTCAAGCATTATTATAAATAATTAATTCCAATTGAAAGACTTATCTCTGTATTGAGCCTCAGGTCTAAAGGTATTGGCACCTAACATACCCGCACCTGATAATCTGGCTGCTAGGACTTTACGCTCTTCAGCTAAATATTTAGCATTTGGTTGAATATTCTTAACCTTATCCAAAGCTATCTTAAAATCTTCGATGTGTTGAGTATTAATATCTAAACCTCCTAGCTTAGAAGTAGCACCTGTTTGTCTAGGTTTTAGTCTTCTCAGGTTAGCCATCATAAAAGGAGTAGTAGCTACTACCCTATTAGGTAGAAGAGCTGATTCTGCTCTCCATTTTTTAGGTACCTTTAGTGCATCTGCCCATTTATCTACTTTAGATATAGCCTTCTCAAATAAGTTATGTTCGTCTGTGATAGCACCAACCATATCAAGGTTAGGCTTTAACTTAGTCCAGACATTAACACCTCCCTCAGTGATAGACCTACCAGACTTAGACCATTCCATTAGAATACCATCTCCTTCAGGAGACAACTTCATTTTAGGTAATCCTTTCATTCCAGAATTATTAATGTACTTAAGCATTTTAGCTGGAGAAGTAGGAACTGATTTATTTACAGGGAATAACTTAGCTAACATATTTAATTGAGGAGACGAAGTCCAATCATTCCAGTGGTCGCCTGAAAAAGGACTCATAGGCTTCTTAATTATTAAGTGGTGGTTAGGGTTGTATCCAAACTTCTCTCCTTTACCACTCTTCCACACACCTAAATGTTTTTCTAAATCTGCAAAGTCATAATCAGTAGGCTTGCCTTTTATATTCTTAGGTTGTAGAGTGTGTTTACTAGCTAGGGTTTTAAAGATACCTGGTATCATAACTTCATAGTTACTATGGAAACCCTTTTTCATAAGCTCATCTAATTCTTTAGTCTTTCCTACTCTACCTGCTTGGTTACCGATGTGTCTACTACCAAATGTCCTATGAATAAGTTCTACTTCTTGAGCATATCCTTTACCTTCTATGGCTTTCTGTAGTTGGTGAGGACTATCCATCATAGGTTTGTTTATTCCTGTATCTCTATATATAGCTCTGTTTTTAGGAAATAACATCTTGAGTGCGTTTTTACCCGACAGCATACCCCACTCTTTAAGCCTCTTGAATTTCTCTTGTGCTAGTAACTGAGCGTTAAAAGCATCATAATCTTTTAATGTTAGGTTTGGATTACTCTTAAACATCTCTCTAGGTAAACCTAATTGAGCCATACCAGCCTCTGCATTAGCTTTAGATAAGTCTGAAGGACCATAAAAATCTTTTATATAGTTAGGACCACTAGTTGTGTACATACCTTTAGCTTCTTTAACTGCTTTAGCTCCGCCAGCGAGACCTTTAACAGCTTGATAAGGCTTAGTAAATAGACCTGCACCTATAAGGCTTGTAGGGTCAAACAATACGTTTAGAGCTGTGCTACCTAAATAAGAAGCAGTCTCACCAAATCCTTCTCGCTCACTCCAAGTTTTATTTCTTAAGTCTTCATCCCATAGGTCTTCAAAGTCATAGTTCTTCTCTAGGTTCCAACCTTTAGCAGCGTCATCTAAGCCACCAGTAACTAAGCCCTGAAGAGCATTACTAGGTCTGTCTAAGTTGTCTAAAACATCAGTGAACCATCCCATAATAAATCCTAAAAGGCTACTTCAAGGTCAGTATCTAGCTCACCATACTTGTACATCTTCTCATACATATTTAAGATAGTCTGTTTTTCTTCTGCAGTTTCTGCTTTATCTAACATATCTTGAATGACAGAAGGATATTTCTTTTTACCTGTCAGCATACCCTCAGAGGATATTGCTTTTGTTTTACCTTTCATTTGTAACTCCTTTATTTAATAGCTTCGTTAGCTTCTTTAGCAATAGTATTTAATTCGTTGGTTAATCTTTTTATGTCTTTCTTATATGATTCTTTGTCAACCCTACCACCGAAGTAATCAGAAGTTAGCTGTCTAGCCTTACTCTTAAGAGACTGTATTCTCTTCTTATACTTGTAGCCTACTCTAGCTGTCATCTTTCTAGTGTCGAACTCTTTAACTTTAATACCTATAGCATTAAGTAGTGCTTCACCTTTAGTATAATCATCTTTACTAGGATGTGGTGAGCCTTCAGATGAGAAAGCAGCCTTAACTTTTCTATACTGGTGAACCCCAGGGAAGAACTCAGAGAAGAACAATCCTGCTCTACCTTCTATCTCATCCTTGAGTACACCAGAACCTACACCTGGTTCCATCTTACCTTTGAATGTAGAGAAACCTGTGATAGTTTTGTAGATACCACCTACTGCACCACCTGAAGGTTGAAGCGGAGCAGGAACACCTGGTAGTTCAAATCCTTGAGAGCTAGTGTCTAATACATCACCAGCAGGTACCCATCTAGATACGTCTAGGTACTGAGATTTGTCCGTTCTAGGGACTTTAATCATAGTGTTAGCACCTGGCATACCTAAGACTTCAAAGCCTTGGTTTGTCTCTTTTTGGAGCTTACGTTCCTTCTCAATATCTCCCTCAGCTACATCAACACCTAACTGATTAGCAGCATTGAGGACTAATCCCCACTTAGCTAACTTCCAAGGTCTATGAATTGCTGTCTCTGCTACGATAGGAGCAGCCCTATAGATATAACTAATGAAAGGCCAGCCTGTTTCACGCATCATCTTAATTCCAGGAGCGTGTAGCTCATAGTCTAACATATACTTACGTGCAAACTGTGCAGCTTCCTTCTCTGTATCACCTTTAGATAGCCTATCTTTAAACAATCCTAGTCTAAAGATATTATCTTCAGCACCATATAGGTCATCTAGGTGTGTCTTCTTTAGATACTTACCTAATGATTTAGTCTTGCCCCAAGCTTGTGTTAAGATACCACCAGCACCTTCGCCACTGTTCTTACCTAAGTAAGTCTTGAATACATCTCTCTCTAGAGTAGTTAATTCTTGCTTCATTAAGTCAGCATTGAATACACCTAATGAATTAGCCAGTTTGAAATCACCACTCTTAGACATTAACTCTCTGGCTGCAGGACCTAAGAATTTATAACTAGCATCAACTAAGTCATATAGTACAAAGTTAGACATCACGTTATTCATATGAACTACTGGGTTAAGTGAGGTCTTAGTCCTCTTCCACCAGGTCTGCATACTGTGGTGTAATTTTCCTAAGCCAGTACCTTTCCAGGCTTTAAATTTATCAGCGAAATTTAGGTCCTTATAGACATTCTCAGGTACATATTTACCACCTAGGTTACCATACTTAGGTGCACCACCAATCTTATCTGTGGATATACGAACATATCCTTCAGGTGGGCCTAATGCTTTTTCATATTTATTAGCTGGGGACCACACTATATCTTTATCTTTTGATATAGTATCGTAGAACTTGAATGAGGCTACATCATTAGTCATAAGTTTACCAGTCTTAGCTAGACCATAGGCAGAACTAATAACTTCACCCATCTCTTTACGTTCAGATTTTGTCCAATCTCTGTTTACAGACACAGTGTTTGTTTTCTTATTTATCGCACCAACTTGTTTGTAGCCAGCATCTAAGTAAGTATCTAACTCAGCAGAAGAAACCTTCTCAGTCTTACCCCTCCGCATAAACTCAGTACCAAATACTTTAATCTTTCTCTCATCTCTAAGCAGTTTCTTTACTGCTGGCATTACTGTCTTCTCATAAGAACGATATAGGTACTTACCTTTGTTCTCTTTATAGACAGCCTTATCTAACATACCTAGGTCTACTAATTCTTGACCCATATCATCTACTAACTTACGACTCTCTTTAGTTATTTCGGATAGATTAGCAGGAACTTTAGATTCTTCACCAGTTAAGATACGATATAGTAGAGCATCCTCTTCAGGAGATAACTCAGAGTGTTTCTTAATTACATCTGTGAATTTAGCAGCATACTTCTCGTGGTCAATCCTTTGATTCTTCTTAGCTTTTACATAACTATCAGGTAAACCGTAGTTATCCACGAACCATCTACCTAATGTTTGACCAGTTGTGGTGTCTTTACCTTTCTGGACTACGTCTTTAATTTTACCCATAGTTTCTGAAGAAGAAACTTTACCTAAAGTATCACTATATGAGTTCTTCATTGCAGGTAATAGGGTATTCTGAAACTTAAATAGAGCAGGAGATAGGATACCACCACCAGCTACACCTAATAAAGTCTGTTCAGCTCTAGTCATACCTGCTTCTTCGTCTACATAGCCAGTAGCTCCAGTAACTCCACCCATAACTAGTCCTGCCTTAGCAGCAGAATAGGCATTCTTAGCTTTCATACCAGGTATAACCCACCCTACAGGGTCTCCAAATAAACCAGCAATATAAGCAGCCTTTATCGCACCCCCATTCTCAGGGTCCGCAAAATAAGAATGTAGTTTTTTCTGTTCCTCAGCCATCTCATCTTCATCTACACCGAATAACTGTTTTATGCCACGATATGTGTCAGAGAAACCTATCTGTGAAGCGAAAGCTAATTTATCTGTTAGGGTTATTTCCCCTAATCCTGAATAACCTGTTTGTTCTGTATTTGATAGTAGGTCAGCAAACTCGGGAGCAACCTCTACTTTATTTGAAGGGGGAAGACTATTATTAGAATTAGGACTACCGATTACTACATCATCTGTAGTAGTCTTAGGCATTAAATCTTCAAACCCTTTAGCTAGTTGAGGCATATTTAATATAGACCAGTGTCATAGTCTTGGATAGTTAACTGTCCCTGATTAGGCATTGTATTGCCCATCCCAAGCCCAGGACCAGGTGCAGGTGCTAGTTGAGTATCAGCTACTGGAGCCATAACATTTATAGTACCTTCTTGAGGTAAGTTAGATTGTTCACCTGCTTTCCTTAAATCTTCAATCTTAGCTAAGATAGCCTTATCGGAAACACCATTAGCTTTCAGTATTCTAATTGTCTCGGACCAGTTAGAAGTCTCATCAGAAGTTAAACTATAAGCTGTAGCTATATCTTCATCACTGGTAGCAGACGATACATTTACAGCCTCAGCAGTATCTTCCTGTTCTTCTTGTCCTGTTCTCTCTCTAAAGATTCGTTCAGTATTAGAACCAAACTCAGATGCGAACTCTTCAGGTGAAGGTAGCTCAACTACAACTCTAGAATTTCCAGATGCATCTATAATTTCCTTAGTATATTTCTTCTGTAGTCGTTCATTATTAATAGGGACTTGACATTCACTACCAATGATACCACCCTTACAGAAAGTCTGTGCGTATAAACTACTGATATTCTTATAAATCTTCTGGTCATCATCTGTGTCAGACTTTATACCTGACTTAGGGAATACCCTTGACCCATCATCTACAAAACGCTGTGTACCATCTGCAGCTTTAAGTATCTTTCTAGCTAGAGGCTTCTGTAGTTTCTGTATATTAGTACCGAACTCTATAGACTTTAAGGCTAAATCTCCAAAGCCTTCATCCATAAACCTCTTAGCTAATTTACTGTAGGTAGAGGCATCATCAAAAGAAGAGTCAGCAAACTCTTTCTGAATCTCAGCAATCTTTGCCTGCCTCATCATAGCAGGTGTTTGACCACCTAAGGCCAGTCCTAGCTTAGAACCTAACATACCACCTGTTTCAGCTGCAGCTTTAGTCATAGCTTCCCAGCCAGTACCATAACCCTGTGCACCTTGCTGTCTTACGAACTGGTCTTGTAGTTGTGTGTTATATATATCACCGAATAAACCCTGTTGTGGGAATTGTTGTGCCATATTATACGCTCCTATTAGGTCTATATAAAGATGTACTATGATACGCAGGAGAAGTATCACCATAGGTTATAGGTGTACCACTAGAAGATTGTGCTGCTTTATTATCACCCCAGTAGTTACTTATATAATCACTAGCTTGACCAAACAGACTTGCTAATGGACTCTGTTGAGTACCTGTTTTAACACCTTGTGCATTATAAACATCTTTTTGCTGTCCTAGTTGGCTCCAGAAAGCAGCCTGTGTACCGCCTAAACCAGTAGCAGCCTTACCAGCTTGCTCACCTGCGAACATAGCTGCAGGAGAAGTAACACCAGATATGCCTTTACTTAAGTTTGCATACTGCATAGGTAGCTCACCTAAGAGTAGAGCTTTCTGCATATCTTGACCCTCTGCAGCTCTGAGATTAGACAGCATACCTTGTCCTTGGTCAAACGCAGCAATCTGTCTAGCTAGGTCTTGCATACCATAGGATGTCTCTGCTGATTCAATCTCGTCAATACCACCTGTTGAAAACCTCTTACCTTGTTGAAGTAAACGTGCTTCTCTTGATAGTCTCTCCTTCTCTCTAGCAGGCATAAACAACTTTTGCTGTTGTTCAAATAATTTCTTCTGAGTTAAAAACGGGTCAGCCGAGTATTGAGAAATCTGTTCCCCTACTGTATCTGCCCTGCCTCGAAGCCTATCATAAACCCCCTGTAAATCAGGAGATAAGTCTAAGGTTGCATCCTTACCACTAAAACCAGCTGTACCAAATAAACCAGTGGTCCTCCCTGGTAATGAACGGTCGTATGCCACATCAGCAGCTGTTGTCTGTGTTGATGCTGCTTTCTTTGCAGCTCTATTCTGCATTATTCCACTAATTGCTGCTGCTGCTACTGCTCCCCACGCCATACTAACCTCCCCATTGACTCTAAGTCATAATTAAAATAATTGTTTGTCTGTATATTCATATCTTTTAATAGCGAACCTCTATCTTTATCGTAAGGTGTTCCTATTAAGTGCTCCCATATTTGTTCAAGGGAATTATTTATATCTTCAAACTTAATTCTTAACCCTTTAATGGAATCAAGTTTATCTTTTAATTCATAAAAATATTCAGGTTCATAGACATCATAAACTTCTTTAGTGAACTCTATGGCTTTATCTACACTACCTTCTATGATAACTTTAGGTGAATCTGGAAACTCTTTATTCATATCAAATAACATTAAACCAGTAGAGCTATCACCCTTGTTTTCACCTAACTTATCTTTATATTCTTCTATTGTAGAACAACCATCTATACCTTCGTGATAGCAGAAATTATCATCATAAGTTAAGAAGTTAGATAGCCAAGCTGTTCTACTTCTAGGGAGACCTATGACAAAAAAGTTACTCACTAAGTAAGTCGTTTCCACATATATACAGTGATGTATGGTTGAACTAGAGTGTGTGCTGTTGTAGCACCAATAGTCTGGTCTCCATCTGAGCTATCACCACCAGTAAATGTTGTATAGCTTATAGCCCAATCATCATCATCTGTTCCACCACCAAAACTAGTAGGTGTCTCTGAAGATGAAACACCAGTCCAATCCGTAGGGATGCTTCCTGAATGTCCTCCGTGTAGTGAACGGTGTCTATGAGATGGAACCTGTGCTGATGTTAGAGTATGAGTCTTAGCACCACCAGTTTCTTCAATAGTATCAAAGTCAGTATCGCTAGAATCAAAACCTACTGGAACTTTACCTGCTCCGAAGGTAGACCAACTACCACCACCTATCGCTGCGACTACGTCAGAACTAGCAGCATAAGCTGTAGTGGTTATAAAGATAGAACCTACAGGATAAACAACATCTGCAATCTTAGCTGCTGATGTGGCTGTAGTAACAAATGCAGTGGTAGCTACCTTATTGGTATTATTACTAGCTGCTTGTGTTGTAGCATCGAAGTCTTCTCCTGAATTACCATTTAGGTTTGACTTAGAGTTTAATGCTGTCTTAACTGCTGTAAACTCAGTATTAAAATCACCTCCTGATATTACTTTATCTGGGTCGGAATCCGCTAATGCGTCTTTACCTGACCAACTTACTTGTATGTTGTAATCACTCATCTTATCTTCCCTTGTTTAGCCCATATAATCATATTCTGTAATGAAGCTTTAAATCCATTAATTGTTCCTACCATTTCCATTCTCAATACCTTTGCTGACTTAGCTAAAGATAATCTATACTCTTTAGGTTGGAAAGTTCCAGCATATTTAGAACTTGCAGCGTGTAGTGCTGCTGTGTGTGTATGAGATACAACAGTACCAGTACCTGTAGTAGTACCTGTAGCTTTAAATACTGTACCCACTACATTAACACTAGCACCTGCAAGAACAAAGTTTGAAGTACCTACAGTTTCAATCGCATAGTATGTATCAGTTACAAGTGCGGTAGCTGCAGTAGTAGTTACTGTAGTTGTTCCATAAATAGATGTACTAGCACCCCATATATATGAAGTACCAGAAGTAGTAGGAGAAAGTGTAAAGCTAGAAGAATCTCCTCTAACCTCATAATCTCTAAACCAGTTCATAGTAACTGCCATATCCTTACCACCAGAGATAACAGCCAAGAATCGTTTAAGTAACTTAGCTCTACTAGGGTCTCCGAAGTCTAACCATACTGTCTTAAAAGCACCTTGATATGTTCCGTTTACTGTTTCCCAGCACTTAGAATCAGTCGACTCCCACGTATGTCCTGCTGCATCACAAGGAGTTTCTGTTCCGTAGGTACTCGTTACATCATTCTTTTCTACATCGAAATACTCTGTATATGTACCTACTCTACCTTTATAAGTTGCGTGTCCACCGCCTATATACATAATACCTTCTGTAGTGGACAGAAAAGATTTAGGCATTTTCTTATCTTCAAAATTCCAGGTAGTTATTCTAGGTGTCTGGTCTGGGTTTATTCCTTTAAAATCAAATACATAAACAACATTCTTATCAGGGAAAGCTAGAGCATAGTAACCACCACATAAGCAATACTGGGCTTTAACCTTGTCCATATCTGCATTAACAATATGGTTAACCAATTCATCTTTAATGTTCTTAGATATATCAGTAAGTGGCATCTTATCCTGAATCTGAGTTCTCTGTAGAGAACGTAGTCCTGAATTAGATAAGAATATAATATCATCGCCTAGTGCTTGAACTGAATCTCTAGCTACACAACCAACACCTTCGATAACTTCCTCTAGTTGGAACGCACTAACTGATGGGTCCCAAGGTTCATTATAGATAGCAATATTCTTTTTACCGAATATAACTAACTTACCCATAAAGGATGATAGAGCTACAACTTCATCACCAGTCCATACAGTCTTTAAATCTAAATAACCAGAAGCACCTGTAGTAAATTTATGTCCAATTAAAGTATCAGAATAATAAACTACATCGTTAGTTCCAGAAGTTCCTCCAACCCATAACCTACCAAAACTACCGAGAATACAAGAAGGATTAAAAGTAGAAGTGTTGAGACCAGTTGGATAAGTAAAACCAGAAGTATCTTCTAAGTCCATCCAGTCGGTACCATCATAATGAATAGGTTTATGGCCTGCTTGTACACCATAAAAATTATCATTGAAGTTAGCGAACTCCCAATTACCGTCCGTTATTGTTTGTGGTGTACCTGTGAATGATTGAGCTGTTAATAAATTAGGTGTCGTACCTGTATCAATTTTATAAATCTTATCGTAGGCACCAGAAAATAATACTGATGTTCCAGAAGCAGTTTTATATTCACCAATAGACTTAACAATATGACTATTACTTGTTGAAGAACCAATAGTAGTAGTTAGTTGTTTTATTCCTTGTCTATAAGTAATCCTTCCCCTATCATCCAACATAATATTATTTGCTGCTGTCAACCACTGATGGTCTAAAGCAGAGGGGGATGACTGACTATTTAGGCCGTATGTCCCAATAGAGTCTAATACAAGAGGTATTATGGATTTAGACGGCATTCCAAGTAACCTCTGATGTATGTCTGCCTGCATCTTGTGCAATAGAATCAGCTAATGCTTGTGAGTATTGGAGCTGTGCCATATCTGATAATGAACCACCATCTTCACCTCTCTCAGCAATAGCTCTAGCCCAAACACCTAATATAATAGGATACTCAGGAACTGTTAGAGCTGTTGCTGCTGATGCTAAGTCATCTTGTGGGTCAATTAAATGAAAGTCAACTGAATAAATTGCATCTGGCTTAGGATATAATTGAGTTGTTAGTAGTCCACTGCTGGTTCCTACAATAGAGAAGTGACTAGGAATAGAAGATACTTCAGTAGGATAACGCATTCGTTTAATCCAATCATAAGATACAGGACTTAGATTACCTCCCGTGCCTTGTTCTTGAACAGATATAATTCTAGTACGTTGTGTCGTGCTGGCTAAATCATAGGTTCTAGTTCCTGATACTGTAGTTGCAGTCTCTGTTCTACGTAAGCTAGTCCAGTCCCAGGCATCTTCTACTTCTCTCTTAACTTCATTTACGAAGTCACCAACCATTACTTGATAATCAGTAGGGCCAGTGGAACCAATTAGATTCCCTGTCCAATCACTATCTATCGTATCCTCTCTGAGTCTTCTTAAGACTGAGTTAATAATTTCCCTATAAGTCATTCTTTTATAAACCTCTTAATGTTAATAAACAATTGTCCTAATCCTTTGTATATCTCTATAGGTGAAGGAAGTAACCAACCTAAGATAGCAACAAACCAAATCCAGAATGGTACTCTCTCGTCTATAGATACATCACCTTTAACATTACCCACTACAGTATCCTCTGCTCTGTTTACTTCTTCTGCTTTAGTGTTGTCTTCAATCTTTGATATAGCAAACTCATCTGT
>JYMV01032445.1_pt1 | contig 11654 bp, 10 predicted proteins | sample 338911 | NCBI WGS metagenome assembly JYMV01 (sample SAMN03354496, study PRJNA234377) | hydrothermal vent metagenome | biome: Deep sea; feature: Hydrothermal plumes at the Eastern Lau Spreading Center, Western Pacific Ocean; material: Seawater | place: Tonga | collected 2009 | depth 2000 m m
GCTGATTCTAATTCTAAAGTGTTACAAGGTTCTCCTCGATATATTGTATCAGAACCATCGCCATCAAATCTAACAGTGATTTGATCAAAATTTCTAATTGGCCATGATCCATATAAACGTTGATAATAAGTAACAGGATCATAATAACTAACGGATTGTATTGCTCCTACTTTTTTTAATTTCTTGTCATAAACTCTGGCTCCAGCGGTCATACTTGTTTGATACGAGTAAGTGTAAGACATTTTATTTGTATAATAGGTAACCTATATAATAAAAAGAATTACGGAAATTGTTTTTATTATATAAGAAAAAAATATATATATTTATGAAAATATAAGTTGTTTTGTAAAATTAAAGCATTAAAATTACTTTGTAGCGTATAATTCTGCTATTTCATCTACTGTTAATTCAATTCATATAATTCATCAATTTCAGATTGTGTTAAAACTTCATTATAAACTCTTAAATCGTCAATTGAACCAGCATAATAATTACTAATTAATGCATTAACATATGATACAGCAATTGTTGTTTGGAGAACTGCTAAATTAGTATTTCCGGGACCATTGACTGCAGAAGCGGATACATCAACTTTATCTACATAGATTTTCCAGACAGATGATATTCCTGCAATAGTACATACTATTTGGTGCCAACTATTATCATTTACAGTACTTGAACTTAAAAGAGATGTTTCAGCTGCTCCATTCTTTTCGAAAAGTTGAACTTTTCCTCCGCTTAATTTAACTGCTCTTTCGACATTATTGGAAGAACCGCCACCAAAACTGATTAATGTTCCAGCAGTAGCAGTTGTTTTTATCCAGAATGCAAATGACATTTTAGTAGTTGGCATATTAGTAACACCTCCAAGAGTATATTGTGTTGTACCATTAAATATTAAACAACGATCACCTACAGCAGAACTAGTTGATTTAGTTGCTACTGCACTTGCTGGTTTATTTTCACTGTGGACATTATTTTTCCAATCTCCAATAACAGTTCCTGCTGTTTCTTCAAAGTCGTGCCATAAAACTAATTTTGAGTATGCACTTCCAGCAGTTGCTGATTCTAATTCTAAACTACTACAAGATTCGCCACGATATATTGTATCAGAACCTTCGCCATCAAATCTGACATTAATGCTATCAAAATTTTTATTTGGCCATGATCCAAATCTACGTTGATAATAATTGACAGGATCATAATACTCAACAGATTGAATTGCTCCGACTTTTTTTATTTTCTTATCGTAAACTCTAACCCCAACGGTTATACTTGTTTGATATGTATATGTGTAGGACATTTATATTGTATATATATTTATTATAGATATAATAAAAAGTACAAAGTTTTTTATTATATATATAATTAAGTGTATAATAATGAAGATATAGTTTATTTTATAAAATTATGGTGCCATCGCATATAATTCTGCGATTTGTGCATTGGATATTGCTGATGTATATAATCTGACATCATCAATTTGGATATCATCTGCCCACCAAGACCAAATATTTGGAACATGACTGCCATGATTATTAACACCTAATTTCATACTTTCAAAAGCAGCCCAACCATGACCACCTGTTCCATTAAGAGTATCAGTTCCTCTTAAAATATTATCAACATAAATTTTTAATGAATCGGATGTAGCATTTCCTGTTTTTACAGCAACAATGTGATGCCAATTACCATCATTATATCCAGAAGTGTTACTACCAATACCATCATTTGACGAACCAGTTGGAGGTTGATATACTCTCCAATGTATTTGACCATTTTGACGAATATCAATAGCCCATCGTGATCTATTATCACTTGCCCAACCAACAGGAGTGAAACAAACAAGAGCACAATGTCTTGCGGTATTTGTTGATTTAACCCATAATGATATTGATATTGGATCAGTAAAAGTTATACCAGCAACTCCCATTTGTACATATGCTTGAGTTGCGGTGGTTGTACTCATGGTAGGATTGTCAAATTTAATACAACTAGAACCGCTATCAACACCTTCAGATACAAATGATATGTATGAACCAGTATTATAAATTGTAGCAGGATTAGTTGATTTTTCCTCAGCGAGAGTAGTTCCACTTGTTTCTTCAATACGCCACCAAGAGTTAATATTAGAATAAGCAGAAGTTTGAGTTCCACTGAAAGGTTTCATTCCGTATAATTCATCAATTTCACCTTGAGTTATTACATTGTTATAAACTCGTAAATCATCAATATCAGCAGTTAAGTAATTACTAAGGGCGTTGTTAGTATAAGTTACACCAACAGTTGTTTTTTGAATTGGCAAATTAGTATTATTTGGACCATTTACAACACTAGCAGAAACATCGATACCATTGACAAATATTTTCCAAACTGATGCTATTCCTGCAATTGTACAAACAACATGTGTCCAGGAAGCACCATTTACAGTACTTGAACTTAAAAGAGTTGATGTCTTTGCTGCTCCATCAGTTTCATATAAATTAATTTTACCAGAACTTAATTTTACAGCTCTTTCTACAGGATTTGTAATATGTCCACCAAAACTAAGAATAGTTGCATTAGTATCGGATGTTTTAATCCAAAATGCAATAGACATTTTATCGCTTGGCATATTTGTAACATTTCCAATAAGATATTGTGTAGTTCCATTAAAATTTACACAACCAGTACCAATTACACCAGTTTGTAATTTAGTTGGAGCATCGGCAGCAGGTTTTCCTTCACCAAGTACATTATATATCCAATCGCCAACAGCAGTTCCAGCTGTTTCTTCAAAACGATACCAGAGAACTAATCTATCATATGCCCCTCCTGCAGATGCAGATTCAAGTACTAAATCATTACACGATTCGCCAAAAAATACAGTATCTGAACCGTCGCTATCAAAACGAATAGTTATTGTGTCAGTATTTACATTTGGCCACGAACCATATAAACGTTGATAATAAGTGACAGGATCATAATATTGTACAGATTGAATTGCTCCTACTTTTTTTAATTTTGGATCATAAACTCTAGAACCAGATAGTAAAGTGGTTTGGTAAGAATAAGTGAACGACATTCTTATATTTTTATATATACTATATATACATAAATATAACAACAGAGTAAATATTTTAAAATTTATTTATTTTTTTTGCCATGAAATTTCGTTGATAAGAATCGAAGATAATAAACCAGATAAAATAGCATTTATTTTATTGTCAAATCTACATAATAGTAAACCAAGTAAACTAAAATTTCTTAGTAAACTACTTAATTTAAAATTACCATTATAAATTAGTGGTACGAAAACGACTAATGCAAACATTACTAAAGTAAATATTATGTAATATAATACAATACCAGATTCGTATGCCTGTACAATACCATAAATAAGAACCATAAGACATATAAGACTTAGGATAGTTAATCCTACGATTGGTACCCAATTTTTTTTGAAGGAATCTAATGAGTTTACTTTCTTTTTTCCCATTATTACATCTTCGATTCCATTTGTTAAACTATCTATTTCAGATATTGATTTAAATTTTTGGAAAGCAAATGTTCCGCCATAAAACATAAAAATAAATAATAATAAATTGGTACCTTTGTTAATGGAAAAAGTATTGGTATAATTTCCAAAAATAAAAATAAAAACACAATGTAAAAGTATTAGTTTAATATCTTTTCCTATAATTTCTTTTTGAAAGGATTCTCTTTCAGATGGTGAAGTAATATATGGATTAACTACTAATTTTTGAAGGATATATCCAGAACAAAGAACCACTATAAATATAATAACATTCACCATTTGTAATTTAAATGGATATTCTTCTGTGAAAATATTTTTTAGAGCATCATCTGTTGAATCTTTTTTTATTAAATCTATAAAATCTACTAAATAATCTCTACTATACATTCTAATTATATAATTTAGAGTTAGAAAATAATTAAATTTCTAGTGTATCATTATTTACTGGTGGAATTTCATCATTATTTATTTCAATTATTATTTCTTCATTATGATTTTGTCTACACTCATCATTAATTTGTAATATAGATAGTCCTAGAGATAATACACTATTATCTTGTCTATTATCTTCTTTTATTAAAGATAAATTTTTATTACGAATGTTCTCAGTATTATTGTTAATTATTTCTTCTGAACAATTATAATTATAATCAAAATTTACTTGTGATTTTTTTATTTTATCTTGATGACTATCTGAAATATTTTCAGCAGGGATCATGTTAGCGAATAAACACATATTTCCAACATTGCTATTATATGAAGTGTAATTTATAAAAAAATCAACAATTTTGTTAGTATCTTTTCTTAATTTAAAGTACAATACATATGGAGTTATAATAAAACTAAATAATTCTTCTAGCAAAGAAAAAAACTTAATTTGAAAAAATTTAGAGAATTCTTGATAAGTATCAGTGTGATATTCTTTATCTATCCAATTTTCAGGATAATAATGTGTATAAAGTGAAACTCTTTTCAATAAAATATCTGGTTTATATACTTTATCATCACTAGTTCTAATTAATTTACACAAACCAATTATTCCACCTAAAATACCAATATACCAAAGAACACTTTTACCAGAAGTAACATCATTAAAAAGAACATCATCATCTAAAACACTTATTATTGTTAAAAATATTATGAAAGAACTGGCAATAAATACAATAAATTGTTTTATCATGATACTAATTTTATTTGAAAAATGTGATATATATTTATTCGCATCATCATAACTCATATTTAATCTTTGGTCAAAAATATGTGGTAATTCATTATATTCGCGAAATTTCCATCTAGAATAATGCGAATATTGTCTTAAACCTAATAGATGCGGGTCCCTACGATATTCTTCGGCATATTTGAAAAAGAAGTATGTCATTTGAAATAACAAAATAAATGGGAGACAAGTTAAATTTATAATTGTCATTGTTAAAAATCTTTTTCTTAATTCATCCTGTAATTTATTTAAAGTTTCTGCAGAAAATGTTGAATTTGATGATTTTAGAAAAACTTTTTTAATTTGTGATTCACTATCAAAAACAAAATTTGATATACATTTATGTATATTCCATTCTAAATATTTAGACAAAAATGAATATTCTCCATAAAAAGGAATATAAATATTTAAATCAAGAATATTTAAATCAACCATTGCAATAAAATAATTATTTTTACGCATAATACGATTGATTATATCAAGTTTATTTATTTTTGTAAATAATTTATTATCACTTAATTCAACAAGCTTTTCGATAATAGTAGACCATTTAGTAAATTTAATTTGAGTTTCATCTATATTTAAATTGTTAATATACCAATTTTTTACCTTTCTTGTTCTTTTCATTTTGTCAATTAATCCAGATAATTTATAGACAAATATAAATGAAGTCATAATCATACAAATTATAGTAAAAAATGATGCATTTTTTATATTTGAAATTTGTATTGCCTTTCTTAAACTATGTTCACTATATAGAGTATTGTAATCTACACATTCAAATAAAAATACTGAATATAATATCAAAAATAGTAGTCCAAATATATTTAGAAGATTATCTATTAAAATGCACAAAAATCCTTGTCCAAAATGGTAATTATATATTTCAATCAAGAAATTATCATTTATTAAAATAGCATTATCAATAAACATTGATACATCTGGCGGCGTTGGGGGTCTATCATTATTAATTAATAATTGAGTATAACTGTCTTCTTGCATAATGGTTTGTATTTAAAATTAATTATGAACATAATTCTTAACTAATTCTTAATTGAGTTATTGTTTATTTTATTTAACCTGCAAAATTATCTATATATAAGTTTATAGAATGGATATGTTTAAACAATTAGACAAAATTTTTAAAGAATTAGATAAAAGCAAACTTTTTTTATCAGTAATTTATCTTTTATATATTATTGGTGGCAAATACATTGAAGAACAAATTGGAGAAGGTTTGAAGGATATTCTTAAACTTCCATGGATGAAAGGAGTTTTAATTTTCTGTGCATCATTTATTATTACTAAAAATTGCAAAATATCAGTAGGTGTTGCTGGAATTGGATTTTTAATATTTAGATTTCTTCTTCAAGAAGACAGTAAATATTGTATCGTAAAAAAAAAAATAATTTCATAAATGTTTATTTAAAACTAAATATGTATGAAATTGTCACAATTATATATTATAATTTATACTATAATTAAAATTTATTTAAATTATTTACAATTCTTCATCATCTTCATCATCATAAAGTTCTTCATCATCATCTCCATCTTCAAATGATTCAATTTCATCATCAAATTCATCCATATCTGGTGCTTCATCATCATCTTCTTCATCATCTTCTTCATAATTTTCATCAAGAGATTCGAAAGCTTCTTTTACTTCAGCATCAGCCCAGAGTCCATTAAGAACCATAAATACAACAGCACATACTAATGCAACTTGGACGTTCTTTTCAGCAATATAAGCTAAAAGGAATACGTATAACATTCTGAAAATATCATTGGCAAGTAATTGTTTAACAAAGTTTGGTAAAGCAGGTCTTGCGAGACCACCATATAATACTAAAAATAAGGAAACAATTGTTCCTATATATTTGTTTTCTAATTGAGCGAGTAAATCGTTGATAATTTTTGGGAAAGTCATTTGATTTTATATACTATATATAAGAGAAAAAATAATTTTTATAAAACTATATATTTAATTGTATTTATAATAAATTATCGTTATTATTATTATTATTATTATTATTATTATTATTATTATTATGAAAATGCGGTTTTCCTTTTCCAGTTTCATTTCGACATATTGGACATTTATAACTATGTTGATTTAACCAAATATTAATACATGCTGTATGAAATCCGTGATCGCAAGGTAATATAGTCAATATTTCGTCATTTTCATAAGGTCCCAAACAAATTGTACATTTTGTATGTACACCATTTTCTCTACATTCGTCGTTGTATTTTAATTTTTCTAAATTATTGAGTTGTTTTTCTTCCAAAACAACTGGAATATCTTCCATAGCTCTTTCACTTCCATTCATTATACCAGAAATTATATTTCTGAAATTTCTCATCGACGGTTCTTGAAGTATTTCATTTCCAAGTAATCCAAATAATTGATCCGTTGCACTTGAAGCACGTGGAGCACGTGGAGCACGCGGAGGAGGAGGAATACTAGAAGCAGATAAACTACTATTTACATTAATATTAATAGGCATTGGCATTGGAATTTGAATTCGACGATTAATTCTAATTCTACCATTTCGCGATTCTAATTGGTCTGTAGTATTACTATTAACTCGTCTTAATCTTCTAATTATTGGATTCTGTAGTGACGAGGATATTCCTACAGATCGTGATGATAACATATATTCTTGCTGTTGTAATTGTAAAGCATATTGAAAGTCTTCATCATATGTATTGTTTTTACTCTCTTCATCATTGTTTACATCACCGTCTTCATCAGTAGTTTCATTTAACATTCTATCAACTCTATTTCGCGTTCTTACATAATGATTACTTCGAATTTGTCTTCCCAAATTGCCTGTTTGAATATATTCCATATAATCACTTTCTAACATAGGAATATTATTTTCAACTATATTATCTTGACTTTCTTCTTCTGTACCATTTTCTTCATTATTATCTTCATTATCATTTTCTTCATTATTATCTTCATTATTATCTTCATTATTATTTTCATTATTATTTTCATCCATAGGAGAGTTATCTATATCCATATCATTAACTACACTATTGACTACATCAAATAATGATGAAATAGCTGCATTACTTGTATTACTTGTATTACTTCTGTTTCTCAAATCATGATTACCCATTAAATTACTCATTACTTCTCGATTTAAACTATTAATTAAATCATTAAAAGGATTTACCTGTGGAATATTATTATGAGTTCGTCCTGATTCATTATCTAACATATTTTGTATCATATTTAACATTTCTACACTCCTATTTACAAACATATCATCTCTATCGTTTTGCGAATTTCTTTGTGATTCTTCATTATTATTTAATGTATTATCTGAATTGTTATCTGAATTGTTATCTGAATTGTTAGTATTAGACATTATATTTGAATTATTATTATTATTTCTATTTTCTATATCATTTGATGTTAATTCGGTATCAATATTAATATCATTTACATCATTTATATCAATATCATTTACAATATTAATATCATTTACGTCATTTATATCAATATCATTTACGACATCTTCTATATTAATGTTATTATTGACTCCATTTTGTTCATTATTTAAACCATAATCTGGATTATTGTTTTCCATTTTATACTTTTAATATAGATATATATTTGTAATAAATAACTTTTATATATACTTTTACTATATACCTTATATCAAAATTATGAATTATATAAAAAAATATAATAATTATATAAAAATTGCTACATTTATTTCAGTGCCAATAATTTTATCTCAATATACAAATCTAGGGATAATATCCGGATATGTAATTGGTTCAGTAACATCTTTCACATTTTTACTTATAGTTTAATACTCCCCTTATACACATTTATAATGATTTTATATTATAATATAAATTATGTCAGAATCTGATAATAATGCACAATTATTAGTTGGACCAAATTCAAGTTCAAGTTTAATTAGAAAAAATAGTAGTTTTTTAAGTAAAAAAATTACTTTAAGTGGAGATAATGATGGAGTTGGTTTATTATTAACAAATACAAGTAATACTTCTATAAAAAGTTTAGGAGGTGTTGACTTAGATGGTAAAATAGTTTGTCAGTCAATTGAAGATGTTACAACCTGTAATGATAATGGTGTTGCTACAACTCACGCATCTGTAGAATTATATGGTGGATTACATGTAGCAAAGACATTAAATGTTTCAAAAAATTTATGTGTTGAAGGAACTATTTTAAATAGAGATATGGCAACTAAAAATAATTTAGTTTCTAGTGCTGAATACATAACATTAGATGCATTATATGCTAAAAAACTTTATTGTATTAATATTCTTGGATATTCTAGTAATCCGCCAGAAAATGTTACACAAACAACTCTTAGTGGTAATGGTATTTTAGATATAGTAATTGTTAAAAATGTATATTGTCCTAATTTAAATGTATTAGAAGATGAATCAGTTGATATTGGGGTTTGCGGTGATTTAGATATTGATACTGTATTACATTATTATTTAGGTCCGAGTTATACTGGAGAATACATATTAATAGACAATTTGTATGTTGATATGATATATTGTCCACATATACACACTGTTAGAGGTAGACCATTCGAAACAGGATTTGGAGGATTTGGTAATGCATCTGCAGGAACAAATCTTGGAACTTCAGCATATATTGGAGGAATACAATCATTTGATTCATGGAAATTTGATTTAGATTTTGAAACTAAAAGATTAAAATTACAACAATTTAATGCAGAGCTTGATGCCTATATAGATCCGTTGAGTCAGCATAGAATATGGATATCTTATAGAAATTTTGATTTTTTAAATGGTAATTGGTCTATTATTCGAGAAGAAGGAAATAATAACGCAATAAGTTATTTTTTACAAAAATCACCCTCCAATGAAATATCATATATTGTTTCTGATATTACTATGAACGTTAAAGGAGAATTGACCAAAGGTTTTTTCTTAAAAAAAATATATGTTTCATATGAAATTAGTGATCAAGAAATCGAAGCAATTGATGTAAATGTATCAAAAAAAATATTTGATAGAGAAAATCCAAATGGAAGTAGTAGTTCAACTTACATTTCCTCTTCAAGTGGAAATTTATCCGAAGGAACTCAAATCGGTAGTCATTATCGTTTTATTTCTTTTAGTCAAACAAATTATGCTAATTATCATCAAATTTTTACTCTCGAACTAGCATGTAATACTAAGACTAATAGTGTATTTAAATTTCATGGTTGCTTTATTGAATATGATAAAGATGAACAAATTATTTAAATTGAGATTCTGTTGAACCATGTTCTAAAGATTTAGTAACACATCCAACTAATGATAATACTTCATCTAATACTTCAGCACCACTCCATTTTTGATGTGTTAAAAGTTCCATTCCATCATTTCTTTCTTGTCTTTGAATATCTCTTACATATGCTAACATACCTTCTTTACTATATGCTTCAGCAAATCTTTTCGTTGCTAAACCATTTAAATGAAAACCAGCTAATGTAATAAATTGCCAACAATATCCATATGTTGCTAAAGTTTTAATAAATTGACTAAACTCTTTATCATTCATTTGAGTATTATCCCAATTAAATGATGGAGATAAATTATATGATAAAAATATTTTAGGATGTTGTGCTAAAATTTGTTCTGATAACCATTTTGCCTTTTCAAGTGTTGGAGTACTAGTCTCACACCAAAGCATATCACAATAAGAAGAATAAGCAATTAAACGAGAAGCAGCAAATTCAAATCCTCCACGAATTTTATAAAATCCTTCTGGACTTCTTGATAAATCCCAATTCCAATCACATTTCTTATTTGTTTCTTTTTCTAATGCTTGTTGATTTTCAATACTCCAAAAATCATATTTATTTAATGTTTCCTCACTTGGTGTTGTCAATAACATACAAGCAGCTTCATTAAAAGTACATTCTACAATTGTATTATTAATAGTAATTTTACCCATAATATATGGTTTATCCCTATCATCAAAATTACTATTAATATATTGAGCACTTACTGCATCTGTACGAGCAACTAAAACTAATCCACTACCCATAATATCCGCCTGAAGACGACTTGCTTTTAATCTTTTAATATGTTCTCCCGTTGAAACCAAAACTTTACCACCCATATGACCACATTTTTTTGTTCCCGGACATTGGTCTTCGATATGAATACCAGCAGCTCCTTTTTCAATAAACATTTTCGTTAATTTCATTAACGCTGTTGTCCCTCCATGACCTGTATCAGCATCTGCGATCAATGGACGATAATAATCAATATTATTATTAGAACCATTATATCGCTGTAATCTTTGTTTTTTATCATGAAATTGTTGTGCTTTAAAAAGTTGTTCTACTTTATTTGGAAGAGTGTCCATTGGATAATCAGCAATATCTGGGCCAGGTTCATTATTTGTTGAGGCAGTTGATGCAGATTGCCAACCACTTATGTAAATTGTTTCTAGATATGGACACATATGAACTACTTGAACTGGATCTAAACAACCAAATGTAGAAGTACAAGTTCCATTTGCTTTATGCTTTGTTAATAAATTAAATAACTTTTTTGACATTACACTACTTACATATTGTGTTTGATAAGTTGAACGCAATTTCCAAACATCCATCGCCTTATATTCTCTATTATATCTACTAAATCGTGGACTATTCATCCATTGTTGAATAGATGAAATTTCATCTATTTCAGTTTTAGTTAATTCAATACTCATTATTTATATAATATAAATAATGAGTGTTGTTAAATACTTATTATATTGAAATAGTAATTTTGATTTAAAATATCTAATTTTGGAAAGCATCTACGATATTTGTATGTTTAGGATTACTGAAAAGAACTTTACGATTAGCATTCATTTCTTCATCTTTAATAACATTATTAAAAATACTATTA
>JYMV01017653.1_pt1 | contig 11653 bp, 17 predicted proteins | sample 338911 | NCBI WGS metagenome assembly JYMV01 (sample SAMN03354496, study PRJNA234377) | hydrothermal vent metagenome | biome: Deep sea; feature: Hydrothermal plumes at the Eastern Lau Spreading Center, Western Pacific Ocean; material: Seawater | place: Tonga | collected 2009 | depth 2000 m m
CAGCAGTGCATGAGATTCAGGCATCATTTGATGAACTTGAAAAGACTGAGGGAAAACCAGAATAAATCTGGAAACTGATTTTCATTTTTGGTAAAAACCAAGAACAGAATAGTACAGTCAATACTAGAAAAAAATAAAAAAAAATGCTTTATGAAAGCAATTGTGTTTACTGTTTTTCTGTATTATCAGTAGTTTCTGTGTTATCAGAAGTTTCTGTGTTATCAGTAGTTTCTGTGTTATCAGTAGTTTCTGTGTTATCAGTAGTTTCTGTGTTATCAGAAGTTTCTGTGTTATCAGAAGTTTCTGTGTTATCAGAAGTTTCTGTCGAAACATTATCCTGTGCTATTTTTTTTACGTTAGTAGCACTAGGTCCTTTTGGTCCTTCACCGACCTCGAATTCGATCTTATCGCCTTCATCTAAGAATCCGTCAACATTTGATTTGTGAACAAACAAATCTTCTTTGCCTTCTCTTTCAATAAAGCCGAAGCCTTTCCTTCGGTTGAACCATTTTACGGTACCATTTTCCATGTATTAATTTTCCAAGAATTATGGTCTATATAATTGAACAGCTTTATTAAAAATTAAATTATTTTGTAATTTCACAGTATTTGTTATTCCCTTCGTATAACTTAACGCCTGAAATTGGAATCTTGTCTTTGAGATGCTCAAAAATCCACATTGCTATATTTTCTGATGTGGGAAAATCAAACATATTGTCAAGGTCTGTGTGATCCAATTGTTGGATTGTCTGCCAGCAAATTTTTTTCATCTCATCAAATTCTATTACCATATTATCCTCATAAGTCGAACCTTTTTTTGATTCACCAGATGCCTCTACAATTATCCTAGATGTGTGTCCATGTGGCTTACCGCACTTTGGATGACCCTTTAACGTATGTGCAAAATCTATCTCAAACTCAACACCAATTTTTGTTAGCATGTTTTTCAGTATAGTGGGGGTTTCAAATACCTAGCTAATTTTTCTCTCTAAAACCACTGTTCAAGCGTATGGCTTCTCTTTTCAAGGTTATGTTTTAAACGGTTTAATGAAGATTGTATTCTTTCCCGTGAGAAATCTCTCTCATTGGAAAGATAATCTATAATTCCTGAATAATCTGTGTCTTTGAATTCAATTTTATCTACTTCTATCATATCATCTTGCAGGAAAATATTTCTTATCTGATTGTATTCAATTTGTTTTAGTTGCTCCTGTATTTGTGGTATATTTTCTAGATTACCATATTTTTTAATCAGTTTTAGTGCAGTCTTAGAACCTATTCTTTCAAAACCATCAGGATTAAAGTCAGTTCCAACAAGTATACCCACATCTATAACCTGCTCTCTGGTAATGCCAAGTGCATCCAAGTTTTTTTGGTGGTTTATAATTTCTGGCTCTATGTCAATGTAGGTATTCCTGTTTGGGAGCTTTCTTCGACCTGAACTAGTAAAGTTACGTACAAGTTTTTTTGCACCAAATAGAACACAATCAAAGTCCTGACTTGCAACTGCGTCAGCTTGACCAGTTTTGTTTAGATACGAAGCAAGAGCTTCACCATCCGCCTGAGCTTGGATATGTGGTATTCCAAATAAATCAAGAAGGTGTTTGGAATCTTGAACCATTGTATCCTGCATTGATGTTGTCTGTTGTGCATACTTTCTTGCAGATTCTAAATCTCCTTCTGCTTTTGCTTTTTCATATTTTATTGTGGCTTCCTTTTTACCTAACTTTCGTCGTTCAATCTCAGCTGTTTTTAGTGATGGCGGTTTACCATCAAATACGTAGATTGGTTTTATTCCCATAGATAGAAAATTGATATTTCGATATAGTAGACCAGTGAGGTGACTGGTCACTCTTCCCTTACTATCTGTAAGGTGTAATCCTTCTGGCCCCCTAATTGTTGCCAAAAACTGATAAATTGCATTGTATGCATCAATTGCTATTATCTTTGATGAAAATGATTCAAGTTTAGTTTTTTCACGTATCAGAATATCTTTGATATTTACGCCCATACTTTAGCATCTTTTCTCCTCTTTTTTTGTTTAGTGTTTTAATCGATTCACTATTTTAGGGCATAATGATTTTGTAAGATGTCGGGATAGCCAAGCTTGGTTAAGGCGGACGCCTCGAAATCTTACAACAGGATAGCGTCTGTGCATCCGCACGCGGGGGTTCAAATCCCTCTCCCGGCGCTATCTTTCTAGTATAACATAAAAGTGAGATAATAATTGATAATTAACAATGGCAGACATAGATACAACAAAAAATGTTTATCTATTTACACATGGCCGTGAGGATCTTATAGAAAAATCAACAAACGCCCTAGTTTCTAATGGTTTTTCAAAAGACAAAATCATAATGGCTGACCCAGCCAAGGCTGGAGAAGTGGATGATTATATGGCAATGTTATGGATGCCTCCAAATCCTGATCATATTAAAATTCAGAAAATAACGAAAGTTGAGCCAGCGGAGCCAACTGGAATGATAGGAGTTTGGGCTGGTGTTTCAAAAGAAGATGTTTTTGAAATTAAAATTTAAAAAATAATTAATCATTCTTATCTGTTTTATCAGAATCCTTGGGTTCATCTTGCGTATCAAAAGAGCTCCCAGGTCCTACCATGTCTTCAGGTTTCACATCTTGATCCCAGGTACCTCTTATTCCTTTTATCATTGCAATAATTCCACATATAATTAGCATTACAACAAGTGCAAAAAAGATCATTTTATCTTGAAAAGCAATATCACAATCAATTTCTGTAGGCGGACCATCATCATGATATTCATAACAGTCACCAAATTCAGCTTGGAGAGTAATATCAACATGGTCAGAACCAAAAACTGACAGAATAATAATTCCTGCAAAGATCAACCCTGCACCAATTATAATAAAGCGTATGTCACTCACACACTAGCTAAAAATATTAAATATTTTAGGCTATTCCAACGAATCTTTTAATGCTTTTAGCGAATTTTCATAGAACAGTTCAATAAATGAACAAAACTCATCAAATTGATTTTTTGTCATCAGTTCACTGTTAAAATAAGATTTCCATGTGATTCTAACTGATTTTTTTGTAAGAGGCATTAATGAAATTGTTGCATGGTACGCACGTAATGGTAAACCACTAGTAGCTATGTAAGAAAAGTATTGTTCATCATTCCATCCGACTACATATTCATTAATTACACTACCATCCTGAAATTCCAGTTTTCGCCCAGCACCAACGCCAACCCTTTTCTCGGTGATATATGTTGTTTTTTTTATCTCCTTTAACCAATCCAGATTAATTATATTACTAATCTTCCTCCACGCAATTTGTTTTGATACATTAATGGTAGTAGATGTATTAGCGGCACCATTATGATAACTTGTAGAGATAAGTTTGTTCATACTATGATATAAAATCTTATTTTTTAAATATTGGTTTTAGATCGAACATATTTAAAATTGTGATATTATCTTAAATTATGGTATTTGGCTGGGGCAAGAAAAAACCAGAGCAGCAAGAAGCTGATATTGTGGCTCGAGAAAAACAAATCACACTTAACGAAATACCTGATATTATTAGTGAAATACGTTCTATCAGGGAAAGAACGATAATAGCTGAAGTGAAATCCTTTAGAAATAAAATCAATTTAAATCGTAATACCATACAGAATATTGCCACTGATCTTGAAAGCGATTCGCTGAATCTTGATGATATGGATACTCATTTAAGCAGGATAGTAAAACGCGGAAAAAATGATGTCATATCTGCCATCAAAAAAGAATGCAATGCTACTCTACCGGAAATCGATTCATTTGAAGATGTTAAAGCTTTTAACCTGATAACTTCTAGGTTGCTCAAAAAAATTGGGGACGCATTGGGAAGACAGTCTAATGTAATTCACATATTTGCAAAAAAGTATGCGAAGAAACTAAAATCTGATCTTACCATAATGACTGATGGCAACGATGAAATCAATACTGTCATCACGAATTATTCTGAATTAGAGGACAATGCTAAACAAATTCTTGATAATATATCTAAACGTGAGGCTTCAGCAAAATCTATTATTGAATTACATCAGCAACAAGAAAAAACTGAAAAAAACATGCAAGATCTTAAATCAATAATAGAAGACAATATTAAAAATATCAAAAACATCAAAGATGGTAAACAATATGTTGAATTTTTAGAAAATAAGAAAAAGATTGATTCCTTATCTTCAGAGAAAAGTAAAATTAAAAATGAAATTGGATTACAATTTGTTAAAATTTCGAGACCATTAAACAAGTATGTTTATGTTTCAGCTCTTGACAAGCCTCAAAAAAAATTATTAGCAGGTTTAATCGATAACCCATATGATGTTTTAACTGAAACTAACAAAAATGATATAGCACAAATATTAGAATCTGTACGTAAGGGCATTGAATCAGGTTCAGTATCAGTAAAAGATGTTAGTAAATCAATATCTCAGATTGATGAGACATTGCCCAAGCTTGATAATTTTATCAAGCAGATTATAACGTATGATAAATCTAAAAATGATATTGAAGTTAAATTGTCAAATTTTGATGATGAGCAATTAAGACTAGAAGAATCAAACTTAGCAAGAAGTCAGCGAGACAAGTTAGGTGCTGAATCAAAAATCAAACTACTAGACAGTGAAATTACTAAAACAGTTGAATCAATTCCAAGATATATCAAATCTATAGAATCAATTTTAAACCAAATCTCTGCCGTGCAATATAAAATAAAGCAATAATGAATTTGTTTTCAAAAAAGAAAAAGTTTGAGCGTAAAGTGTCATTAAAGCAGGAGACAAGAGATGGTATATTGTCTTATTGTAAGATGAGCCATCCTGATGAAGGAATTTTGATTTTGCGTGGAAAATCAAAACATGGAAATGTACTAATAGACGGTTTGGTCATACCACCATTCTCTGAAACAGGTGCAGATTTTGCAGGATTTCCTCACAACCCCTTACCTTTAGATCCTAGCTATATTGGAATTGTTCACTCTCATCCTGTGGGCTCTGCCGAGCCTTCTCTTACTGATTTGAACAGCTTTTTTGGTTTGGTGTCAATAATTGTAAAGTCACCTTATGAAGACGAAGATATTTTTGCTTGGGATAGTAGCGGAAATAAAATTCCACTTGATATTGTTTGATTGTAAAAAAGTCAAAAGCTCTACAAAACTTTATATGGTTTTTAGGACTAATTTTTTCAAATTGATCAACTACAAACTATATTTAATATTCTTATTTGCATCTTTAGCTATTAGTATTGGTTTACAACTAGTTCTACCATTCCCTTATGGTCTTGGTGCTGCACTGGCAATATTCATAATCTTCCCATTAATTTTACGAAAAAAGTATATGGCAAGAATGGGTGGTTCTGGCGGTTCAGGGTTTGGTCTTGGTAAAGGATTGTTTGGTCAGGGTCAGGGTACTAGTATAAGATATGTTTGCCTAACCTGTAATCACAGATTCAAAAGTGGTGATTGTCCTCGCTGTGGCTCTAAAATGAAGCGTGCAGATTTTTAGTATTGTGTGATTAGATGTCAATTCTTGCACTTGATGAGATCAGAAAAAAAGTAATTTATCAGAACACTGTTGATATTTGGATCGCAGTATGTCAAGAACATGGTACTGACTGGAATGACACTGAAAAGTATAAAAAATTCATTGCAGATTTGTTGAAAAGCAACCTACAGATGAAAAAATTTCCTTTATGTATTAAGGAGTCAGGTGGTAATTTTGAACGTGGGAAAGATAAGACAGAGTTTGGTGAAAAACTTTCCGAATCAAATGATGAAAATAGCGCAGTCTATACAATAAAACTAAATGATATTGTAGTGAATATGATCAGAAAATTTGAATTTTAATATTACACTATCTTTTTAGTTTTGGATTAACTATAGTATCTAGTGCATTTCCAATAAATACAAAAGCAAGACCTGTAATTGCAATCATCACACCCGGTGGAACTATCCACCACCATAAGCCTCTAGCTGCAGCACCAAAAACATTTGCATCATGCAAGATTTGCCCCCACGTAGGGAATGTTGGGTCACCTAAGCCCAGAAAACTTAGACCTGCTTCTGTTGTAATTGCCGCAGGAACTGAAATTGCAATGCTTGCAAAAGCATATGGTAGCAACTGAGGAATAATATGTTTAAAAATTATTTTAGAATCTTTTTGCCCCATAATTTTTGATGCTTCAACATACTGTTTTGTTTTAATTTGGAGTGACATGCTTCGTGAAACCTTTGCAATCCCAACCCAGCTGAAGATCATTAGGAACCCAATCATCATAAATATACTATTGCTGATGGTTACTGCCAGTATTATCAAAAAGGGAAGTGCAGGAAGTGCATATATTATATCATTAAACCTCATCATACTTTCATCAGTTTTTCTTCCCTTAAAGCCAGAATATACTCCGTAGATCAATCCTACTACTACAGATCCTACTGCTACAGAAATTCCAATTAACAATGCCAATGGTGTTCCCCATAGAAGACCAACTATTAGATCTCTGCGTAGTTCATCAGTTCCCATTATTCCGAATGCTTTCCCACCAAGAATTAATTTGGAATCAATAATTTTTGCATTATCTTCAATACCGTAAAGATTTACTAAAAACAAATAATTTCCTTTCAGGACGTGACCATACTTATCAGCAAAGACCAAATCTTCGCTTGATGTACTCTCTCTGGGTAGTTTCATTTTAGCAGATTCTATTTGAGCATTTTTTCTAATACTGTCATCAGTTGAAAAGATTCTTTGATGATGGGTAATTTTTTCATCAGAATATGGCAATGAAGTAGATAAGAGAAGCATTTTGTTTTGGTCTGGCCTGATTACAGAAATCTGTAGTAGTGGAGAATCAGAGTATTCTGCACTAAACTCATAAATAAAATCATTTGGAAAATCATCATACGTATATTCTATGGCAAATTGATGAGATGTTACTGATATAACATCTTTTTTAGTCATTGTTGATGGGTTTTCAATTATAATATGTTCAGGAATTTTATCTTCTAGAAAATAGTTTACCCATATAGGCATTGCTGCTTTTGGATATGAAATCCAGCTGTTAGGATTATTCCATTGTTTGAAAGTATCAATCGGAATTGTTGTAGCAGCTATTAATGACACAATAACAAGACTAGACAAAATTCCAATGCCAATTAGACCAGTTTTGCTTTTCATAAACTCTCGCTTGAGTTCTGATGAATCTATACTACTCATTCTGTTTTCACCCTTGGGTCAAAGTAGCCATAAAGTAAATCTGCAACAAAAATGCTGATTAAAAATAACACAGTCAGCACATAGGTTGCACCAATGATTACTGGTAAATCCATAACGCTAATTGCTTCGAAATAAAGACGTCCCATCCCTGGCCAATCAAATACTGCCTCAGTAATTATTGCACCACCCAATGATCCTGAAAGGCTTAGTGCTAGAATGGTGATAATTGGGGGTGCAGCATTTTTTAAGGCATGTTTGTATACAATCTTATTTTTATCGATACCAATGGTCTTCTTTGCAGATATGAAATCTTCCTGCATAGTTCCTACCATAAAATTGCGTACAAGATATGCCCATGCTCCAAATCCAATCATTACAATTGTAATCAATGGTAGTGTCATATGGTAAAGTAACGCAATGATATAACCCGGTTCAGTCGGAAGTATGGATGGAGTTGCCCTTGCAGGAAATACATGATACGTAAATGCAAACAAAAAGATCATGAGCATGCCTATCCACCACACAGGAAAACTACTGCTAACTACTGCAAACATTGAGGTTATTCGATCAACCGCCGAACCAACTTTACTAGCTGATAATGCACCCAAAAATATTCCAATTATAGATATAATGATTGTAGCTGTAGTGAAAAGTAAAACAGTCCTTGGAATTTTTTCTAGTAATATATCACCTACAGCAGAAGAACCAGAATCACTTGTAAGAAACGTAGCATGCCCAAAGTCAAGAATCAGTATTTTATACATAGAAAATCCAATTCTTTGAGGAGAATACCATGGGGCATCAAGACCAAGCGTCTTTATTCTTTGGTCTATCTGTTCTTCAACAAATTTTTCAAATTCATCAACACTTGCAAAGCTTTCAGCGATTGCAGTATTTTCAGTTATTTCTGACCTTACTTGGTAGATTACTCCTTGTTTTAAAATGACATCCATATTGGACCCAACTATTGCTATTGTTAATAGTAGAGTTACCATCAAAACGCCAAACATTGTAAGACCTCTTTTAGCTATGTATCTTTTCAGACTCACTGTTTCATTTTAGAGAATTTACCTTATAACTTGTTTCTTAAAAATCGATTCTAAACCTTGTTATTAATGATTTTAATATCTAGCAAAAACTTTTCTAATACTAACTCTAAATTATTATATGAGATGTGCAAATTGTGAAAATCACAAGCATTACGAATGTATTGATTGCTTAAACGATCATAAAACACATCTTTGTAATTGTGATTGCCATGAAGTAGAACACAAGCATGATTAATGATGACTAATACCGTTAAAAATTCCGTTTAATTACAGCTAAATAGATTTGTTCCTACATATATTTACATAATTTGTCAATCTAAGCAAAAAATCAAGATTCATAAACAACCAAAACTACTGCGTGAAATCACGAATAACTATGAAAAACTTTGGAACTCTTGAATATGTGCTAGACAAGTATTCTGGGACATGGACTTGGAAGATAACTGGTGTTAGGGCAATAATGATGGTATCAAAGTTAATTCCTAAGTTATGGTACGGTGATGGTCCTAACGAAGCAATAATACCTGATGATGCAAACAGCATAAAACAAATCAAATGGATTTCTGAAAAATACCCATTAGAAATTTTATCAAAATCCATATGGCAGCGAAAAATGTCTGCTAAATTAATAAAAAAACCAAGATCTACGAAAACTGAAAAACTCTCAAAAGCAACACCAGGAAAACAGTTTCAAGGAAAATTACTAAACTTTCAAAAAGAGGGTTTAGATTTTCTTTTAAAATCATCTGGTAACGCGCTCCTAGCTGATGAGATGGGTCTTGGGAAAACAGTTCAAACATTGGCGTATATTGCATCAGAAAAACAGGCATTACCGGTTCTTGTAGTAGCGCCACTTGTCACACTAACTAATTGGAAGCGTGAAATAGAGAGGTTCTTGAGTAAAAAAAGTAGAAACGGACGAATCGTGACGGACCAAGCACCAAGTATCACAATGATACGTATGGGCAAATCAGAAAATATTGGAACATTTGATTTCTATATCATAAATTATGAATTACTTCATAAGCGATTGTTGGATTTATCAAAGCTAAATATCAGAACACTTGTTTGTGACGAAGTTCAGCATCTTCGTTCTAAAACAACCCAAAAGTATGCTGCTGTAAAAAAACTTGCAGCAATAAAATCAATAAACTATAGAGTTGGACTTTCTGGTACTCCAATCTATAATCATGGCTCCGAAATATGGCCTATTATTGATATACTAAAGCCAGGTCTTCTAGGTAATTTTAAGGAATTCTGCGAGTATTTCTGCTATCTTAATGATAAAGGAACCGCAATTGTACTTGAAAGTAAGCGTGAGAGCTTACGTTGTGAGTTAGAAAAACATGTAATGCTTCGTAGAAAAAAATCTGATGTACTAAAGGATCTAAAAGAAAAAGTTAGGTATAGGGAAATAATAGACGCAGACGTAAATTATTATAAAAATGAATTAAACAAGATCTGGGAAAAATTAGAAGAGGAACAAAAAAATGCAAAAACCGAATTTGACAGGTCGGCATCATATAACAGAGCAATACAAAGTGAAAGACAGGTAGCAGGTATAGCCAAATTACCACATGTTATTAATTTTGTTAAAAATATTATGGAAATTGAAGAGAGCGTTGTGGTTTTTTGTCATCATAAATATATCCACAAATTATTACATGAAAGCTTGGCAGAATTTTCTCCTGCTGCAATTATTGGTGGTCAAACTGATAAAATCAGGCAGAAAAGCATTGATGACTTTCAAAACGGTGATACAAAATTAATGATTGCTGGTCTACGTGCGGGCAATCTTGGGATAAATCTTACACGTGCAAAATATATCATTTTTGCCGAATTAGATTGGAGCCCTGCAATACACCTTCAGGCTGAAGATAGATTACATAGAATCGGCCAAAAAAATACAGTTTTTGCTTATTATTTAATCGGTAATGGAACGTTAGATAACCATGTGGCTGATATCTTGGTTGACAAAAGTTATGAAATTGATAGTATTATGGATGAAAAGCACGAGTCATTTGAAAACAAGGAAAAAGCCAAACTAATACTTGCACAAATTCAGGATAAAATCACTTCAAAATAATTGCTTGCCAGCAATAAAGAAAAAAAAGAAGTTGTTCCTAGACTTTACCTATTCGGAACATAGTTGTAGTACACGTAGGACAGGTACCCTTTGTGGCAGGTTTGCCATTTTTCAGGGTTACGGAAGATGTACCTTTCATCTCTCTTTTCGTTCTACATTTTACGCAATAACCTTCTGTCATACTAAAACTGGGCGCTATTCTAGTATTAGCGAAATATTGTGAAAGACATTTCACATTTTTGTGACTATGATTTACGCACAAATGAATGATCTTGTACATTTTTCATCATTTTAGCCTATTTTTACATGATTAGTAATGCGTTAAATCAGTAATATCGTCTTTATCGCCTTTATCGTCTTTTTTCGTTAACCATTTTTTAATCGCATTACAAATTCCACATTCCATAAAAAATAGAGAGGTTAGGAAGTACAAAAGTCTGCTAATTCCTGAATGTAGGTTTTAGCGATTGTAATTTCCTGACAAAAACAATCGTCATTGATTGGGAAATTTCATTCCTCCTTTTTTTTAATCATTAACTTCTCAACAAATAACCGATTCCTAATCATGTCTAATTATCACAGTAAATTTAAACATAATTTTTATGGAACGATAAGGAAAAAATAAATGTAAATGACTAAGAAAAAACCCCGTGGACATAACATTGGTGGCTCGTATAAACAGAAAAGACGTAAAGAGAATAAAGGTCAAGAAGTACAAAAAGAAACTGAATGAAGTATTAGGTTAATTATTTTTCTAAGATTTTTTTGATTGCCAATAAATAGTCAGCAGGGTGGATAGAATCAAGTTCGAATCTGGTATTGCCTACCCACTGATTGATTAACCGTAGGGATTCTTCGATTTTTTCCTTATCGTCCATGATACAGATAAAACTAGAAACTACAAAAGAATTTTCAATTTGGTTCGTTATCGCCTAGATATTTTCCCCTGTCAATTACATGAAAATATTCCATTCCACATTCACGACAAGTTTTTGAACGTTCATCTAGCTGTTTTATGATAAATGGTATAGTTTTCCAGGTCACTAGCTCATTTATCGTATTCGATAACAATTTTTCAAGATAACTTCGTTTCTTTGAAGTCATCAGGCCACACCAGGTCAGGTTCTTAGGTTCTTTCTGCATAGCTTCGATTTGCAGTATGATATAGTCGGTTTCGAATTGCTCGTTTTAAAAAAAATGGATGGATTGTTAAAAATCTAGGCGTTAGAAAGTCTAATTTTGGAACTATTCGATATATCTTATCTCATGCTGGTGTGAAA
>JYMV01038902.1_pt1 | contig 11651 bp, 5 predicted proteins | sample 338911 | NCBI WGS metagenome assembly JYMV01 (sample SAMN03354496, study PRJNA234377) | hydrothermal vent metagenome | biome: Deep sea; feature: Hydrothermal plumes at the Eastern Lau Spreading Center, Western Pacific Ocean; material: Seawater | place: Tonga | collected 2009 | depth 2000 m m
TAAGTTTTCTTTTAGAATTTTCATTTGAGTTTATTTGAATTTTTCAGAATATAAACAATAAGAGATTTCAGGATTTCTCATTGAAATAAATGTTATTGCGATTTTAATACCATTTTGTTCAATATTTTTACACTTCCGGTGAAAAGATATTTGGCTATGAATACAATAGTCAAGTGACTAAAATTCGTATAGCCTATAGTTAAAAGGGCTTCGCCCTTTATTAAGCAAAGAGTGGCCATTTTTACCTATAATTCAGTATTGTGAGTCCCGAAGAAGAGTTTGAAGATACTAAAAGGGTAATCTACGAAAGCCCAGAATGATCATTCGAAATTCGAAATTCAATATCCTGATTAACCAATGGGAAGAAAGATAACAAACTGATGTTCTTTATATATGAGCAATTAAATACCGTTTAACAAATTACGTAATCAGAATCCGCAAATCGAAGGACAAAAGGACAAACAACGATCTACTCAACATTACACAAAAACTAAAGATCGAGTAATACTAACCTCGGGGTGAACTCGTGTGCCCCGGAAGGGTCACTATAATATTACACGTGTTTTTTTAAATTAAAACAGTGCACACACATCTAGTTAAACTCTGTAGATTACCAGTTAATATACATTGGGTTTATTTTTTGCCACATCCCAGTGTCACGTTTTTACCTGCCTGAATTGTTGTTTGTTTTCTCGTCATGGATGTATGGTCACTGTGTTAATTTCAAATAAACAACAACAAAAACAATTTAAGAAATACAATCCTGCTCACCTGTGTCACAACGTCATTGTACCTTTTACAAATGTAATTAAGCAGAGTTATACCTCGCACAAATATCGATACCGCAGCTGGTGGACTATTAGTCCCCGGGTATATTCCTCCCAATAGTCAGTACTTAAGCACAGACATGGTTTATTAGATATATGATAATATGTTTGAAATTTATTTCCTAAATAATGTAACTAAGGTCAATCTCCTTCAGATATTATTAAAACTAAGTCAACTTAGACATAGATAACCTTAGACGATTTTGGTTACTTTTATTAGATCCTTTGGTTTACTAGCCCCTAAAGACTTTTGGATTATATGGCTCTCCAATGTTATTCCATAAGCGCGTCGTGTGCGTTAAAATAGATATTTACGTTTTTATTAATATACATCTAATGTAAGTCATGATATCTTTAGCCATATAATACTATTCCCAAACCAGTTTTAATCTTCTCAGCACAATATCTGTTGGACATTTAACCTCATATTCGGCTAATTTGCTAGGCCAATCTTAAGATAATTGTTCAAGAACATGGGAACTACGGATTAAGTGTGGTTCTTACCATTAAGCCGCGTGAAACTATGCGAATCAACGAAAGAGAGAAAATCTAGTTATAGACAGCTGTAATGCAAAATTATCTTGCCTTTTATTATACAAATATTTCTTAATCCGGGGGGGCTGGCTGGGTATAAAAATAGAACATGGAACCTCCGCTGCAGTGTACAACCAAAGATGCGAGACGGTTTTTGTTTTGTTTTGTTGTTTGATTATTACACCAGCTGCAGCAGCGTATGAGGTTTATATTTTAAAACTCATACGTTATTCTAGGGCTTGTGCACACTGCAGTTATTTTCTGGAATGAGCTCAGTTGCTGACGTAAACCACTATTCATGTATTAAAACAAGGCTTCGTTGTTCCTATGTTAAAGTCATCGCTACAAAATGTATACGGTCGTCATCAACAACTGGTTGATCGGTACGAAATATCCATTTCTCTAATGTCAATGGATGTAGATTTTGTCTAATATCCATTTCTCTAATGTCAATGGGTGTAGATTTTGTCTAATATCCATTTCTCTAATGTCAATGGATGTATATTTTGTCTAATATCCATTTCTCTAATGTCAATGGATGTAGATTTTGTCTTTCCTCTCTCATTTTTACCAGACAATATAAGTAACAAGGCTGGAACTGGGTTTGTTGATATGTTCCTATTAGATCATTATTTAGTTTTCTGTGTTGTGTTTTTTGTTTTGTTGGTCTTTGTACTGTGTTTTGTGCCCAATGTTGCCTCTATCTCTAGGTAGCCACTACGGCTTTCTCTAGCGTTTATTTAATGTTCTAGTAGTCAAAATAAGACAAACAAGCAATATATAATTTCTAAAATTTAAAATATTCATTAAGTAGCGGCGAGTGTATTTACTTGGTCGACATTCATGCATATCCCTTTTAAATAACATTCACGTACAAAATGTTTTCAGTATTATCGTTGTCGTAGTGCATCCGTTAGTCTTGTTTGTGTGCTAAAATGTGTACTTTTTTATTTTCAGATTTTTATACAGAGAGAAATTTCTGGCGAGTTGTGGGTGTTTTATGTGGCGTCATATTTTTACAATTTGTTGTTATGTTGTGGTGCTGTTGTAGAAGTTTACATAAGGACAATGACGAATCATACAACTTTAACGGAAAACAAAATCCGGCGTTTTCTTAATGAAAATGACCCCCGATTCTTTTCTTCGTGTATACTTGTTTTCATTGCCTGTATGCTGTCATAAATTATAAAATATGCACTTCTGTGCATGCATTAACATGAAGGAATTTATGTAAAAAGCGCTTAATTTTTCTTCTACATTATATTTTATAGTAAAAACTATGTGCAATTGCTAATATTTTTGTTTGTTTTTGATACTCACCACTCTCTCACCACCAAAGAAGAGTTTGAAGATACCAAAGGGGTAATCAGAATCCGTAAATCGAAGAAGAACTGACAACACAATGGCCCAAAGAGAAAGTACAAAAAGACAAACAACGATCTACAAAACATCCACATAAAACTAAAGATCGAGTAACACGAACCACACTAAAAACCGGGGGTGAACGCAGGTGCTCCGGAAGGGTAGGCAGTTCCTGCTATACTAGTGACACTGTCGTGTTAAATCTAGTTATAACGTCACATTCTGGTTCACAGTCCGATATTTTACAATACTAATCTACGCACATCCAGATAACATCTACATATCCTCAGTAAGGTTTATAACCTCGATCCCTGTCTATGACGAGGTTGCGTTGTACATATTTGTTGTTGACTTAGGGAAGGTCGGTTGTTTTTTTCCGGGTACTCCTTTTGTCTCCACCAATACAAATGACTGTCACGATCAACCTGAAATTTGATTGGATGGGACGATAAACACCCATGATCCATCTCGCTCCTATTCAGACGCAGTAATTCCGGGAATTGCGTCAAACTTATTTGTTTAACTATATACATATATTTCAATTATATCTAATACTTGTCTTAAGCATACATTTAGATAACAGGTCAGACGTTGGACAACGTAGCAATTTCTAAACTGGCCGTTAGCACACATAACGGAGTTCACAGGATACCTATCAAATCAGTGTATTGGACACTTCAAATGATTAATTGTAAGGTAATGTCACAGATAAGACGAGTATTGGAAGAATCGTTCGTAATCGAATCAGTTATACACGTGTCCTCTGGCTGATACACACTGAAAGTAAGATATTAGCTTATTTATATTAACTAAAATGTTTTATACAAGTCAAATACTTGATGTAATTTATTGATTGATTGATTGATTGATTGGTGTTTAGCGCCAACTTTAGCAGTATGTCAGCTATATCGTGGCGTGAACAAGTTTAATTATTAACTTAGATTAACAAGACATTTAGAAATAAAACATACTTGTCTATGAAACATTATTTAAAAAATAACTATGACCTATACGACATCTGGTCAAGATTACTTGTTCTTTCCGATTTTGAACGAAATACTTGTTGCATAAGATAATACAATTGTGTCATTATTTAATTAATTAATTGCTGTTTTAACAGCAAGAGAACAGCATTTCAGTTGTATTAACGACTTACAAACAATAAATCATGCAGGTTAAAGATGCCACTGGGCTGTGTGGGCCTATTGACAAGTGTTTTGATTGCCAATATGATAATTATAAATTAGGGATAGGTGACTAATTTTGCCTTGCACTGATCCACCAACGACTCCTTCTAACATATTGTCTTTCAATAGGAACTGCTGAAAGCAAGTTGTTGCTTAAGTGTAAGGAATGCGGCATTCATCATGCAAGAGGTATTGATCTATAAGGACGGGTTGATACGTCCCCGTACAATACTTATGTACACATTTATGAGAAAACCAGGTGAAATGTTACCAATCTACAAACTAAAAGATTTAATAATTGATCTAGAAAAACGTCTTTCATTACAGATTCGGCAACACAATGTTCGAATTATATATTTTTCTATTCACTGTGAGCACCGTTGGAGCATTTGAATGCGATCAACATGCAAAGATTTGTGAAACATCGCTCGATATAAGCTACAAGTTACCAATGGTGAACGAAGATGGTTCTGTTTATCCTTATAATGGCAATTTATATCAATACAACGTCACGGACCCAGTAAACTCCACACCTGTCGATATCACTGACATCATTTCTGCAGATGGATGGGAAAATTCTTTCAAGTTAATAGTGTCAGTAAATGGTACTTTACCAGGTCCATCCATTATCGTTTATGAAGGACAAACTGTTGTTATTCGTGTAAATAATAATCTACAGTCCGAATCCGTGTCTATTCACTGGCATGGAGTTGAAATGAAAGACACGCCGTGGATGGACGGACCACCTTATATCACCCAGTGTCCCATTTCACCTGGACAGAAATTTACATACATGTTCAAGGCCAAGCCTGCTGGTACGTTTTGGTACCATTCGCATATAGGCCATCAGAGACTTAATGGACTATTTGGAGCTTTTATTATTAGAAAGAAGTCACCACCAATGGCTATGGATGAACACGTAATGCAAATATTTGAATGGAATCATGATTACGGGTCTAATACCGACGACATGATGGAGGAACTTGGGGGTGTGTACAGAAACAGACAGAAACTCCGCCCATCTATTAATCTTAATAGAATACGATATACTACATACAACACGCATTCTGGATTAATAAATGGGCGTGGTCGGTTCTGGATAACAGACAGGACAAACAATGGTGCTCCACTAGAAATGTTTAAAGTGACACGAGGACAAAAATACCTATTTAGAGTAATTGGTACAGGTGCTCTTTATCCGTGGAGGATTTCAGTTGATCAACATAATTTAACAATGGTAGCTGTGGACGGCTTTGATATTACACCAGTTGTAGCTGAATCATTTATAATAGCCCCTGGAGAGAGATATGATTTCATAATCGACGCATCCCAACCGGTTGGCAATTATTGGGTTCGAGGTGAAACGTTAGATAGAGAATTCATGAAAAGGGCGGAGGCAATTTTAAGCTACCATGGTGCTCCGTCGTCAGAACCAACATCACAGAAGACCGTATGTACATCAACTAGTAAATGCACTGTTCTAAATTGCCCATATCCTTTTTATCCTGTAAACAAAAATGTGAGGTGCGTTCGACTGACTGAACTTCATAGCAAGCTTAACATACCAACACCTCACCCCGTTGTTGGAAAATATAAAGAATATTTCCTCAATTTTGCTTTTCCGGGGGAAAATGGGGAAAAAGGACCAGCCTCAATCAATGGGAGACAGTTCGTGCTTCCAACGGTGTCCGCTCTAACGCAGCCAGATGAATTGGACAACCAATGTACAAATCAAACATGTGGTAAGGGAGCACTGTGTCAATGTATGAACTCTTTGTCTATCAATGAACATGACCTAATTCAAATGACATTCCTGAATATGGGACAAGGTAGAATTGATGATCATCCCGTACACATGCATGGACATGCCTTTATGGTAGTTAAAGTGGGTTATGGGGTGTACAATCACAGCAACGGAGCATTTATCAGAGATTGTAACGACATTGACTGCAGGGGAAACACTAAACCAGGAGAAAGTTTGTGTAATGATGCAACATGGCGTAACTCATCATGGTTGAATGGAAATGTACCGGATATGGTACAGCGGGGAGCTGTACTCAAGGATACCGTCATTGTACCAAGTGGCGGCTATGTTGTTGTACGATTTCCTGCAACCACTCCAGGAATATGGTTCCTTCATTGCCACATAGACATGCATTCAAATGATGGAATGGCTATGGTTTTGAACGAGTCTTTTTCGGACATTCCTAAACCACCTCCAGGTTTTCCGAAGTGTGGAAATTTCAACATGGATATTCGCCTTTTTAGTGATGTAGCAAATGATGAATCAGACAAAAAATAAATTAATATTCTAACATTTAAATGTCCATTATTACACTCCCGTCTACTTTTAGTTCATATAATATATTGTGAAACACATTATCAAGCCGATATCAACTATACATTGTTTTCACTGTCCAAAAAACCTGAAATGTTCGTATAGCAACAAAACTTGAGACCCGGGTAGAAGGGGTTAATAATTCAATAAGACTTAACATGGTAATTCGATGAATGTGGAGTATTTATTTTTTTCAGCTGTTTTTAAGCACAAACATCAAAAAATGAAAAAATAATGACAACATCCACATTTTAAGAATTTCATGCCAATGTATTTAGGTCAAAACCATGATTAGTTTGTTCGTCTCTTAGTGCGGTAGATTTGTCGCTTTAGCGCTAAGAACGCAGCATTAAGGAGTAAGAGCAAAGACTGTTCGGAATCAGGTTAATGTGTCACAATGATGCGATATGTGAATACGCGGACTGTTGTTTCAGTGAGCTAAAACTATTAAAATCCAACTAAGAGTGTTGATCTAGTACAAAGCGGATATCATCATCATCTCATAGGATGGCATTTGTTTTCGTCATAATATAGCTTAAAATTGCGCATTTGGTGTTAAACAACAATCATTCATAGCCCCCTCCATTCCCCATATAGTCATTGTCCCTCATGACAAAATAGTTGCTTGACCATGCTATCTTGATACAGTTTAACAAGAAATTAATGTTAAATTTCTCGTCTTTCCTGATAACGCATTTCGTTGGATTTTGCAGTGGATCCCATTTTGTTTACTTGTTGTGTTAAGGTTATTGAGAGTCATCTTCACTTACAGCTATATCATGCCTATCAGGGAATATCCCGGACAGATATACCTATCGTAGCCATCACAAGGGTTAAGATCCACCTCACCTTCAAATAGGAGAGGAAGGGGACCGTAACCTTTGACTGGCGTTGACGAGACATAACCAACTGAACGGGGAAATATCCGACATCGAGTGAATAGCATTAACGCATATGAGAGATGGGTAATGGTCAACGACATTAACCACTCAGCAACCGAGGTGCCCATTTCTTCTACCCTTGTGCTTGCACTGTTGATTTATTGTATCCGGAATGCGGACTACGGATATCGTCTCATTCTGTTACTCTGTGATGAGAAAATTAAATTAACTATATTTGTTAAGACCTTTGGATATAAACACAATGCCATTGACTGAATTCTACATACATGTATACTGAGTGGCTGTTAAAATGGTTAATGGGTTAGGGTTATAATGTGTAACGCCAATTTAAAAAAATATTTTAGTTTTATCGTGGCGGTCAGTTTTATTAATTGGAATACCCGGAGAGAACCACCAACCTGCCTCAAGTCACTGACAAATTATATCGCATAATGTTATATCGAGCACACATGCATGGGTGGGATTCGAACCGACAACTTTAGAGGTGATATGCACTGATTGAATAGGTAGTTGTAAATCTTTCTACCATACGATCACGGTGATGACTACCCCTTAAAAGAAAGGATACACATGCATTGTATGTTGTAAATAAATAAAATTACGTACTATAACAAAGCTACTGCTTAATTGCAGTAGAAAGTGTAGATGTCTTAAAAGCCTTGGAGTTCAATCACAGCAGAGGTAACGGTAATGTCATGGAATGATCAAGTATTGGTAAAACATGAATAACAAAATATAGCAATCAATGTTAATTTCGGGTTTTCGTATGACAAAGTAACAAATGTGACAGAGAATCAAAAGGTCAAAAATAACAAAACAGATACAAATATTGTTATGTCGATCAGTTTATGAAATTAATTGGAAACGTGTAGTCAAAACCTGCCCAAGAGGTCACCTGTATTAAGCAGTTATCTGTATTAAAAAGTCACCTTTTTCTTGTCCCTGGCCTGTCAAGTTTCACGCATTTAGCGTGAGAATCACACATTTCACCAATTTCTCACACTCTCGCGCGAACGAAGAAAAATCTCACGCATCTTGATAATTCTGACGCAAATTGTCGGAAAGTTTACCTTCTCCGGTAATGTTCCGTATCTTAGATACTGGTTTCCTCATAAAAAAAAAGTGTCTTTTTCGCTTGGAAAGAGAATACAGTCTATAATTCACTTGAACGTTTGAATTAAGACAAGTTTTCCAACGGTGATAACAGTTAATTTTAACATCGAAGCAAAACATTTGGAAGGGAACGGCTTTACCGCCTATTTTTTTTATATATTCCAAATCAATATTATGTACTGTAGCTGCATATGGCCATGAAAGAACAATGTTACAAATCTGAACCCCCACCACTGACCAGAAGTAGTGAAAATGTCAAAGAAGGTGACATGGAACTACAACAAGGAGCACAGGAAACATTGAATATTGACTGTCTAACTCCTTTAAAGTATTCAAAGACTGTTTAATTTTTTGAAACAAATAAAAAAATGCAAGTTGATAGTGTCATAATAATTCTAACACATTGGAATTTGAAATAAACTTTGAAATTTACACAAAATTTTTGAAATTTTTGAAAATTGCATACACAAAAATGACACTTTGAAAGCTAGAATTATGTGCCAGGATATTGCCAGAATACAGGATTTTGCACCATTTACCCCAGAGCTTCTGGGGGTCTTGAGCGGCCCCCGGCCATAAAGGCCACCTCGCGAAGAAAAAGGTGACATTTTAATACAGATAACTGCTTAATGCAAAACAAATTTTTCCGCAAAATCTCACTCATTTGGGTTTTCCAAAACTTGGCAGCCCTGTTGTCCTGTCATAGAAAAGTTCATATGAATTGAACCTCTTTTGAAAGGTCACCTGTCTTTAAAAACCACTTTTGCTTTGTCCCAAAGGTGTCCTCTTAATACAGGTATGACTGTGCTTGTTATTCTTGGTATTGTGCTTTAAAAACAAAATATTTTGCATACGTAGATTTCACGGGCACACATTTTTGTACGTCCAGTCAATGTAAAAATAAGTACACGTATATATACACTAGACGTGAGACACCCATATGTCTAATTACTATGTATTCAAATTTAAATAAATATGTGTGTCCTTGACCCAACATTTCATAATAGTTACGAAAGTAAAAGTGGGTTATGTTGAATAAGCATTTATATAATGTCATCTTACAGATAAAATACGTGGACACTTTTTTTCATTTTATGATTTTTGAATTTTACACATTTGATTAAACAAATCAAATAAACCTTTCTGCTTAGAGTTTTTGAATGTCAAAACCAACCACTTCAGACAATTTCACCAACTCCATCCTTACAGAAGAAAACCAATGCATTTAAAATAGACAAAAATGTAAATGATATCTATTTCAGTAGCGAAAGCAAAATGTTGGAAACCTTTCCTTCTTGAAAAATGGCAGTATATCTAAACGTAGAATCGGTATATACATGTAACATCTCGGTAAAAAGTCAGATTATTAGTTGGTTTTTTTTATCGTCAATTACACCATTTTATTTTCAAAATACTAGATTTAATAGGGGAAGAAAGAACGGGATATCTATATGTACATGTCTGAAATCCTGAAACCCTTGAACCAGGACGTGAACCCATATCAGTGGTGTTAGGCTTGTGGTTTTAAAGAAAGTCAAGAACTTTAAACTCTCGGCAATACAGACTCAATACAGATATGATCAAAGTGAAAAGATTGAGAAGTCAAATAATTTAAAGTTGTGGAGGTGGGGTCAAAAAAACTAAAGAGCCTAAATATGATAGCCGAGAAACCGACAATCAACTACGGGTATTATCCAACTAATAATTTGTTAAAGAAGCGTTATTTGAACATGAAGGGTAAATTGTCAAGCGTTAATTTTCACTTTGAGGAAGGCCTGTTGCTGAGATGTTGGTATGATTGATTGATTAGTTGGTTGTTAATATCAAGGTCAAGTGGAAATATATTTCATGTATATTCATGGCGAGAACAAGTTCACAAACAAGGTAAAATGTGACACTGGCAATGACCTACAGACGGATGTTTTGATTACCACAAGATGGAGTATGATGTACAGAATCTGAACTGGCAATGACCTACACACCGGTGCGTCTTCTTACCACCGAACACCGCCGAACACCTAAATAGTACCACCGAACACATTTTTACTACCACCGAACACCTTTATTGTATAAAATAGTAAATTTTAATTTAAAATTCAATGTTTGAAGAAAGAAAATAAGTTTAGTACGGAATAATTGATCATTTTAATGGCACGCGCGTTATGTGCAGTCAACCGAACACTGTCTGGAGTACCACCGAACACATTTAATCTTAAAATGAAACCACTTTTATGACTATCACCGAACACTTTTATTATAATATAGCAAATGATTTAAATGTTACGAATTTTAAATATACCACCGAACGTTTTTAACTACCACCGAACACTTTAATAACTGCAATTTAGCTTATTTATTTTGAAAATTCCTGCAAAAATTAAAACACCAAACATCTGTGATAACTACTGTACCACCGAACACTTATATATATATAATTAAATTATATTTCATTTTTAACGGTACCACCGAACGTTTTCTCAACCAGGGTTTTAAATTAAAACTTTGAATAAATTAAATATAATAAATATACCGCCGAGCACATTTAATACTAAAACTTTATTTGACAAAAACAAAAAGAATTTGTATATTTTATTTAGTGTTCGCTATTACTTATATATAAACATTAAAATCAAGACCGCCGAAATTTTTTCTACCACCGAATATATTGAAAATAATATAGAGAATCCGATATTGATAAGAAAGACACTATTATTAGAACATAGAAAATTTATTAATCATTAAAAATAATCATTCACTAAAATATACACTTATGAATTGTAACAATACATATTCGATGAAAACAATCATTTCCTAATCAAACAATACACACAATACACATACAGATTTGACACAAATACATAAAATACACAACTAGAAAAACATTAAAATGACAATGGAAATTATAATATGACGTTTGACAAAAAAAATATATATATATATATATAATAAAATTTTTGTTCTTCCCTCGACGGGCTTTGAACCCACACCATTGATACACTGCAGCACCATTCGCTTAGCCTTACTTCCAGCGCCCTAGACCACTCCCTAAAAAAGGAGCTTCAATAATCGTAGTGTTACCTTTTCTCGTAAGGCAAATCTAGGGATAGACGTAAGACATGTATATATATATACATATACCAAACAAGTACAAGTTCGGAAACATATGACACCATTTATCCTGTCCTCGTCCTCGATCTGAAAGCTTCAGATAGGCCTACATATAAAACAACAAACAAAACAAAAATCTAATTTATTACTATTTAATTGTTCAGGTTGAGTGATCGGTGTTAATTAGCAGTTCTGTTTGGTTGACTGAGCATGAATTACAGGACGCGTGCCGATTAAATTATCAATAACTCTTTTATTAAGATATTTATATTCCTCAAAC
>JYMV01018292.1_pt1 | contig 11649 bp, 7 predicted proteins | sample 338911 | NCBI WGS metagenome assembly JYMV01 (sample SAMN03354496, study PRJNA234377) | hydrothermal vent metagenome | biome: Deep sea; feature: Hydrothermal plumes at the Eastern Lau Spreading Center, Western Pacific Ocean; material: Seawater | place: Tonga | collected 2009 | depth 2000 m m
CATACGGTGTGTGGGGAAAAAAGAAATTTATGGGTAGAGAATATATGGGAATTTCGAGGGTAACATATATTATAGATGAAAATGGAGTTATAGAAAAAGTATATGAAAAAGTTTCTGTGAAATCACATGCCAGAGATATTTTAAACGATTTTGGATAAATAATTTTCAATCAACCCATGAAAATGATGCACCCCTTGTTCAAATGTGGGTGAATATCTCCCTCTTTTATAATACCTTGATTTGATTCCCTTTTGTACGCTCTGTACCACCGACTGATCTTCTAATTCAACCCTTTCTAATGATGCATCACCTTGTTGAGGTTGTGCCATTGCACCTATGGAATATGACAAAAAACGGACTCGGGTTTTCTCTCTTGAAACAGGTTCAATTATATTTACAGATAGTCCCCATGAATAAAAATTCAACATAATATTGGGAAATATCCAATAGTATAATCCATAAATATTTCGTGAGGGAGTTCGGGGGTCTTTCAATATTTCAATAGTTTCTTCACCCTCCGCAATTTGCAACACCCCATTTTCTAATAATTGGGTTTCGTAAGTGCCCACATCAATATCCTTTGCCAATCCTTTATGTACAAAGGGTACATGAAATCCTTCTAAATAATTTTCACAATAGAGGGCCCAATGGGCATCAATTTCCCAAGTGGCTGAGTTATTTTCATCATGAGTAAGCTCATCAAAGGGGAAATTGGGCAACCGCATTTCAATATCATTCAGAACTGGTTTTATATCAACACTGGGATTCAGCGATGTAAAAATAAAATTATTCCATTTCAAAGTGGGAATGGATTGCAGATTATCTCTTTCCGTTGGAAAGTTTTTCACATCCTCAAACCCCTTCATAGATTTAAAGGAGCCATCTAAATTATAGGTACGGCCATGATAAGGGCAACGCAATTTATTAATGTTACAGGGTTGACTGGCCACTAAATGGGCACGATGGGTGCAGACATTTGAATAACAATTAATAACATCCTCATTTTTAATGAGAAGCAGGGGTTCATCTATATATCCTTTCAGAAATGAAAAGGGGAAAATAGTATGATCGTTAAAGGTTGAGGAGTGGGTGATAAATTGCCAAGAAGGTGCAAAAATCTTTTCTTTACAGTCTATAAATATTTCAGGATTTACATAAAATTCAGAAGAAAGGGTTTCAGCCTGTGTAATATTGGGATTAATACTAAACTTCGTCGGCATCTTTCTGAAGTTTATTTACGATTCAATGAGCCGTTTCTGTACTACCTGTAAAGCTTCATCTTTAGAAATTCTCTCTTGCTCCATTGTATCTCTATCACGGATTGTAACCGTTCCATCTTCCGTGGTTTGTCCATCAATGGTGATGCAATAGGGAGTTCCTGCTTCGTCATGCCGGCGGTAACGTTTTCCAATGGAATGTTGCTCATCATAGCGGGCATTGATGCCGGCTTTAAAAAATCCGCTCACCATTTCTCTGGCAATTTCCGGTAATCCCTCTTTCTTTACCAAGGGAAGTACCGCTACTTTGATAGGTGCCAATCTGGGGTGAAGTTTCATTACTACCCGTGAGCTATCTTCACCATCGGCATTGGGTACAGTTTCTTCATGGTAGGCATCTAATAGATAGACCAGTAAACCACGCGTAACCCCTGCAGCAGGTTCAATTACATAGGGTGTATATCTCCAGCCATTTTTACCTGTTTCGGGGTCTTGTTTCTGTTGATCAAAGTAACTGAGTTTAGCACCGGAATGTTCGGCATGTTTTTTTAAATCGTAGTCCGTTCGACTGGCAACGCCCTCTAATTCATCAAATCCCCAGGGATATTCATATTCAATATCATAACAGGCATCGGCATAGTGTGCCAGTTCATCTTTTTCATGGGCTCTATATCGAAATTTACTGGGGTCATTTGCCAGTTTCTGCCACCATTCCATGCGTCTATCACGCCAATAGTCCAGCCATTCTTTTTGAGTTCCGGGCTCTACAAAAAATTCCATTTCCATCTGCTCAAACTCGCAGGAGCGGAAAATGAAATGCTCAACTGTAACCTCATTCCGAAAACTCTTTCCCATCTGGGCAATTCCAAAGGGAACTTTCATACTCATGGACTGCTGACAATTTAGAAACTGTACAAACATGGCTTGGGCTGTTTCCGGGCGGAGATACACGGCGGATTTTTTAACTATTTCTTCAATGCCTGTCCGTAGCTCTTTTCCGTCTAATTCTTTGTTTTTTTCTACATAAGCGGTAATGTCACCCAGCACATCAATAGGGCCAATCTGACTTCGGAACATGAGATTGAATTGACGCTCATCACTGAGAAAAGGGCTTCCAAAAGTGGGGCTTACATAGCCCCGATATGGAAATGTTTCCGTGGGCTTGTCACTATCATCGGGGAAAAATCCCATTGTATTTTCATCAATAACTTTCATACCATACAGTGTTTTTCCATTGCGCTTTAATTCAATATTGAACCGTTTTTGAATAGCCTCCACATAAGTTTTTGCCTGTCCTTTATCTGCACATTCAATAGGAAGTTCATCTTTGGGCTGGGGTCGAGGCGCTTTATCGGCCCTAAAGCGTTCCTTGCTGATTAGGCAGTCAACCAAGGGATCGGAAAATCCTGCCAAATGCCCAGACGCATGCCAAACCTTTGTATGCATTATGATTGAGGCATCAATTCCGATGACATCCTCCCGTTCATGCACCATTGAGCGCCACCATTCGTTCATAATATTACGCTTCAACTCCACTCCAAGGGGACCATAATCATAGGCTGATTTCAATCCGCCATAAATTTCACTGCTCTGGAATACAAAGCCTCTCTGTTTTGAAAGAGAAATTACTTTTTCCATTAAAGAACTGGAATTATTTTCAGCCATTTAAATCCTTTTTATATACTTAATAATTAGTGGAAAACTTAGGATGCTATGAATATGGACGCCAATGCCTTGTGTCCGCAATAAAAATTTTATTTTATTTTCTTAAACCGACGCTTGGAGGGGCCCTTAGCTTTTTTATCTGCTATAAGCTGCAGAGCAATATCCAGTGTAACTTCATCTGATGTCGTTTCCTTGGGGAGGGTTGCATTGATTTTGCCATCGGTGACATAGGCTCCGTATCTTCCATCTTTTATTTCAATTGCCATTTGTGTTTTGGGGTCAATGCCTAATTCTTTAATAACCCGAGCACCCGCTTTTGTTTTCTCTGTTGCTAATATTTCAACTGCCCTGTTTAGACTCAGATCAAGAATGCTGTCTGGCGCAATAACACTTCGGGTCGTTTTTCCACAGCGAATATAGGGCCCATACCTTCCAATATCAGATTTAACCATATCGCCACTCTCAGGATGTTTGCCCAAATCTTTGGGTAGTGCAATTAATTTGAGAGCAATCTCCGGGGTTACTTCTGCTTGGGTCATCCCCGGTAATAACGATTTCATTTTATCACCACATTGAATATAAGGTCCAAAGCGTCCATCTTTGAACAGGACGGGTTCACCTGAGTCCGGATGGCTACATAATTCTGTAGGGCCTTCAGCTTTTTTCTGCAGACTTATCAATGCGTTTTTAAAATTTAATTCGCTGGGGATAGAATCATCCGGCAGGGTGGTATTTGTTTCTCCATCCTGGATGTATACTCCATAACGCCCAATTTTTACCGTAATTGTTTTACCGGAATCATCTTTTAATTCCATGATGGTCCGGGATTTTTCTTTATCAACTTCATTTTCTAATAATGCTTCGAGTCCCGCAGTCCCATTTTCACCTTTATAGAATTGGGTGAGAAAATCTTCTGACTTCATTTCATTTCTGGAAATAGCATCCAACGTATTCTCTAAATCGGCAGTATATTGAAGGTTTACCATATCGGTGAAATTGCTTTCTAAAAATTGTATAACCGCATAGGCTGTAAAAGTGGGGATGAGCGCACCGTTTACCTTTCGGGCATAGCCACGATTTTGGATATTGCCCATAATTGCTGCATAGGTTGATGGTCTACCAATACCCAGGGCCTCAAGCTCTTTTATCAGGGTTGCCTCTGTAAATCGTGGAGATGGTTTGGTAAAATGCTGGTTTGGAGTGAAGTCTTTTCCAGTTACAGATTCGCCTTCCTGCATGGGAGGAAGTATGGATTCTTTGTCATCTCTTTCCTTTTTAGGATCATCAATATCTTCAACATATACTTTTAAAAATCCCGGGAATTCTATCACTTTACCATGAGCATCAAACATGGCTTTCCCATCAGAAATTTCCACATTTGTTTTAAGTAATTTTGCAGATTTCATTTGGCTGGCAAGAGTTCGTTTCCAAATCATGTCATAGAGTTTCCATTCTTGACCATCCAGCTTTCCCTGTATATCTTTCGGGTTCTTAAAAGTAGCTCCCGCTGGCCGAATTGCTTCATGTGCTTCCTGGGCATTCTTTACTTTACTTTTGTATATAGGGGGGGTTTCCGGGAGATATTCCGCCCCAAATAAAGATTTAATTGCATTTCGAGATCCATTAATTGCTTCGCTGGATAAACTCACAGAATCAGTACGCATATAGGTTATGTAACCTTCTTCATAGAGCTTTTGTGCGTTACGCATTACCTGTTGAGAGGACATCCTTAATTTCCGAACCCCTTCTTGCTGTAAGGTGGATGTAATAAATGGGGGGTATGGATTTTGCTTGGCGGGTTTCTGCTCAACTTTGGTAACCTTCCAGTCTGAATTTAGAAATGATTCTGCTAAACTTTCAGCTTTAGTCTTATCCAATGCTAATAAATTAGACTTTGAAAGTTTACCCGTTTCTTTGTCAAAATCTTTGCCAATAGCAATTTTTTGTCCATCTAATGCTTTTAGACGTGCCTCAAAAGATTCTCCTTTTGAGTCAAACTGAGTAATAATACTCCAATATTCACTTTCAATAAATCTAGCACGTTCTTTTTCTCTGTCAACTACAATTTTTACAGCGGGGCTTTGAACCCGGCCAGCAGATAAACCTCCTTTTACATTAAACCATAATTTTTTTGAAACCAAATATCCCCATAGCCTATCTAGGATGCGCCTGGCTTCTTGTGCGCTTACTAAGGATTGGTCAATATCACGTATATGGTCAAAAGATTCTTGAATGGCTGTTTTCGTAATTTCATGAAAGGCCAATCGTTTAACAGGAATTTTTGGATCCAGAAGTTCCATTAGATGCCAGGCAATGGCTTCACCCTCACGATCTGGATCAGTAGCTAAATATAGAGTTGAAGCATTCTTCAGTAATTTTTTTAACTGAGTAATTACTTTTGATTTATCTTTGGATGCAACATAAGTAGGTTTAAATCCATTATCTACATCCACGCCTAATTCGTTTTTAGGGAGGTCGCGGATGTGCCCTACCGAAGCTTCAATCTGGTAGTCGTCCCCCAAAAATCGTTTCAGTGTTTTCGCCTTTGAAGGTGATTCAACTATGATTAAATTATGTAAATCCGTTGCCATATATATAAAACTTACATCCACCGACAATGTATAAAGCAAATGGAATTTTTAATTATTTTAATAAAATATCCTGTAATTTTAACTATGCGATACAATGGCACTCTTTTAAAAATGGAAACTAAACTAGCAAATCCCATAGAATATGAATTGCCTATTGGTGATGAGTTAGTATATATGAATCATCTTATTGGCAAGTACATTGCTTTCAAATGGCTGAAAGAAATCTACTGTGTGGTCTGCGGACGGAAAACAAATAAATCTTTTGCCCAGGGATTTTGTTACCCCTGTTTTCTGAATGCGCCGGAAACATCTGAATGTATTTTCAGACCCGAACTGTGTCAGGCACAGGATGGTATTGCCCGGGATATGGATTGGGCAGAAGCTCATTGTCTGCAGGATCATTTTGTGTATTTGGCAATTTCCAGTGGTGTAAAAGTGGGAGTAACACGCTCAGGTCAAATTCCTACACGGTGGATTGACCAAGGTGCCTGGCAGGCCATCAAACTGGCCAAAACACCCAACCGCTATACTGCAGGACTCATAGAAGTTGCCTTGAAAGAACATATATCTGATCGTACCAATTGGCAGCGTATGCTGAAAAATCAACTCATAGAAGGGGTGGATTTAACAGTAGCAAAAAGGGAGATGATAGCCCACCTTCCTTCGGAGCTTCAGAATTATATAAGTGAAGAAAATGATATTACTGAAATTAATTACCCCGTAAATGAATATCCTGAAAAAGTGAAATCTCTTAGCTTCGATAAATTAGAGGAAATTACTGGCCGGCTCTGGGGGGTTAAGGGTCAGTACTTAATTTTTGATGACGGAACAGTATTAAATATGCGCAAGCACACAGGGTACATGGTGGAGCTGGAGGTTTAACAAGTAATCAATTTACCCTTTTTAATACGCCCGTAAGAATTGAAAATTACAGCCCACACATTTTACATTAGAATAACATTTTGAAAATTATTATATCATCATTACCTAATAACCCCTGGTGGGGAAATGGTACGCCTCAATATGAGGATAATCCTGCCATGGTTCTGGGTACCCAACCAAATCAGGAATTGCTTGAAAGGGAGTGGAAGGCTCTTTCTCAAATGCTTACCGAAAAATCTATTGCCTTAGATGTTATTCCATTTCCTTCAAAATTAGATGGTATGAATTCTAATAAATGGAAACATGATTTTGTATTTGTACGAGATCTGTATGTTGGCAATCAAAGGGGTGATGTTGTAATTGCCCGATTTAGAGAAAAAGAACGTCAAGGTGAAGTAAAAATAATTGAAGAATGGTTAGTGGATCAAGATGTTAATGTTCATACGCTTCCCAATGATGATGATCATTTTATAGAGGGAGGGGAGTTCTATTATTGTTCCAATGAAAATATATTATTTGCTGGTGAATCTCGAAATAGCCGCAAGGGAAATGAAAAGACCGCTGAACTGTTAGATGTGGAAGAACTCGTGATTTTACGATCTAATTCCTTTCATTTGGACACCCTTTGTACACCAGTATTTAATTCAGATAATCAACTCTGTTTACTGATTGCATGTACCACCTTATTAGAAAAGGAATCTATGAATCAGTTAAAAAAATTGACGCATGATCGAAATATTCCCATATTGGAAATTCCACCGGAAGAAGCCATCGGCACTACAGATAAATTGGGGAGTTTTGCCGTGAACTGTCTGCCATTGCCAGGTCAATTAATTGGAGCTGCTGAATTTAAATCTGAAACAGTAAGGACTGCCTTAATAGAACATAATATCACCCATTCTGTTGTGTCCCTTACTCAGTTTCATTTGAGTGGAGGTTCTGTCCACTGTCTCACTAACGAACTTTAATTTAATTTATTAAATATAAATTCCCCTGCAACCATAGTTCCTAATACTTCTGTTTTTAAAATTTCTTTTTCCGGGCATTCCGTTATATCCTGATTTAGGAACGTTAAATCTGCATCAAACCCTGGCCGTATTTTTCCTCGTCTATGTTCTGCAAATTCGCCATAGGCAGCCCAAGTAGTAAACATTTTTAGGGCGTCTATTCTGCTCACAGCCTCCTGTTTCTGCCAACCCCCATTGGGTTGATGGTTGTGATCTTGCCGAGTTACGGCTGCGTAATATTCAAAAAGTGGATTACCCTCTTCAATGGGGCAGTCTGAACCCCCGGGTATTTTACAGCCTGAATCAATAAATGACTGCCAACGGGAAATATGGGGTAGGCGCTGTTCTCCCAAGCGGTCTTTGAGCCAGGGCATGTCACTGGTACAATGGCTGGGCTGCATAGAAGGGACGATGCCAGCTTTTGCAAATCGTGGAATATCCTCATCACAGACCATTTGGGCATGCTCTATGCGCCAGCGATGGTTTTTAATTTCCGCTACTTCATTAGAATATGAATCTAATACCATTCTATTTCCACGGTCGCCAATGGCGTGGGTACAAAGCTGAAAGCCAGCATCTCTGCAGCGTATTGTTAATTTTTCAAACTCATCATGCGTAATTAAAATAAGCCCACAATTGGAATGGTCATCAGAATAGGGCTCTAATAATGCAGCACCACGACTGCCTAAGGCGCCATCAATAAATGCCTTCACCGAGCGAATGGTATAATTTTCTGAATTGAAAAAGCCCTCCTTAAAAAACTGTTTTAACAGTTTAGGGTAACTACTCCCCAACATGCCGTAAACCCGGATTGGTAATTTTCCATTTGCTGACATTTGTTGTAACACTTTTACTGTGACGGGGTCCTGCCAGGCATCATGAATGTTGGTAATTCCCCTTGGAATTATAATCTTCAGCGCCAGATTGATCCATTTTTCTACTGTGCTTTCATCAGGTTTAGGCATTACAAATTGCACCGGATTCATGGCATTATCAATGAGGATGCAGTCATTTATGATATCTCCACCCTCCGGTGGATTGGGTGCTACATCCAAGCCTGAGAGTTCCATGGCCTTTTGATTCACCCAAGCCGAATGACCATCAATTCTATTCAGCATTATTGGCTGGTAAATTGGCAGTGAGTTTAGAATGTCTGCTTTGGGAAAATGAGAGTCGCGCCATTTATTATGATCCCAACCAAATCCTATTATCCAATCATTATGGCTCATCTTGGCACTTTTCTTTAATACTTTTTCTGCCACTTCATGAGACGATCTACAATCCTTCAGTTGAAGTGTGTCCAGCTGTTTTCCCAAATTAGTGAGATGAAAATGAGAGTCTGTAAACCCGGGAATGACGGTCGCACCTTGAAGATCTATGCTTTTATGGTTATGATCTATGGCATTTATACCAGAAATTTTACCATTTTCCAAGGAAATAGTATCTGCGCTTGGGCATGATTCATCCAGCGTAATAATATTACCATTTACTAAATTTATTTTACAACCCATGTTTAAATTTAGGATTATGCTTTGGCATAAATGTGGATTAAATTGAAACTTATATGAATTATAGGGAAATATAAATTGAATAATATAATTGATCTTAGAAGCGATACGGTTACTCTTCCATCAGATGAAATGCGTCAAACTATAGCAAGTGCTAAGCTGGGTGACGATGTGTTTGCGGAAGATCCGTGTGTAAATAAACTAGAACAAAAAGCTGCTTTAATGATGGGAATGGAGAGAGGATTATTGGTTCCCAGCGGAACCATGGGAAATTTGGTATCTATTTTAGTTCATTGCCAAAGAGGCACTGAAATTATATTGGGCGATAAGGCTCATACTTTTGTTTACGAAGCTGGTGGTATCTCTGCATTTGGCGGGATCCATTCAAGACAGTTAACAAATCAAACAGATGGTACTATTGATATTGATGAAATAAAATCTGCTATCCGCATGGATAATGATCACTTTCCTAAAACATCTGCCATCACACTGGAAAATACCCACAATCTCTGTAATGGCTCGCCCCTTTCACCAGATTATATTAAGGATGTAGCTCAAATTGCCCGTGATAATGATATGAAGCTGCATATTGATGGGGCCCGCATTTTCAATGCAGCAGTAGCACTTGATGTAGATGTGAAGGATCTGGTAGCGGATTCCGATTCGATCACCTTTTGCCTTTCCAAAGGCCTGGCTGCTCCCATTGGCTCAGTCATTTGCGGAAGTGAAAAGTTTATCTATCATGCCCGCCGAACTCGAAAGGCGCTGGGTGGGGGTATGCGACAGGCAGGAATCATAGCATCTGCTGGTCTTTATTCACTGGATAATATGTTAGATCAGATTCATGAAGACCATAAAAATGCCAAGCGCCTAGCTGCAGGAATTGATGATATTGATGGCTTATCGATTAATAAGAAAAATATTAAAAGCAATATACTCTATTTTGATATTGAAAAAGGGGTAAAAATATTGAAATTTATCCGTTTGAAATCGCCCTGGATAATACCCGCTTTTTTGAAAGCCGTCCTGGCCGCTTTAGATTGGTAACACATTATGGTATTACCAGAGATGATATAGAAAAAGCGTTGGCAACCCTAAAAAATATGGTAAAATAAAAAAACCCTGCTAGAAGCAGGGCTTTTAATTATTTAGTGTTGTTATTAGTTTAGCCTAATACAATATTTACCAGCAGTACAATATCCAGGACATTTAATATACCATCCCCGTTTACATCAGAACAGTCATCGGACTCTGCGTTGCCCAGTACCAGGTTAACCAGCAGCACGATATCCAGCACATTTGTAAGACCATCTTCATTTAAATCCCCCTCCAAAGCGCAACCTCCGCCCCCACTTCCAATTGTAATGGGTAGGTTAATTTGTGCTGCCGGATAGTTTTCTATATCATCATCGGCAAACCAAAAATGGGCATCATAGTCGCCATCTAATACATCTTCACTTGTAAATGATGCGGAAAAGCGCACACCATCTTCATAGGTATGACCATCTGGGATCATGTCCATTGCAAAGAAACAATTATCTGTTCCGGAATCGCAAATTTGAGCAGATTTAAACCAAGGCAAGTTTCCATCACCATCTGAATATGTAACAGATAAAGTATTGGTTTCGCTATCAAATTCAGGGTTGCTGATAGAAAGTGCGATATTTCCATCCTGGTTTGTTGTTGCACAAATCATTAGCCCTGGGTCAGTTGTATCCAATACTTCCGCTGCAACATCCAAGCCATCAAGAGAAGCTTCTACTGTCACGCCCAACACGATAAAACCATTAAATGAATTTGGCCAAGTTCCCCAGTCAGAATCGTTAATAAGATAGCTCATCAATGCCGTTGCCTGCATATCATTCCCGCTGGTGGTATATGAAATATTTGTAGTAATATAGTCAAATCCTTCTAGCTCTCCGGTAGTTAAATCCCCGGTTAATTTCAACAGTCCTGGTGTTAGCTGACCAAAGCCGCCGTCACCGTATCCAATTGCATAAGCTACAGCAACTTCCGCCTCAGGGTTCACGATACCCACACCATAGATATACCAGGGACCGAAAAGACCGCCCTCATCGCAGCACCCTCCATTTAAAGTAAGACTCATGTAAAACCGTTCTACATCTGTATAGGGATTTCCTTCACCATCCACAGCAACACTGCCTTTATAGGTACCCCTTACAGCGGTAATATCCTGATTGGATGAGGCGTCCCCTACAGGTTCATCAACCATGTGAGCATATAAATTACTGCCTGGAGGCCAGTTACCATTAATATTATGAGGTGTTCCGGATACAATGATTTGACCATAATTATAGCCCAGTGCCTCAGAATTTACTAATCCAGATAGATAGGCAAATGCAGTGTTTCCATTTCCGGTTGATATGGTTCCTCCCCAGGTAGTTTCATACCCGGCAGTACCCATGGGGTTTGCGGGGGCTGATTGCCAAGAAGCTTGACCATCGGTCGAAACATAAACATTGGAAGATACTATACCGGCTGCTAATTCTTCTGATATATCTGCGTTTACAATAAATTCTGATCGGGGAGCTGTTGTGGCAAAATTAGAAATTGCATCTTCACGGAGATGCCCCGCTAAAAAGGCGCGCTTGGCTTTCATAGATTCAGAAAATATTTTCTGCATCATCTCATGAACTGCTTTTTGACCCAATGCTTGTTTCTGTTCAGGAGTATATTCTTCTGCAACAATAAGAGAAGCGCACAATAAGATTGCCGCTGCAATAGTAACTTTACCTGTTTTCATACCGATTTTCTCCAT
>JYMV01022507.1_pt1 | contig 11649 bp, 4 predicted proteins | sample 338911 | NCBI WGS metagenome assembly JYMV01 (sample SAMN03354496, study PRJNA234377) | hydrothermal vent metagenome | biome: Deep sea; feature: Hydrothermal plumes at the Eastern Lau Spreading Center, Western Pacific Ocean; material: Seawater | place: Tonga | collected 2009 | depth 2000 m m
CGATTTATTGAAACTCAACTGGATACATCAAAAGCATATGGAATCGATTGGTCTCAGCATCCTATTAGTATTGGTGGAACTGATGACTCTCTGGCGCTGGGAATTAACTTTAATAATATCACCATCGCTACTTTAAACCCAGTTCAATTTGCAAATGCGTTAAAGGTCTTGCAGGCCCGGGGTAGAAGTAAACTGCTTTCAAGCCCCCAGGTAACCACACTGGATAATCACCAGGCGGAAACAGAAGTATCCACGACCGTTTACATTGAAGGAATGATGAGCGGTTATAATCCTTATACTGGCGGCACTCCGGGAGGAACCGGAACCAATTATCCCGGAAGCTATGGAGCGCTAAATACAGTTCAAGAAAAAGATATCGGTATTAAACTGCGGGTCACGCCACGTATAAATGAAGGGAAAATAATCACTCTCCTGGTAGATGCAACTGTGGAAGCCCTGCTTTCAGCGGCGGAAGTTTCTACCGATAAACCACGTTCCACAAAACGGACCGTGAAAACACAGGTGTCGGTCATCGATGGGGAAACTGTAATTATAGGTGGGCTCATCTCGGAAAATATTATCCAAAATAAGAAATTTATACCCATCTTAAGCAACATACCCATCATTGGTCAATTATTCAAAACAACAACGGTGTCTAAAGAACAGCGGGAGCTATTGATCTTCATCACCCCCACTATTGTTGGCTAATAGAGGGGTATGCAAAAAAAATTTCCTTATTTATTAATCGCTTTTGGGGTAGCATTTTTAATATGCCTACTCTCATTTTTTGATCTCTATGATAACTTTGAGAACAGTCTTTTGGACATGCGATTTAAAAATCGGGGCCTAGTGGAAGTCCGTAATGATATTGCTACAGTAGACATAGATACAGATGCACTAGCAACCATAGGTAAATGGAGTCCATGGAGCAGAGATAAACATCTTCCAGTTATAAATGTGGCTGATGAACATGGTATGGACGCATTTTTATTTGATTTTTATTTTATTGAAGACAGTGAGCGGGAACTCAATATCAAAGATATTGATTTTCATGAAGATTCAATCGTCACTGTAGAGCAAATAAAAGATAAATTCCCAGACCCGGATAATGATCTTGCTGCCGCTGCAGAAAAAGCAGGGAATATTATTTTTGCTCAGAGTTTCAAACCAAAAACCAGGGCTCAAGCTGCTGACTCAGTTAAAAAGAGAACTGCAGTGATGGATCGGCGTTTATCATTACTAAAAGAGAAAAACTATTTTAGAAAAGTGTCTAAAAAAGATAGCGTTAAATACGCAACAATTTTTAGCGCTTACGATATTGAAGCTCCGATAGATGTGTTAATTGAAAAATCGGACGGTATCTACTTTTTCCAGTCAGATCCGGACCCAGATGGGGTGCAGCGAAGATTTCCGCTCTTGATTCTCTATGGAAATCGTTTATTCCCTGCTGCATCTCTGGCAATGGCACTGAAACACTATAAAGTTTCATTCGATAGCGTTGTAATTGAGCCTGGGAAATATTTGCGTTTTGATCTACCGGAGCCTGACGAACATGGTCGGACTGAAATCCATATTCCAATAAATAAAAAAGGGCAAATGGTTGTTAATTGGGCCGGTCCCTGGAAAGATAAGGAAACTGGAAAATTTGATATGATGCACTATCCTTACACAGTGATAAAGGATTTTCAGGAAAATGAAAGATTAAATAGTTTATTAGCAAAATCAAAAAAAGAAGCATTCTCGGACACATCACTGTTAAGTGACATACAAAAACGATCAGTAAAAATATTTAAGAATAGTGTACGTAACGGTATACCAAAAGGGCAAGCTCAACTCCTTTATTTTGCTGGAATAATGGAAAAATATATAAACAATAATCCTGATAAATCAGCACTGGATTGGTTTGCCAGTATTAAAAGACCCGCAAAAGCAGCAATGGTCCATCAATTTAATGAGATTAAAAATAATAATTTGATTGCTGATCAATTTATAAAAAATGGGAGTATAAAATTAGATCAATTGCTGAATAATAGTACCATTAGTTTAGATGTAGGGATTAATGATTACAAATTTTCATCATATATGAAACTTGAATCAGATATTAATAAAGCCATCTCCATTACAAAAGATCCCAATAAAAAGACCGCTTTGAAAAAAGCAATTACGGATTACACACTCCTTGAAAGAAATTTCCAAATCATCTCTAACCTATACCAGAATGGGTTGATTAACGAACAACGGCCATTAATATTTTATGTAGACCCAAAAGCAGAAAGACTATTGGCAGGTAAAGAAGTAAAGGGTAACGCTCGCCTGATTGTACCCTTCGAGTTTGTAGGTAAAAAACTTTATTACGGACTTACTGCCGCCGGGACGTCAGACTTAAATCCAATGCCCTTTGATTCACGATATCCAATGGTGGGTTTGCATGCGAACGCCTTAAACACAATTCTCGATAATAGGATCATCTTTGAGATCTCTAAAGGCTGGGTCGCTTTCATTATCTTGGGCTTGGGCGTTCTACTGGCTTTTGGTGTCCCATCATTAAGCCCAGCTATGGGTGGCTTGGCTACAGCCATAATTGTTGGAGGCTACACCTGGTTATCTTTTTGGTTATTTTCAAACCAATTCGTCTGGCTGGATATGGTTGGGCCTTTATCCACCATGGCAGTGGGTTATCTTGGCATCACCGTTTACAATTATATCCAGGAAGAAAAGAATAAACAATTCCTGAAAGAATCTTTTGGAACATACGTTTCACCGGAACTGATCGATCAAATGTATGACAGCGGTGAAGAACCATCCCTGGGAGGTGAAGAAGGATACCATACTGCATTTTTCACTGATATTCAGAGTTTTTCTGCGTTCTCCGAAAAATTATCTGCTACAGATCTCGTTAGTCTGTTAAATGAATATTTGACAGATATGACTAACGTTCTTTTGGAAAATAAAGGGACATTGGACAAATACATCGGCGACGCTATTGTGGCCTTTTACGGTGCACCTATTGAAATAGAGAACCACGAATTATGGGCGTGTAGGACTGCCATTATCATGCAGGAAAATCTGGAGGTCCTTCGCCAAAATTGGCAATCAGAAGGAGAGAGATGGCCGGAGATCGTTCACCATATGCAAAACCGGATCGGGATTAATACAGGGCAAATGGTTACCGGGAATATGGGTTCCGAATCCAGAATGAATTACACTATGATGGGCGACACTGTGAACCTGGCTGCCCGCCTGGAAGCATCGGCTAAGCAATATGGTATTTATATCCAAATCGCTGATACCACCTATCAACCCGTCAAGGATCAGGTTGTTGTCCGGGATTTAGATTTCGTTCGGGTCATGGGAAAAACAGAACCGGCTCAGGTGTATGAACTGATTTCAGAAACGGGCAAGGAACCTGAATTATATAAGAAATTGCTCCCGGCTTTCCACGAAGCGCTGGCTCTTTATCGTAATCAGAACTGGAGCAAGACCATAGAAGCCTTTAAGGCATCAGACGATTTGGAAGATATGTTCCCGGGTCGTAAAACTAACCCCAGCCGTATCTACATTCCGCGCTGTGAGCATTACATGGATAATCCCCCTGGCGATGATTGGGATGGTGCCTGGACTCTCACCAGTAAATAACTAATATGCTATTGGGACCGCACAATTGATCTCAATCACTAAAAAATTTCTTTTTTTCAACCTGTTCTGGGCACTATTACCCGCTCAGGATGATCCCTTTGTTCTTGATTCCGCCCTAACCGATTCCCTGTCCCAATCCCTGGCTAATACCATCATTGCTGCAGACATGAATAATGATAATATTAATGATCTGGTCTTATTCGGCTATGACTCAACCAGATTTGGAGCGTATCTGGATATTTACTCCGGGACGGAACAGGGGTCCATTTCTTCATCGTATGAAGAACATTATAATTCCTATCCCGATACCATCGCCGAATTTATTGGTGGACTGGGAGGCATCGATTTATCCGATATTAACCGAGATGGTTGGTTAGACGCATTTTTCCATCTCCCAGTTTTTACAGATATCCGACTGAATGTTGATGGCAATCTGACAGAGAGTGGATCTATCGAATCATTTTCCTTATCCTATGGCAGTGCGAAATGGGGTGATGTGGACCTGGATGGTGATCCTGATCTATTTATCATGGCTGTGGACGAACAACAGGATATTATCCTGAACAGTCTCCAGCTCAATGATAATAATATTTTTACCGAAATGCCTGGCACGGTATTCCCAGGCCTGTTTACGGGGAACTGTGAATGGGCTGATTATGATAATGACGGGGACCCTGATCTCATCATCGCCGGTCAAACCGCGGATCCCAACTCCAGTGTAACCCGATTATACCTCAATGATCCAGTTGGGCGCTTAATTGAAAACACATCTCAAGAACTTATCGGTTTGAAAGGTGCTGCATTTCGATTTGTTGACCTGGATGGTGATGGCGACCTGGACCTGGTGATGAGCGGCTGGAATAAATTCGATGGGTTGACGTCTAAAATATATATCAACGAACCATTGGGCAGTTTTTCCCCTGCCTTATCGCAAATAGAATTTGGCGTTGCTTATGGATCGATCGATGCCATCGATTTTGATCTAGACGGGCTAAAAGATCTGGTCATTGCCGGCGCAGATTCAGTTTCAAACTATGCAGCCGATGTGCATTCACTTTCGTGTCGGGTCTATAAGAATAATGGTGACCTTACATTTTCAGAAATAAAATTGATACCGGGCGGAAGAACAGCGCGATTTGCGAATATAAACCAGGATTCACTCCCAGACCTTGTTGTCAATGGCACAACTGGGATTGGGAATCCAGATAGCACCTTTTGCCGGGTATATACCAACACAATTGAAGAAACTAACGAGTCGCCTTCTCCTCCTTCGGCTCTTACTGCATTTGCTGTAAGTACCCGTTCTATCTTTACCTGGGGGAGCGGGACGGATGATCATGATGATCCAGTCAGTCTTTCCTACAACTTGCGTATTGGAACCAGTCCCGGCGGAAATGACCTGTTGTCATCAGCAATACCTGTTCATAATACAAATATCGGCGCACGGCTCCTTAGAGAATTTGTGGAAATATTTCATGGCTATTATTACTGGAGCGTGCAAACGGTAGATGCGGCAGGGCAACGATCTGCCTGGTCTCAGGAGGATACCTTATTCATTCCGCGGTTAGTCCAATCTGATCAATCCCTGCCGGGAGTCTACTTTAGTACCGCCGGATGGGGAGATTACAACGAAGACGGGAATATGGACCTGGCCCTGACCGGTATTACGTTTTCCGGTGGCAGCTTGACAAACCTTTTTTCAAATGATCAAAGTCTGCTAACACAGGACCTTGCCCAAAACATCAAGGCTGTATTTGGCGGTCATTTATCCATGGTGGATTACACCAATGATGGTCACCTGGACCTTTCCCTGTCCGGATTCCAGATCATCAATTTCGAGGTTTTTCCAGCCACTTTCTTTTATAAATGGGACGATGGGGTATATGTGCTCGATAACCAAGACAACGTCACATATGATTTTTATGGCTACACAATGGGATATAACGGCGGTTCAAACAACCATAGCTGGGGTGACTACGATAATGACGGCGATTTAGATCTAACTATAGGCGGTGCAGACTTTTATGGATCCAGACATTTAAAAGTATTTCGAAATGATAATGGTGTATTGGTTCTAGATACCAGCCAAACAGATCTGAAACCGATTTATCCTGCGATTGTCAAGTGGAGTGATGTTAACCGTGATGGGAATCTAGACCTGGTAACTATAGGTGCAGATAGTACGGAGATCCTTGCAACGCGAGTCTATTTAAATCAAAGTAATAGTTTCTTATCCTTTTCAGGCAGCTGGTATCAGTTTTATATCGATGTAACTGCTGGTGCTGTATCCTTTGCTGACTACAATAACGACGGCTATGAGGATTTCGCGGTTACAGGAAAGAATGCATCTGAAGAATTAATTACCTACATAATTGAGAATGCCATAAACCAATATGTTATTGCTAATGTTTTAGATGGTGTTTTCTATGGAAAACCTGATTGGGGAGATTACGATAATGACGGGGATCTGGATCTAATTATATCGGGTTTCTCAAATGTCGATGGATCCAGTCCCATCTCAATTGTTTATAGACAAGATGACGGATCTTTTACAGAAGATACGAGTCTGGATCTGGATGATGTTGGATTTAGCTTTTCAGATTGGGGAGATTACGACGGAGATGGTGATCTGGACCTATTCCTTGCAGGTTTCAAGGCCAACCAGGATGTCGTGGCTAAAGTCTACGAGAACCTTGAAGGCATTAAAAATCAAAATCAACCCCCTGACTCTCCATCAGGCCTTTCCTTTAACTTAGATACGGATAAGAAGAATCAGGGACTTCTTACTTGGGACCCTCCAATTGACCTTGTAAATCCACTTGGGGGTTCTACTGAACAGAGCGGCCTGCGCTATCAATTACAGGTAGGAAATGAGGAATACGATCAATATCCAGACTTTTATATAGCTGCCAATGAACATGGTATTATTACCGGTAATTATGCTAATGGGAATATAGGTACAACCAATCTCACTATACGCGGAATCGTGGATCTCCCCGAGAATCATTATAATTGGCGGGTCAGAGCCATTGATCATGGAAATGCGACATCCGATTGGTCTTCCTGGCATTCTTTTTATATCGATATCACACCACCGGCGATACATGCTGATTCCATCTCAGTGAATTATCTCTCCCCGAAGCAAGCAATTATTATCGCCCGCTTTGAAGAATATTTTGATATGGATCCAGGTATCAGTCCCAGAGTTCAGGTAACCCACCCAGAGATTTTGAATCTTGATACAATAATTGTGCAGGAACAGACTTATATACAAAGAGAATGGTCAGGAGCACTTACTCTCCCGGATGATTATCGGGGAAGAGCTATTCAAATTCACTTTTCCAATGCCACTGATAATAGAGGCAACAAGATGGAACGGATTTCTTTTTATAAAACACCATCGACAATTATCTCTCAATATGGCGGTACATCTTTAAGCTCCGACGGAATGGTATCAATACTTTTACCGCAAAATTCAGTGGAAAGTGATGTTTCATTAACCATTGAAAATATATCGTTTACAGGGTCTTTTGGAGATAGCACAGTCCTATTAACAGACTTATATTCAATATCACCGAGCAGTTTAGACCTATTGAAACCTGCTATTTTGCGCATGGCCTATTCAACAGAAACTCTCAGTGATTCTACCGCTATCCCATTCATAGCAAGGATTGAACAGGAAGGACTTATCTATCTAGGCGGAACCGAGACAACCATTCAAGGCCAGCCTTACCTTCAATTACAAACGAACCAACTAGGGATATTTGGCATATTTACATCCAGTGATTCCATCAATACGGATTCACTGGATACTGAAAGGCTGGCTTGCCAGCCTCGAATTTTCTCTCCCAGCGGGTCTGTATTTGAATTCCCGAATACCTATATCCTTTTTGACCTGGATAAAGAAGAAAAAGTCACCGCACGGATCTTCAATCTTGCCGGGCGTCTTAAGCGCACTTTGAAGCCGGAACAAACCTTACTTAAAGGATCAAATTCAATCATATGGAATGGAAAAGATGAAAATGATGATGTTGTGGTCAGCGGCCTTTATATTGTTACGTTAGAAAAAGAGAGTGGTGATCTGCGGACTACGGTGGGAGTACTGAATCGATGAAAAGGCTGCTGGTTTACCCTATCCTTTTTTCTGCATGGGCGTTTGGTCAGGGGCTAGACCAACTTTTTATAGGGACCCGACCCATGGGCATGGGTGGTGCATTTATTGCTGTAGCAGATGATGGAAATACAATTACCTGGAACCCTGCCGGGCTGCCCCGTTTACGCCGGACAGAACTCACAACAACCTATGCGGATCTTTTCGCTCTTGGCATCAAGCAATCTTACTTTGGATTCGTCAGGCCTTTATCAGACAAACTGGCTTTAGGGATGGATTGGTCCAGCATAGGATTTGATGACGGAGAACTGGGTTATTCTGAAAATAAACTGAATTTTTCCTTTGGGTATCAGCCTTTTCGGATCATCTCAATAGGAGCATCCCTAAAATACATCTCCAGAGATATGACCCTGGACGGTACATCCTATGGTAAAAGTTCCGGGGTAGGCTACGATGTTGGACTACTCATTTCGCCACTGAAAAACCTGCGCCTGGGATTAGGTTTATACGACCTGAGCGGTACCAGCGTTTCTTATCGCAGTAATAAGGTAGAAGAAACCATTTTAGGGCAGGCCTTCAAATTAGGGATCGCCTATATGCCCATTGATGGCCTGACCATCGCTGCAGATATAGATGATCGCTTACATTTTGGTGCTGAATATTTTGTCAAGAACAGGATAGGCGTGCGGGCTGGATTCCAGCAGGACCTGGATGAAAACGACAGATTGTTAATCCCATCGGCAGGAATGACCCTTCGCTTTAAAAGCATTGTTCTGGAATACGGCTATGAATCCCACCCATACCTCCCTCCTACACACCGGTTCACCGCTGCCTTGCAATTTAGTCCAGCTGTGGTAAGTATTTCTGCGGCTGAGATAAAGCACAATCCTATATTTCGTTCACTGCACCGATATTATGAATCTGAATCGTTTATCTCAGTTGAAATAAAAAATATCTCCGATGCGGATCTTCCAGTGGATGTATCACTTTATCTCCCTACCATGATGGATAATCCCCATTCGGAGAATATTACTCTACCCCCCAAATCAGAAGAGAAATATGATCTGGGTGTTTCCTTCTCCAGTGATGTTCTAACCTCGGCAAAAGCTACCTTCGATAACTTAGTGCAACCAGTGGTTCAGGTATCCTATAAGCAGGATGGAGAAGCAAAAACAACACAGAAAAAATTGGAATCATCTTATGTTCTTGGTAAAGGAAAACTAACCTGGAGCAATCCGGAAATGATCACTTGCTATGTTACACCAGAGGATCCAGAAGTGGACAAATTTGCCCGGGCATTCATACAATACTACACGCCCGTTCTGAATGATTACTTTGGGCGCACCAACCTGGGTAGGGCCATCATTCTCTATGATGCCCTGGGTGTTCATGGATTAGTTTACAATGTAGACCTACAAACTCCATTCCTGCAGATCGCCGATGATAAATCCGCTTTTGATTCTGTCAAGTATCCTGGCGAACTACTACATGCCAAGATCGGGGATTGCGATGACCTGACAACCCTATATGGTACCCTGCTGAACAATTTGGGCATAGAAACCATGTTCCTGGATGTTTTTAAGCCCGGAGCTGGCCACATATTTCTCATGTTTGACAGCGGCATAAAACCGAACGAAGTAGAGAAATACTTTCTGGATGAAAAGGAGGTTGTTATTTTAAATAAGAAGGTCTGGATCCCAGTGGAAGCAACCTTGGTTGGCAAACCTTTCTTTAATGCTTGGAAGCAGGGCGCCTATCTCTATCACGAACGGAAGACAGAACAATTCATTAACGAAATATCCATAGCAGAAGCATCTGCAAAATACTTACCGGGTGCTGTTTTCACAGCGGACCTTGAAATCCCGGAACTAACAGGCATTAATGACCTGCTCAAAGAAGATATAAAACAATATGGGCTTTGGCTGGAACAGATGGTCTATAACGCAGTAGGGAATAGACTGGAGACTGCTGAAGATTATTATGAAGCCGGAGTTAAATACATGGAATTTGGCCGCTACAAGAAGGCCATCAAAATGCTGGAATCCGGACTGAATATTAAACCATTTTTCCCAGACGCGGTGAACACACTGGGGGTCTGTTATACTAAAAATGGTGATTTTGAAGAATCCCTTAACTATTATGAAAAAGCACTGGAACAGCAACCGGACCATCCGGGCTTCATGCTAAATATCTCCATTGCCCATTTCATGATGGGGAACAAGGGTGTGGCTAAGCAAAAGTATGATGAAGTGGTAGTATTAGATCCTGTTTTTGCCGGAAAATTGGAAAGCATTTTTGGGGCAGCAAAAGCTTCTGCCGCTGCATCTGCTACAGCAGGACCAAAACTGGAGATATCATCAGATCTGGAAGCGGAATTAGAATCTGAATCTTCAAAGGGCCTGGTGGCAGTATCTCTAGAAGCTAAGGAGATAAAGCCAGAAGATATTCCTAAGATATCATACCGGAAGCGCCGAGCACGCAGCGATAATACGGTAGGTATTACTTTTGCTCGCCTAGGGAACTATTCCATGGCTGTTGATTACCTTATCAAGGCGGTCGAACACGACCCGGAAGAAGCAGACTACAGGGTGAACCTTGCAGTAGCGCTTTACCGGATACATAAATATGAACGGGCATTGGAACTTTACGACGAAATCCGCCAGGAAAAACCTGAACTTGTGAGCCAGCTCTCATTTATTGAAAGTATGGGCGAAATCACACAAAAATATAAAAAATTTGACTAAATTCGGGTAAATCGCGAATATCGGATATGAAAAGGAAATTCACAATCATACTATTTCTCGCACTAGGTTCCGTCTGGGCCCAGGATGACGATGATATGGATATGGATGCCATGTGGGATAATACCATCTGGAATGAGATCGAAGAAGTCTCTACAAAAGAATACGAAGTTGATAATATAACTGCTGTGGCTGGTGTCCGCGGTGCAGAAGCTGAAGATGAAGCGCTTCATCATCTCTACTATCGTCAGTCAATGAAAGGCCCCAGTGAAGTAGAACTCCGGACTGCCCTGGGTAAACTTCTCAACACATTGGCAGCATTAAAGGAAAAAGATGCCAAACATGCTAAGATTCCGGAAGTTCAACATTACGTCATTCAGATCTATCGCAAACTGGGTGAAACAGACAATGGCCAGGAATTGGAAAATAAACTGCTCACTCAAAACCCCGATTCCAAATGGGCAAAGTTTTATTCCAAATAATTTTTCTTTCAGATACATTTTACAGCCAATAACTTTTCCCCTTTATAACTCTTTTAATCTCTCTATACTTTTCCAGGGCAGCTTAATAGGTTAATCGCATGAAAAGATTATTCATATTTTGTTTTCTTATCCTTTGCTGTACCCAATCAGTCAATGAAATAGTCCAACCCGTTGATCTAGAAACACTTATAGAAAAGGATGGCTTTAAATATGGTCCAGATGGTGATAAAAAATTTACCGGACCCGTTTTTAAGCTTCATGAAAATGGCAATAAAGAAATAGAAGGTGCCTATAAGAATGGGGAAATATTCGGACGATGGACAACCTGGTATGAGAATGGTCAAAAACGCAAGCAGATGGAATATGATGGATTTATAAAACGTACAAGAATACCATCCCCAAAAGGGTTACTAACAGAGTGGTATGAAAATGGACAGAAAGCCCAAGAAGGAAAAGTAGTAGTTGTAGTGGTCAATGATTTTGGGAAAATTGTGCGGGACAGTATCTGGACAAAGTGGTACGAAAATGGTGAAACCGCATCTGTATTAGATCTAATTAGTGTTCCTGGATTCAGTCAAAGTAGCAAGTGGTACGAAAATGGGCAAAAAATGGAATCTGGATTATTTGACGAAAACAAAAAAGAAGGAGATTGGACCTATTGGGATGAGAATGGTCAGAT
>JYMV01041916.1_pt1 | contig 11648 bp, 8 predicted proteins | sample 338911 | NCBI WGS metagenome assembly JYMV01 (sample SAMN03354496, study PRJNA234377) | hydrothermal vent metagenome | biome: Deep sea; feature: Hydrothermal plumes at the Eastern Lau Spreading Center, Western Pacific Ocean; material: Seawater | place: Tonga | collected 2009 | depth 2000 m m
TCAACTAATGGTGTTGTTTCTTTCATATCAATATATTTATTGTTTAATATTTTAGATCCTTGGCCAATCAAAATAATTTTTAATTCTTTTTTTAATTCTGAAGACTTGTTCTTATCAATCGTTTTAAAACTTAAGTTTAAAGTTTCTTCAATTCTTGCAAAAATTATTTTTTTAATCAGATCAAAAGATAATTTTTTATCTTTAATAATATTTATAAATTCATTTTCAAAAATTTCTGTATTTTCTTCATTTTCAGAAAAAATGATGCCTTTATTTAAATTAGATTTAATTTTTTCGGAAAGTTCAATGTTTAAATTTAACACTTTTGAAATATCTTTTGTTATATGATGCCCCCCAATCGATAAAACGTTAAAAAATTTTAGTTTTTCTTTTTCATAAAAAATAACAGATGTTTTTTCATATCCTATATCAAGGAAAGCAATTTGATTAAATTCATTAAAATGTTTTTTATAATTAAAGGATTTTGCATAACTAGAACATATAAATTGATCAATTGATATTTGACGTTTGTTAAATAATTTTTCTAAATTTTTTATTATTTCTTTTGGAAAACAAATAAAAACAACATCAATAGAAAATTTTTTGCACTCAATATTCAATGGTAAAGATTCATAATCAGTATCATCGACCTTATAATTATTTATAATAATATGTATTATGCTTTTATCAGAATATCCGCTCAAAATTTGTTGTTTGGCATCTTGAATTAAATACTGAACATCTTGTTTAGTGATAATTTTTTTTTCATTTTTTTTTGATACTGATAAAATAATAGAAAATGCATCTGAAGTATCGAGCATTAAATTAATATTACTTAAATATTCTCCAGTTTTTTTTTCTATTTCAAATACAGTTTCCTCTATAATGTGATCAGTTTCTAATAAGTTTAGTTGATTTAATTTTAAACAAGTTAGACAATTTTTTTCTAAAAAAAAAATCTGATTTTTTTCTTGTTTATCAAAGGCTGTGACTCGAATTTTAGATGATCCTAAATCAAGATAAATATCATAATTTTTTTCACTCATTTGATATGATCATATGATTCGAAATCCTTAAATCAATAACCTTATTACTATTAAATTTATTATTATAGATAATTTTATTAGCAAAATTTAATGCATTAAAAAAATTTTTCTCAGGTAATTTAATTAAAATATTATTTTTAGTTTTTATATCCCATCTGTTATTGGGAAAGTGGTATAATGAAGTTATATTTTCATAATTAAATTCAGATTTATCAACAATTTTTTTAAAATAAATAAAATCTGAGTAATCTACCTTACCAAATATAAAAGGTAATTTTTTTTTATGATTATTAATACTGCCATAATCGATTAACTTTCCATTAGATCCAACCAAATACTTTTTGTTATTAATATTTGTTATTGCTAAAAAATTAGCCTTTTTAATATTTATTAAAATTGAATTTGGATATTTTTTTTTAACACTAAAGGATTGAATTAAATTATTTTTATTTAAAATGTTTGTAAAATTTTTTTGACTAATTAAAAAAATATTTTCAAGAAAAATTGCCTTAAATTCTCGAGTTAACTTGATTTTTTCCTCATCATTTAAACCGTTTATCTTAATTTCATTAATTTTTAGCATTGAATGCTTTTTTTCCAATAATAATTTATTATTTATTGAGCTGAAAAAAACTAATAAAAATATAAAAAAAAATATTTTATTTTTTTTACCTTCTTGTAGATGCATCCTTTAATATCCATTCAATTAAATTAATAAAACTCATTCCTGCATAAGCTGCTATTTCTGGAACTAAAGAAAGTTTTGTCATACCAGGTTGAGTATTTGTTTCTAATAAAAAGAACCTGTTTTTATAAAATTTAAAATCTGATCTAGTGACTCCTTTGCAGCCTATTGAATTATGTGCTTTAAGAGCTATGTTTAAAACTTTTTCTAAATTTTTTTTACTCATTTCTACTGGGATTATGTGTTTTGTTTTAGCTTTAACATTATATTTTGCCTCATAATCATAAAATTTTCTTTTTGGCTTTATTTCTATAGCTCCCAATTTTCTGTTTCCTAATATGGCAACTTGAATTTCTTTACCTGGAATAAATTCCTCTATTAAAATTTCTTTATATAAAACCAATTTTTTTAAGTTTTGAATAAAATTTTTCTTACTGCATATATAAACATTAACACTTGACCCTTCATTAATTGGCTTTACCACAACCGGAAATTTTAATTTTTTTTGAATCATGAATATTAATTTTTTATCAATTTTATTACTCTTGCTAAAATTAAATTTTATATACTTAGGAGTTAATATTTTTTTTTTAATGAAAATTTTTTTTGAAATTCCTTTATCCATAGCAATAGAGGAGGCCAAAACTCCAGAATGTGTGTATTTTACTTTTTGAGATTCTAATACTGTTTGAATATAACCATCTTCTCCAAATTGTCCGTGCAAAGCATTAAAAACAATGTTGGGCTTAAAACTTTTAATTTTATTTGTTAAATTCCCATCCGGCTCACATATAATAACTTTGTAGTTTTTTTTTATTAATGCTTTGTAAACAGCCCTAGCAGTTTCTAAACTTATTAACCTCTCTTTTGAGATTCCTCCCCCTAAAATTAAAACTTTTTTTTTCATTATTTAATTAATTATTTCTACTTCTGTTTCTAATTTAATGCCTGTTTTTAATTTTACTTTCTCTTTAACAAAGTTTATCAATTTTTGCATATCATCAAAGCTGGCGTTATTTCTATTTACAAAAAAATTACAGTGTTTGTCCGAAATCTCAGCATCGCCAAATTTTGTATCTATAGGTACTGATTTTTTAATCAATTCCCAAACTTTTTGATTTGTTTGACTAATGGGATTTTTAAAAGTACTTCCGCCTGTTTTAATCTTTGTTGGTTGTGTTTCATTTTTTTTTTCTTTTAAAGTTTTCATAAATTTTTCAATTTTTTGTTTTTCTTTAAATTCACCTCTAAATGAAGCACTTAAAAATATTAAATCTTTATCTAGATCATTTTCTCTATATCCAAATTTTATTTTTGATGAAGGAATCGTTAAAACCTTTCCATATTTATCTATAGCCTGAACCGATAACAAAACATCTTTGAATTCTTTTTCAAAACAACCAGAATTCATTCTTAATCCTCCTCCCACAGTTCCTGGTATACATGCTAAGAACTCTAAACCTCCTATATTATTTTCTGATGCAAATTCTGATAATTTTTTATCAGTTGTGGCACTCCCTGCTATAATAGTCCTGTTAGGAAGCACTGAAATATTTGAAAAGTTTTTTCCTAGTTTAATAATCACTCCATCAAATGTTTTATCGTTAATTAAAACATTTGAACCTGCCCCTAATGTTAAAATTTTTCCTTTATTTCCAAATTTTTTTAGAAAAACGACCAATTCATTTAAACTATCAGGCTTAAAATATGCCTTAGTTTTTCCTCCAATATTAAACCAATTAGATTTTTTTAAATCATAATTGAAATTTAATTTTCCTTTAATTGTGTTTGCAAAATTTTTTAATTCATCAATTTCCATTAAACTAAATTTGGTAGTTCTTTCATCCAATTAGAAATTGAGCCTGCACCCATACCAATAACTATTTTTTTTCCGTACAGCTGTTGTTTTGCAAATTTTCCAAGTTGATACTGATCTTTAACCAAATAAACTTTAACTTTAGAATTTTTTATTATTTGTTTTGCAAAATCATAATACCTAAATCCTAATTTTATTTTTTCCCCTGCTGCATATATTGGACATAAAATTACACTATCAGCTTTTCTAAAAGATGAACTAAATTCATTTCTCAAATCTTTTAATCTGGATATTCTATGTGGCTGAAACACACAGATTATTTCTTCTTTTTTATATACTTGCTTAACTCCATTTAAAACTTCTTTTATTTCAGTTGGATGATGAGCATAATCATCAAAAAAAATTGTTTCCCGATGTATAAATATTTTATTAAATCTTCTTTGCACACCTTTAAATTCTCTGAGTCCTTGCTTGATAATTTTTTTTGAAATGCCTAATGTTATAGTGACAGCCGCTGCAGCAGTTGCATTTCTAATATTGTGTAAACCAATAAGTGGAATTCTTACATTCTTTATAGTTGTATTTTTTTTTCCTGGTAGTCGAATATCTATATTGAATTTTGAAAAATCTTTTGATTGATTAATGTTTTTTATACGAAATTGTGATTTTATATTTGTTCCATAAGTATAAAAATTTTTGATCTTAATTTTCTTAATTATTTCATTATTATTTTTATCATCTAAGCAGATAAATGATTTTCCAAAAGATGGAACTTTTTCAATAAAATCCATAAATAGTTTCTTTAATTTGTCCATAGTTTTATAATAATCCATGTGTTCTCTATCGATATTTGTTATAATTGAATAAGTTGGTCGTACTTTTATAAAACTTCCATCTGACTCATCTGACTCTATAATGCTCCAATTACTTTTGCCTAATTTTGCAGAATTATTAAATGAATTCAACACACCACCATTTATAACTGTTGGATCTAATTTTGCTTTTGAAAAAATTCCTGCAACAAGAGAAGTGGTGGTTGTTTTTCCATGTGATCCAGCGACTACAATATTTTTTGTTAATAAAACAATATGTGCAAGCATGTCTCCTCTTTTATAAATTGGAAGTAGTTTTCTTTTCGCTGCTAATATTTCAGGGTTATTATTTTTTATCGCAGATGAGATAACTAATATTGTTGCTTTTTCAATATTTTTTTTTTGATGTCCTATGATGACTTTAATTTTATTTTTTTTTAATCTTTCGATGTTTTTGCTAAAAGAAATATCGCTTCCTTGTATTTTAAAGCCCATGCCTTTCATTATTAAAGCTAGACCACTCATACCAATTCCGCCTATACCTATAAAATGAATAATTTCAGTTTTTGCTAGTTCAATTTTCATTAATCGTGTTTACTAGTTTCTCGTTTATATTGTTCCAAGTATTTTTATAACTAAATTTTTCCATGTTCTTTTTTTTATTCAAATAATCATTTTTATCATTGACTATATTTATTAAAAAATTTGCCAATACTTTATTTTTAAGCTGATCTTGTTGTAATATCCAACAACAATCCTTATTCTTATAAAATAATGCATTTTGATACTGGTGATTATCTTTGGCTAGTGGATATGGAATCGCCAAATAAGGTACATTTAAATAAGTTAACTCTGATAAAGTTGATGCTCCAGCCCTAGTTATACATAGATTGGCTTTACTAATTAAGTTAATGATGTTTTCTTCAAAGCTAAATAGTCGATAATATATTTTATTTTCATTATAAAAATTTTTTAAGTTTTCAATATTTGAAAAATCAGTTTGTTGATAAATATTTAGTTTGTATTTTTTTGATATTTCTATAATTGTATTTTTTAGTTCATTATCAAAGAATTTAGCTCCTTGACTTCCTCCTATAATTAAAAAGGTAATTTCTTTATTTATGGTTTTTTTATTGTTAGGTATAATTGAATAGAATTCTTTTCGCAGCAAAGGATCAATTAATAAAATTCTATTTATATACTTTATTGGAAAATTCACAATCTCATTAGAATAACAAAAAATTTTTCTACAATATTTTACAAAAAAATTATTTGCTCTACCTAAAACCATGTTTGGTTCAAAAAGATAGATTTTTATATTGAGAATTTTAGCAATAATGCAAAAAGGCAATGACATATAGCCACCTGTAGATATTAAAATATCAATTTTATTTTTTTTAAAAAAGATTAGAGATTTAATTATAGAGGAAAAAAAACCAAAAAAATTTAAAGGTAATAAAAATAAATTATTTGTTAATTTTGGAGTATCAATAACAGTGACTTTATATTTTTCTAGATTTAAAAATTTGGCTCCACGTTTATCTACTGTAAAAAAAACATCAAATTTATTTTTTAAATGTTCATAAAATATTGTGGCAGGAATTACATGACCTCCGGATCCACCACTACTAATTAAAATTTTTTTTTTCATTTATTAATTAATTTTTCTCTTTGTAAGATTTAAAATAATACCACATAGAATTGCCGTACTTACTATTGAAGAACCTCCGTAGCTTAAAAATGGTAAAGTCATTCCTGTGGTTGGAAGAAGTCTTATATTGACTCCTATATGAATTAAAGCTTGAAGTAATATAAGTGTAATAGACCCAACAAGAATTAATCTTACTTTATTACTTTTTTCAAAATATAATTTTTTGAATACTTGATAAATAAAAAATAAAAAAATCATCATTAAAACAACAATAATTATTGCACCAAATTCTTCAGATATAACTGCAACGATATAATCAGTATGGGCTTCAGGGACTCTATTTTTTAAAACACCTTCGCCAATGCCTTTGCCAAAAAAACCGCCATTAATTATGGCTTCAGATGCTTTGTCAGATTGAAAATTATGAGTACCTGAAACTGGATTAAAAAAAGATTCTATTCTATCTTTAATATATTCAAATTTAGGAATAAAAAAAAGTAAGTATAATAATAAAGAAAGTATAATTCCAAAAAATATAAAAAAAATTACTAAACTAATTCCTGATATAAAAATTAAACTTAACCATGTTAAAAATATTAAAAAAGTTTGTCCAATATCAGGTTGGGTTATCAAAAGAAACATAATGGGGACTATGACAATAAAACTTAAAAAATATTTGTAATAAATATTTTTTCCTTTCTCAGTACTCAAAACTGAAGCAACCATAATTATAATAAAAGGTTTTAAAAGTTCTATTGGTTGAAATCTTGGTAAAAAGGGAAATTCTAACCATCTTTTTGAGCCTCTTACTTCAATACCGATAATAGGAACTAGAATTAAAAAAATAAAACAAATAATAAATAATACAATAGATGTTCTGAATAAGTTGGTTTGGTTTATTGATGAAAAAAAAATTACAAAAAAAATTGCAATCCCAATATAAAATAAATGTTTAAAAAAAAAATAATAACTATTTGTATCCAATTTATCAGATGCAATTAAAGAAGTGGAAACTAAAGAAAAAAATAAACCCAAACTAAATAATAATATTATTAATAATAAAATTGATTTATCTATATTTTTCCACCAATCATAATAAAGTTTATAAATAAGACTACTATTAAACATTAATCAATTTTTTTAAATTCAGTCTTTTTACAATTATATTAAATTTTTTTCCTCTATCTTCAAAATTCTTAAAACTATCAAATGAGGCTGCTGAAGGGCTAAACAATATAGTTTTGTGTTCATTTTTTTTTTCAATTTTTATATCAAATATAATTTTTTTTAGTGCATCTTTTAAATGATTAAAAGATTGATAATCTATTTTATTTTTTAACTGTTTAATAAAATGGTTTTTATTTTTACCATATATATATACTTTGAAATTTATACAGTCTTTTTTTGTCATGAAAAATTGGTCTCCAAATTTAGGTACACCGCCAACTATCCAAAAAACTTTTTTTAAAGATTTAAGAATGTTAATTGAGGATGAGTAGCTTGTTGCTTTAGAGTCGTTTATTAATGTTAGTTCTTTAGATTGATAGATTATTTGCTGTCTATATTTTAAACCTTTAAAATTGTTTATTACTTTAAAAAGATTAGTTTTCTTTAACCTAAATTTTTTTGTGATAGCAAAAATAAAAGCTAAATTATTTTGATGTCCTTCTGTCAAAAAATATGGATTTTTTATTCTTCTTATATGTTTGTTAATTGATTTAGTGTCAACCTTAATTATTTGAGAATATATTTTGCTTTTTTTTATTTCTTTTTTTAAATATTTATTTTTAATATCAAAAAATGAGTAGTCTTGCTTTGTCTGATTGCTAAACAACTTAAATTTTGATTTAACATAATTAATAAATGTTCCGTGACGTTCCAAATGGTCTGGTGAAATATTCAATATTAACGCATAATTTGCTTTAAATTTTTTACTATATTCTATCTGATAAGAAGACGCTTCTATTACAAAGATAGTTTTAGATGTTATTTTTTTTTCAGATAAAATGGGATTTCCAATGTTTCCGGTAAGTCTAGCATCAAATTTTTGATTTTTTAATATATCAAATAGAATTTTTGCAGTTGTTGATTTTCCATTGGTTCCAGTAATTGTAATATTTCTATTTTTAAAGTAGTGACTGTAAAAAATATCTAAATCTGTAATTATTTTTTTTAAATTTTTTTTTAGAAAGTTCTTGAGAGAACATGTATTAATATTAATACCAGGGCTAATTACTATAAAATCAAAATTATTTTTGAAAATATTTTCTGGTCTGATAAATATTTTTTTAATTTTTTTGTCTTTAATAACTTTTTTATCATCATCATATAAATAAAGATTATTATTTTTTTTTAGAAAATAGTAACTAGAAAGACCGCTTTTACCCAATCCGTAAATTAAGATTTTTTTTTTAATAAAGATATTTTTGATATCTTCCATTATCGTAATTTCAATGTAGCTAACCCAATCATTGCTAAAATAATTGAAATAATCCAGAACCTAATAACTACTGTTGACTCTTCCCAACCCTTTTTTTCAAAATGATGATGAATAGGTGCCATTTTAAAAACTCTTTTTCCAGTCAACTTGAAGGATACAACTTGTATAATTACCGAGACTGCTTCTAGTACAAATAATCCACCAGTAATTGCTAAAACTATTTCGTGTTTAGTAATTATTCCAACTGCTCCTAAAGAACCACCTAGTGCTAATGATCCAGTATCTCCCATAAAAATTTTGGCCGGTGGTGCATTAAACCATAAAAATCCTAAACAGGCGCCAATTATTGATCCACAAAATATAGAAGCTTCTCCAACACCTACAATGTACGGTATTTGAAGATAATTGGAAAAAACTATATTGCCCGTCACATAACTAATAAATGCAAAACATGCTGCAACCAATATTACTGGAACTGTTGCAAGTCCATCAAGACCATCCGTTAAATTTACAGCATTAGATGAGCCCACAATTATAAATACAGAAAAAGGTATAAAAAACCATCCAAGGTTAATAATTAAATTTTTAAAAAAGGGAAAATGCAAATTTTTTAATTCGGAATGATCAGAAAAATAATTTAATAATAATATGCCTATTATTGCAATTATTATTTGAGCTATAATTTTAAACTTAAATGAAACTCCCGATGAATTTTTAAATTTAATTTTTTTATAATCATCATAAGCACCCAATAATCCAAAACTAGCAACTATAAAAATTAAAAACCAAACATAGGGGTTAAATAAATCGCCCCATAATAATGTTCCGGAAAATAAACCTGTTAAAATTAGTGCTCCACCCATAGTTGGAGTGTCTGCTTTTTTTATTATATGATCACTTGGGCCATCTTCTCTTATCGGGTCTAAAATTTTTTTTGTAGAAAAAAAACTTATGAATGGTGTGCCAATTAAAAATACCACAAACATCGATGTGAACATAGCTAGTCCAGTACGAACTGTAAGATATTTAAATACATTTAAAAATGAAAAAGTATCAACAAAATTTAAAATAAAACTATAGAGCATTTATTTTTTCTCTTTTTAAAGCATTGGCCAATTTGTGGAGCCCAGTAGAATTTGACCCCTTAATCATTATATAATCATTATTATTTATATTGTTTTTAATCAAATCAATTATTTGTGAAATTTCTTTTAAAATTAAACCTTTTTTCTTTCTATGAATATTTTTATATGTTTCTTTTATATTTTTTCCAAAAACATATACATTATCTATTGAAGAAGAATTAATAATATCACTTAATTCTGAGTGTAATTTTTTTGAGTGTTTCCCAAGTTCTAACATATCTCCTAATATCAAGTGCTTTTTATTATTTTTAATATTAATCAAGTTAAAATTATTTATTGCAGATCTAAATGATAAAGGATTTGAATTATAACTTTCATCAATAAGGAAAATATTTTTCTTATTAATTTTTATCTTAGAGAGGTCTCCTCTTCCTTCTGGAATCTCACAATTATAGAAAATATTTTTATTTAAGTTTTTAATATTTTTAAAAATTGAAATTACTGTAATAGCACAAAGTAAATTTTTTAGATTATTTTCAAAGTTAGTTGGGGTAAAAAAAATTTTTTTTTGCTTATTGACGTTAATTGAAACATGAAATTTTGATTTTTTTTTTTTTATAGAATTCAATCTAACAGTTGCATTTTTTTTATTTATACTAAATGAGTAAACTTTTAGTTTTTTTCTTAAAGCAATCTTTTCATGTAATTTATAAAACTTATCATCTGCATTTAAAACAATTGAACCATCTTCAACAATATTGTTCATAATTTCAGACTTAGCTAGTGCAATTTGTTTTAAATTTTTAAAATTTTTTGCATGTGCATAAGAAACATTTGTAATTACACCAACATCGGGTTTAATAATTTTTGTTAAATTATCAATCTCACCTTTTTTATCCATTCCAACTTCAAAAACTCCAAAATCATCATTTTTATTTAAATTAAACAAACTTAATGGAACACCAAATTTATTGTTATATGACTTGGAAGAATATGTTACACGACAAACTTTATTAAGAGCTTTTCCAATTAATTCTTTTAAAGAAGTTTTTCCACAACTACCTGTTATAGCAATAATTTTACCAGATGAATTTTCTCTCACTTTACTTGAAGTTTTTGTTAAAAAATTCAAACTATTGGGAACCTTAATTTGTTTTGATATATTTTCTGATTTTTTGACTTTATTTATTACCGCTAAAGATGCACCTTTATCTAAAGCTTCTTTTAAATAAAGATTTCCATCTCTCTTTTTTCCTTTAATTGCAAAAAAAATATCATTTTTTTTTATTTCTTTTGAATTAATTGATGCTTTTCGTAATTTTAACTTTAGAGAAAAATGATTTTGTTGACTCTCTTCTTTTAGAATATTTATTTTGAAATTTTTTGATAGATTTTTATTTTTTTTTTTTATCTGATTTAAGATGCACTTTCTATCTGAAAAAAATTTTTTTGATGTTCCATAATCTTGAATATTTTCATGTCCTTTTCCAGCTACAAGTAAAATTTCCCCAGTATTCAAATTATTTATTGCTTCTTTAATTGCTTTTCTTCTACTGGCTATTTCATATAATTTTGATTGATTTATTTTTCTTTTTACATGTGACCTTATTTTTTTTGGATTTTCATTTCTTGGATTATCGTCTGTTAAATAAATTTTATTACAAAATTGATTTGCTATTTGTCCCATTTTTGGTCTCTTAATCTTATCTCTATTTCCGCCACAACCAAAAACAATAGAAATATTCTTATTTTTAAATTGTTCATTTAAGTTTTGAAGACATGTTTTTAATGCATCAGGTGTATGTGCATAATCTAAAATTACCTTTGAATTATTTCTAATTTTTCCAATTTTTTCCAATCTTCCATCTACTGGAATTAATTTACTGATTACTTTAACTATATCTTTAAATTTAATATTACTTTTTTCGGCAGCAATCATTGCCATTAAAATATTTTTAATTTGAATTTTTCCTATTAAATTTATTTTAAAACTATAATAATTATTTTTATATTTAATTTTAATAATTTGTTTTTCGTCCATATATTCATGGTTAATTATACTTAATGTACTTCCTTCATTTCCTATTGTTTTTAAATCCAATTGCTTATTTAA